>Ga0134126_10007111_pt1 | contig 14048 bp, 19 predicted proteins | sample KB31752_FD_96881 | JGI IMG/M metagenome (GOLD analysis project Ga0134126, IMG submission 96881) | Terrestrial soil microbial communities with excess Nitrogen fertilizer from Kellogg Biological Station, Michigan, USA - KB3-175-2 | ecosystem: Environmental > Terrestrial > Soil > Unclassified ... | reverse complement strand
TCGGCGGCTCAAAGTCAAAGCCTGTGCCGTCGTCGATTCGGACGTCCGCAGCATCACACCCGAGTGGATGGAACTGCTCCTTCATCCGATCATCAAAGAAGGCTACGACTATGTAGCCCCGTACTATCGACGCCACAAGTACGACGGGACCATCACCAACAGCATTGCCTATCCCCTCACCAGAGCCCTCTATGGGCAGGAAGTCCGTCAGCCGATCGGCGGAGATTTCGGATTCACCGGAGAACTGGCCCAACACTATCTTGAGAAGCATGTCTGGGAATCCGATGTGGCGCGCTTCGGGATCGATATTTGGATGACGACCGAGGCCATCACGAGCGGTGCTAAGGTATGTCAGAGTTTTCTCGGGGCCAAGATTCACGATCCCAAGGACCCAGCCGCCGACCTTTCTTCCATGTTGCGACAGGTGGTGGGTGCCTTATTCGCCTTGATGGACGCCAATGCCCCCAGCTGGCTCCCTGTCACAAACTCGCGAAAGGTGCCGCTCTTCGGCTTCCAGTATGAGGTGGGAGTCGAGCCGGTGAACGTCAATGTCGAGCGGATGATGGACTTGTTTCATCTCGGGCTTACGGACCTGCACCCTATTTGGGCGCGCATTCTCTCTGAAGACGCACTGGATCAGCTGTCCCGTCTTCGGGACGTTCCCATACGGGATTTCCGCATTCCCGATTCGCTATGGGCCCAAATTATTTACGATGCCGCCCTCGCGCATCATCAGAGCGTGCTCCCACAAGAGCATCTCCTGAAAGCGCTGACCCCTCTCTATCTAGGAAAGACCGCGTCATTCGTGCTGGATAGTCAGGGGTTGACGACAGCAGAAGCCGAACACCTCATCGAAGCGCTCTGCCGGACGTTCGAGAAACAGAAAGAATATCTTGTCGCACGTTGGCCTCAGTCTCATGACACGCGCGAAGTCATCGGTACTGCTCGCGCGAGGCCTGAAAGGAGTCAGCCATGACTTCAAACTGGGAACATACGTTACTCGGACCAGTCGCTGCTCTCGGTGAGCGCGTCTTCGCCATTCTTCCCAATGTCCTGGCCATGATGATTCTCTTGCTGGTCGGTCTAGGCGCCGCCTGGGGCATGGGGCATTTGATGGAACGGTTGCTTCGCGTCATCGGTTTGGATCGACTCTGCGATCGGATCGGTATCTCGGCAGCCTTGCTGAGAGGAGGCCTCAAAGCCGATCCCTCCTACATCATCGGTCGTATTGCCTACTGGTTGATCGTGATCTTCGCCACCACGGCGTCGTTGGGCGCGCTCGACGTCGCTCCGATCAATCAAGCGGCTCAGTCGCTCTTGTCGTATATTCCCCATTTAGTCACAGCATCCGTGATTGGGATCATCGGCTATCTCGTCTCGAATTTTGTGTCACAGGCCGTCCTCATCGCCGCCGTGAACGCGGGATTGCCTCCGGCTCGCTGGATCGCAGCCGGAACCCGTTGGGGCATTCAGCTCTTGACGGTGGCCATGGCTCTCGAACAGTTGGGGATTGCTCAGCACATCGTCGTCGTTGGATTCGGGATTACCTGGGGAGGCCTCGTCCTCGCCGCCGCGCTGGCGCTGGGGTTGGGCGGTAAGGATCTGGCGAAGGATTTCCTGGAGCGACGTCTGGCCGGACATTCCCGGTCGCAGATCAACGAGGACCTACGACATCTCTGAACCTATGTCTCGCTATATCCTGTTCACAGATCTTGACGGCAGTCTCTTGGACAACGACACCTATTCCTTTGACGAGGCGAGACCGGCGCTCGAGGCCCTTCGTTTGGAGAACATTCCGGTCGTTCTCGTCTCCGGAAAGACCCGTGCGGAAATCGAACCGCTTCGAGAGCGCCTTAATCACCACCATCCCTTCATTGTTGAGAATGGCGCGGCGGTGTTCGTGCCTTTCAATACCTTTGACTTCCCCCTGGAGCGGTCGCGACGCCGCTCCAGTTATCATATCATCGAACTCGGTACGCCCTATGCGCTCCTCCGGGATGTGCTCCGGCAAATCGAAGAAACGGTGGGCACGCCGCTCAGAGGGTTCGGCGACCTGTCGGTCGACGAAGTCATGGCGAACACAGGGCTCTCCCGAGAAGATGCGCTGCGGGCCATGCTGCGGGAATTCGACGAGCCATTTTTGGTAAACGGTCCCTCCAAGTTGATCGAGGAAGTCTGTCGCCAGATCGTGACTCGTGGTCTGAATTGGACAAGGGGCGGGCGTTTCTTTCACCTGACAGGAAACAACGACAAGGGTCGCGCCGCAGAAATTCTTCTCCGCTGCTACAAACGGCAAGGGCGACTGGCTGGCCTGCCGGACGATATAGAAACCATCGGCATCGGCGATAGCCTGAACGATCTCCCTCTCCTGCTGACGGTGGATCGTCCAGTATTGGTGCAAAAACCAGACGGCTCGTACGACTCTGACATCAACCTGCCGAACCTCATTCGCGCGCCGGGCATCGGCCCTGTCGGTTGGAATCATGCCGTCATGGAATTGCTCAGACAGGCCTCGGAAGAGACCTCGAATGGCCGATCGGTCAACATCCAAGCGACATGATCGTCCTCATCCGAAACGTTTTGCAGCGTTAGTCTTCTGCTGGATTGATGATATGCAGGCCTGCCGTTTTTGACGCCGCCAACAGCTGGGTATCCGCGCTGACAACGGTCAATCGCAACGGCTTCAGCTCCAATGCCAATGCCAGATGCATCACCTGAGGCGATCGCAGGGACGGATACTCCAAGACCAATTCTTTCGTGGCCAGGTAGGTTTCCACCCTCGGCGCGATAAATTGGTAGAGGCCCTGCTTGGATTCGATTTCGAACTTATAGAGCACTGAGTAGCAATCATCCCGCGTAATCTGCCCCTCTTGAGCGCGTGCGCACAGAACCGAATAGAAGTCCGTCACGGTCCATGTCGGGACGATCGCGACCTTCCCACGCTTCACCATCAGCTTATTCACGATCCTCGTGCCTCGCTCCATGCTGTAGCGCTTAATGAGTGCGGTTGAGTCGAAATAGTAGTATGGCATCCCCTTACACCCTTCCCTTCAGAATGATTTCCGCGAGCGGCCCTTGGAGTTTGGAGAGCCTATCTTGCAGCTCATCGAGCGGCACCTCTTCATACCCTTCTTTTCGCAAGGTGTCGGCGAGATTGCCTCGATTGAAAGACGATGTGTCTTCCTTCAATCGGTCGTTCAATCGCCGCTTGGCCAACCGGCTCGATACCTTTTGCCCTGACTTGGTCAGCCCACGCCCTCTGCTGCGTGGAGATCGGTTGACCGATAATTCGTCTGTCTTTTTCACGATAGAGGCCTCCTCATGAAAGAACGTTCATTTATCGCTTCACTCCTGATTCTTCTCGTGGGCAACTCCCCGGCATCGTGGCCGCCTCAGGCAGTGAGACTTCGCCGAAGATATGAGCGGCAATCGCTTTCGCGACATCCGACGACAACTCTTGCTGCATCACACGCAGCGCCTTCGCCGTGGCTTCGCGCTCCGTCAGGTGTCCTTCCCTTCCACCGTACGCCGTAGCCCCAACGACCCGCCGCGTTCCCGGCTCCACGACCTCGAAATCACTACACCACCGAACGTACTTAAAATTCGGGTCCCGCACCTCGACGGGGAACAGACGGACAGTGCCTCGGACAATCAATTCCGGGGAACCAGCGTCTTCACCTTCCGACTTTGTCGTGACCTGAAGCCCTTCCCGGATGAGCCCTTCCTCCAGAGCCCGTCCAACCGGTTCCGCATGGTCGCCGGACACTTGTACCGCAATCACCAGATTTGTAGCAAGAAATTGCTCCAACTCGCCGGACAATTCGTTGACCTGATAGGCGGATGGGGTACCTTGTCCGCTGGGACGGATCACCCGTAAATCCGTGTTGTAGACCTCGCGCAACACGAGATTTCTGCCGGCTCGCCGAAGAGCACGAACCTTGGCCAGTTTGTCGGTCGTTTGCCGTGACTCGGTCACGTCCGCGTCGATTGCGCGATCCAACGCCGACACCTTCTCCATCAATGCGGCTTCGGCTTGAGAACGATTCATCGCACCCAACGCGTAGTACGACCGGCTGTCCATGTCGTACCACACATCCGCGATCCTGACGTTTTCAAGCACTTTGTCGGTCGATACTCTCGTCACATTGTCGATCGTGAGCCGCCGCTCGGCGTTGGAGACACCGTGATTCTCAACGACCCAATACGACTCCCAGTCCTTGGCTTGCGCCGCGACTTCCACTTTGAAGATGCGGGCCACGGCCGCATAGGCTTGATCCTCCGCATTGCTTCGAGTGTCTGCTTGACCGACCCCGGTCAGGTATTGAGTCGATGGATATTCCACGCTCCGGCCATCGACCCATCCCGGTTTCCCTTTTCCGGTGAACCAGGTACAGGCAGTCGATGCGGATACCATCCACCATAGGCACAGGAAAACTGCGATGCCTTGTCCGAAAGAAGACTGACCGACGCGCATCATTGCATCACACGCTGGATGATGAACATCGTCTGGCCTGCAGTCAGCGCTATCGCCTGTCCATCTTTCGCCGTCGTCACGCCTTGTCCCGGCGGTCGAATGGACACCTGGTACTGGCCTGGCGATACCCACGCCCGGGCCACGTGAATTTCGTCTGGCAAGGTCTGCCAACTTCGCTTGTCGGCTTCTTCGGATGCTACGGCCAGCCCATGAGCCAGCAACGCAACCACCAGTCCAACCCAAGGAGCCCCATCCCTTCCAGCCGCATACTGTGCGCCTCTGGTGATGCTTTCTGCCATCGCATACTTCGTCGCAGCTCGAGCAAGAGCTTTCATGGTGATCGCCGGTAGACGTTCCGAAAGGCTTTTTTCTGCAAGGGCGGTTACATTCTGCGCCGGCTCGGATCTCACAGTGACCGAATGACCGAGCGAATCAGTCAGCAACATACCTTCAGATACCACCCGTGTCTTTTGCGCGACTAATCTCGGAAGTGCAACGCGAACGACCTGTCCGTTGAGTCCATAGAGCACGCTGTCCACTGCACGATTTCGCTGATAGGGGGACCGGAAGACTCCACGATTGATCAAGACCAACTGCAGCGCATCCAGGCTAATGGGTAGATCCAAGAACAGATCCTCCTTGCGCGGAGCCCGACCATTATAGCTGATCATCACGACTTGGGCGAGCTGCTCTTGGGATGAACTAGACTGCCATTCAACATCAGGGAACGCCTGTCGATACTCGGCAAACTCGGTGGTTAAGCCGAGCGCCTCCGCTGTGCGCAAGAGATCGGAGCGCAGGGACGAAGGGGTAGGCATCTTCGACCACCCTTGCATCGATCCATATGCTTCATATGCGTTGCGATAGGCGATAAACGCATTATTGAGATCACCGGTCGCCTCGTATAGGATACCGCTCACATACCGCGCAAACCCGTCGTTCCGGTACTGATCGGCATCCGTCACTCTGTCGCTGAGCACATTCAAGCGGTGGTCGATACGTCGCGCCTCCACCAATGCTTCCTGAAGTTGTCCCTGAGCCGCATAGTTTAAGGCCTTGATCACGTTGATCATGACGTGCTCGTAAGCATCGCCTTCGTACGGCAAGGTATTGTCGTTGGTGAGAAATGCGGCGGTTTCCGAACGGATGGTCCTGGTATAGAGCCGCTCGACCTCCTCTTCCGCTCGTTCCAATGCCGCACTGCTTTGCTGATACTGGCCTGCCAGCTGCAGCACCATTCCCCGATCCATTTCATACAGTAACCGCCCCTTGGCCCCATACTCTTTCTCGGTTTGCTCGACGATCGCCGCGGCCCGTTGTGGATCACCGGCAACGAGGCTTTGTTCAATGAGGAGGTACCGATTGACGGAAGGGCCACACCCGCTCAAGAGCACGAGAACAGCAAGAAACGGCAGCGACGAGATCGGCCCGTGGGCAAGGCGTGTGAGGATTGGGTTCAACAGCGTCCGCGGAACCTAAAAGATGGTGCGTTTCCTTTCAACCACCTTCTTGAGCTTCTTCTGCCCGTACCAGACTTTCGCATTGTTCTCCAGATCGATCATCTGAAGATCCACTTGGTAGAAGACCGCTTTGGTCCCGTCGGCTTCGTCAAGAATGGTGGCGATCGACCCCTTCATCATGAAATCGGCTCCGGTCTCTTTTCCAGGGGCTTTCTGCGTCTCTTCGCGCGCGTAGATGGCTTGTTCTTTCCGTTCGCTGCGAACCTCGTCGCGCTCGCCTTTACCAGCCACGAACGTGATTTTCTGGGAATTGGTGAGTTCTCGTTCCAAATCCGTAATGAACGTTTGCACGCTGATATGTTCATGGCTGCTGTTCAAGACCGTCCCCACGACAACGACGGGCTGACGTTGGTTCGCCTTTTCGAAATTCCCCAGCCACGGATATTGCAGCGCATCCTTGACCATCGCTTCGGCGACCATCCGGGAATCCGTGTCGTTCCACCGGCCGCTCAAATCGATAACGGCCTCAGTATCGACACGGGTCACCTTTGTTTCGTGTCCACATCCCGACAACGCGAGGGCGACACTCACTCCGACGACAAGCGAAGAGCGATGATTCAGGATCACAGTGAACCTCCGAGAAGAGGTGGACTCTCATTCACCATGTGGGCTTAGTGAACGCCTCGCTTTTCCTCTTCCTTCTCCAACCGTTCGAACAGACGGTCGGCATTCCTCCGTACGAAGTCCCGTACTTGCGAATTCAGCTCTTTGGCCTGTTCCAAGTTGTTCTTCATGTCCTCCAAACTCAATTTGGTCAACACGTAATAGGTGTCGGTCTTGGGATCCATGTACTGATCGATTTTCCGGACTCCGCTGAGTGTCGTCGTCGTGATAGTCTTGATGGCTCGCTCGACATTCTGCTCTTCCGTATTTCGGGTAAAATCTCCGGCAGTCGTCGAGGCCGCATAGTCTCTCATCAGATATCCGGTGTAAGTTTCGAATGTCTTGGCGATCTCGGCTCTCCCGCGATTCTCAGCCGTATCCCAAGCAAGCGGTGCGTTACGAACCCCCGCGACCGCCCCCACCCCATAAAAAGCCTTACTATCTTTTTCATTCAACACCCCGGACCCCTTCTGAACCCACTTCGGAGGACCACCACAAGCCGCAAGTCCCATGATGAGAAGGACGACAAGACCGGAGCCGACCAGCCTTGAATGAATCGTTTGTGACCTGATCATACAATCCTCCTTGAGGTGACTAGGCATAGTGCTGCCGTACATTATCTAACATCCAGCGAAAAACGCTGAAATTATGCTAGCATGCGTTTTTTTATCAGTCAACGCAACGCCCGCTTCGGTCTCATCATCATGGAAGGGGGATCTGTGGCAGACATCCAGATTGACGACGGCATCATTAGCATTCTGAACCTTGAGATCCAGGATCCCAAGGCTGCGGCGGTACTCGCGGCCTATCCCCAGACACGTTGGGCGGAAATCACCCGTCGAGCGGTCAAGATCGGCCTTGGATACCTGAAAGGTGGCGAGCACGATTAGGGCATTGGAACGCCATCGGCTTGGCTGACGGTTGCTCGGGCGCGCGCAGCGCAACGGAGCGTTCGTATTGAGCCTTTGCCTCCTATTGCTGTTCAGAAGGGGTCTGAGGATCGGCGCCAAGCGTAAACGCCGACCTCCGTCCTTCGATCAATGCCATGTCTCCATCGCCGTCGATCCGTAGACTCGATGGACGTTGCGTACCATTGGAAGCCGTCTCGACCTGTCGAACGAGATGCGCTCCCAACTCGGAAGCCATGAGCCAACCGTTTCCGTCCAGGTCGGCGAAACCTGAAAGTCCGGCCAGCAAGGCTTCAACAAAGCGACTGCTCATCTCGACGCGAACGACAGCCTCTCCTTTCCCTGCCGCACTAATGACTTGGACCGCACGCCGATCCGTATCCGATTCCGGAGCCAGCCGCCCTTCCAATGAAAGCCCCGGTGGCGCAGTGGTCTCCCATCCGAATACCGGCGCATCGAGAATCAGGAGCGTGTGTTTGGAAGCCGACCGCCTCGTAAATTCTTTTAAGTGTTCCACCGTGATCGACTTTGTTGCGTTGTTGACCTGTGTGTCCAACGGCACAAGATACCCTCGATCTTGCCCATCGGAATCCTGTGTAAACCCGGCATGGCCCACGTAGAAGATGACGAGCCGGTCCATGCGTCCCACTTTTCTCGGCAACATGTCGTTCAAAAGCTGATGGAGGCGTCGCGAGCTTGCATCCTTGTCGTAGAGCTCGACCACCTCATCGAACCCCAACCGCCGAAACGCCTCGGCAACCTTCTTGGCATCGCTGATCGCTCCAGGGATGGGAGGGGCCAAGATGTAGTGTTCGATCCCAATAATGATCGCCCAGGATTTGTAATAGAGACTTTCCGGTTTTCCTGATTGCGCCTCAGCGGGCGAAATAGCGATAACCGGGAGAGCGCCGGACAAATAGGCACCCAGCAGAAACAGGCTCGCGAAAATGATCAAAGAGCTTTTCACAAGACGCCTTGCGTTGTTGACCGAGCCAACCTATCTCCGGTCTAGACAGGTGTCAAGGAACGGAGTCGAGAGAAGCCCGCAGCGCCACGACGAGCTGGGCTCGGACCAACTGTATGGTTGCAGGCATCCGCGACTTTCTCCATAATCACGAGTCCACAAGGGACTGCGCTGAAGAAGGAGAGGCAGCTGTCATGAGCGAAAAGATTGAGACCCTGTTGAAAGAAAGTCGGACATACCAGCCGACCGCGAAGACGATAGCCGCTGCCTATATCAAAGACTACGAGACCGCGTACAAACAATCCATCGCAGACCCTGAAACATTTTGGAGCAATGCCGCCGAAGAGTTGGAGTGGTTCTCTCCTTGGGAGAAGGTCCTGGAGTGGAACTATCCATGGGCGAAATGGTTTGTCGGCGCACGATGCAATATCACCTACAACTGCCTGGACCGACACATCAAGATCTGGCGCAAGAACAAAGTCGCGCTGGTCTGGGTGGGCGAAAACGATCAGGAACGAATCTTCACCTATGCTGAACTGTACCGACAAGTGAACCGCTGCGCCAACGCTCTCAAAAAGCTTGGCCTCCAGCGAGGGGATCGTGTCACCATCTATCTGCCGAAGATACCCGAACAAGTTATCGCCATGCTGGCTTGCGCCAGAATCGGCGTGATCCACAGCGTCGTCTATTCCGGTTTCAGCGCACCTGCTCTCGCCAGCCGAATCAACGATGCAGAGTCCAAAGTTGTGATCACCGCCGATGTCGGGTTCGACCGCGGCAAAGCTATCCAATTGAAGTCCGTTGTGGACGAAGCCGTCAAGACCTGTCCGACGATCGACCATGTGGTTGTCGTACGCCGCCAGATCCAAGGCCCGCCCCTTTCCGCCCCAAAGGAAATTGACTGGAAGGAATGGATCGAGAACGAGCGCCCGATTTGCGAAGCGGAGCAGTTGGATGCCGAAGCACCGCTCTATATTCTCTATACGTCCGGCACGACCGGTCGGCCGAAGGGCGTCGTCCATGTCCATGGAGGGTACATGGTCGGCACCTATACGACGACGAAGTATGTGTTCGACCTAAAAGATGATGACGTGTACTTCTGCGTGGCTGATCCTGGATGGGTCACAGGCCACAGCTACATCGTCTACGGTCCGCTCCTCAATGGCGCAACGATTCTGACTGCGGAAGGGAAACCGGATTATCCGAATCCCGGACGCTGGTGGGATCTCATCGAACGGTATGGGGTCTCGATTTTCTATACGACCCCGACCGCGATCCGACTGCTCATGCGCTACGGTGAGGACTGGCCCAAGAAATTCGATCTCTCAACTCTCCGTATCCTCGGGAGCGTCGGGGAACCGATCAACCCGGAAGCCTGGGAATGGTTCCATCGTGTGACCGGCGAAGACAAACCTATTATGGATACCTGGTGGCAGACGGAAACGGGATCGATCCTGGTCACGCCGCTTCCCACCGTGCCGCTGAAACCCGGCTCGGCCACCCGCCCATTTCTTGGTATTGAAGCTGATGTCGTCGATCGTGAAGGGAACAGTCTTCCCGCAAACGCCGGCGGCTTTGCCGTCATCAAAAAACCATGGCCGTCCATGATGCGTACCATTTACAAGGATCCTGAGCGTTATAAGGCCTACTGGTCCACCATTCCCAATTGCTATACAGCCGGCGACGTCTGCCATAAGGATGCAGACGGCTACTTCTGGTTCATGGGCCGAGCGGATGATGTGATTAAAGTCGCCGGCAATCGGCTCGGCACTGCTGAAGTGGAAAGCGCCTTGGTCAGTCATCCCGCCGTCGCGGAGGCTGCCGTGATCGGCAAACCGCACAAGACGGTCGGTGAATCCATTAAGGCCTTCATCATCTTGAAACAGGGGGAGCAGGAAAGCCCGGCGTTGATCAAGTCGATCAAGGATCAGGTCCTGAAAGAATTGGGCAAGATCGGCGTCCCGGCTGAAATCGATATTGTCTCCTCCCTCCCCAAGACTCGGTCAGGAAAAATCATGCGCCGCGTATTGAAAGCCAAAGAGCTTGGGCAAGATCCGGGGGATATCTCGACGATCGAAGAATAGCGTACAGAGAAGTTAACCTCGATATGGGCCTAACCGAGTGAAGGGAACGACATAATGGAGAAACTAACGATTTTTGCGGCAGCAATTTCGATTGGGATCATGACCCTGTCCTTACAGATAATCGATCCAGGACTCGCGCCTGCAGCGGATCAGCAATCAAAGACCAAACCACACTCCACGACCATCAAACCAAAAACCGTCAAGCCCAAGGCTGTCAAACCAAAGACCGTCAAACCCGAGACAGTTCAACCCAAGAATGCCCAACCCGAGACCGCCAAACCCAAGATCGAACCGAAGTTTCAAACAGCTGAAACCGCGGCGGAGGGCAACGCCTGTTTCGGCGTTGCGCCACAGATCGAAAGACTTGTTCCCGATGAAGGAGAACCCGGTGTGAAAGTCACAATCACAGGGGCTGAGTTCGGCTCGCCGGACTGCTTGCGCGGTGTGTCCTTCGGGCCGGGCTACGCTTCCACCTTTACAATGGAAAACGAATCCACCATCTTAGCAACAGTCCCAACCGATGGCCGTAAGGGCCTCGTCATGGTAACCGTCACAACGGCATCCGGGGAAGATTCCAAACCATTCTTGGTCAAATAGCAGAACTGTGCTGCGAGTCTTTCAGCATGAAGTGGACGAGAAAACCGGGTGAGCCCATCTATCAGAGACGGCACTTGGTCGCGCTCGCTCTGGCGGTGGGCCTGCCGGTTGTTCTGTTACAACTGTACAAGATCTACATGGGTCCGGTAGGTTTCGGCGCACAGATGGGATTTGGGATTCTCGTGTCAATCCTGGCCGGAATCATCCTCTACTACACCTACCGATCGTCGGCACAGAACCAGCCATAGCAAGATTATTTGCTTCGGGTCCCCAGCGGACTGCGGACACCCGCCGACCCTCGATGCAACACATGGGTGTTGAGCATCGCCGTTTTGACGTCGCGATGCCCCAACAACTCCTGAATCGTGCGAATGTCGGAGCCGCTTTCGAGCAGGTGCGTGGCCAACGAAGACCAGATGCTGTGGCAGCTCGCTGGCTTGGCAATCCCAGCTTAGCCTCGGGAAGAGAGGGATGGCTCAGCACAACTGCAGAAGTTACGCGGCCTTCCCTGACGCAGTCTTCGTTCGCACCAGGAGATCGACATCACAATCCAAGACATGCAGTAAGGACAGCAACTGATCGACGGACTTGCGGTAGTTGGTCTGATCGAGCAGACGATAGAACTGTGTGGCTGATGTTCCAAGCCGCCTGATCATTTCACGCTTCGACAAAGCACTCGCCTTGACTCGCTTCTGCGACTCGACAGTCAACTTGTACAGGAGCGCATCCCGTAAGTAGTGTGGATCCTGATTGTACTCCAACACTTGCTCGCTATGGACCGTCCCTTCCCTGCCTGATTCCAACATATATGTAAACCCTTCTCGTCCCAGCTCCTTGTCGACTTCAAGCCGCACAATCGGATCGTCGAGGGTCGGTTGAGGATCAACCTTGGAATATGGAAAGTAGAACGTCTTCCTCGACGCCTTCACTTGGAACGCCTTTTTTCGATTGTTATGTGTCACGGATTGGATTCTCATAAAAGCCTCTCGCATTCCAACTCTTCGATCAATCTCCGAAGCCTTCGTGTGGCCCTCCCTGCCATGGGCGTCCTGTTATCCAAGTCCCATTTCACGACCAACGCGCCATCGCGATACACATGCACATGTCGGGGAGAGTGATCGCCTTTCCAGGTGACAAAAATATAGCCACCCCGGCGAATCTTACGCTATTTTTCCTTTTGCTGTCGAACGCTCAACATCAGCGGCGATGGGAAACGCCACCCGTTGCAACGGCTAGGTTAGGCGGTGGTGGCCTCAAGTGATCGAATCTTTTTCGCAATGGCTCTTGGAAAATCAACAAAAACGAAGTGGGCCTTGTGATAGAGATAATCCTCGCCGCTTTCGTCCACGATCCGAACCAGATCGTCCTTGGCTGCTTGCGAGTCGGGAATGATTCGATACACCTTGCCTGGAATCAAAGAGGCCTTGTAGGCGGTATTATCCACGCAGAGTGCGAATGATTTGGCTAGTTGTCTCATGATTCCTCCAAGTACCGCTTGATCTTGAGATCTCGCCTGCCGATGCTGTGAGCTTCATACCAATGAAGCTCCACCTTCCGCAGAACACCGTTCGGCAACCGGACAGTCGCGATTCCTTTCAGCTTTCGCCAGCGGCCTGGACTGTAGGCCTTGCGGAGATAACACCGGACGGAGGACACTGGTTGGGCATTCCTCCACTGCTTAACAACCATGGCATCCTGCGTAGGCGGGTGAATGGGTTCACATGCTGTCCTACGGACTGCGGACACCTGCTGGCCCACGATGAAGAACAAATCACACAAATAGGGGTCAGATGCCCCTACATTGTGATCCGTTCGTTATGCGGCGGTTTGGTCTTTCTGATCTGTCGTCTTCGCTGGGTCAGTCAGTCGGTCGCTATATTGCTCCTGCAACTTGGCGTAATAGGCGACCAAGCGCGCCGGGTCGTGGTCAAATCGAGCCGAGATGCGATGCCGCACCTCGAGGATTTCGTCGATTGGTAGATCGCTCTTCATGGCTTACCTCCAAGCAGTTCCAACGGTGTTACGATCGATGGCACAAAAAGGCCTAGCATGGTGTTGATGCGACGAATGTGGCCAAACTTGTTGGCGTTAGCCAGATGCTCACAATTCCACGTAACGAGAAAATCGCATTTGTGAAACGAGGCCAGAGCCAGATGCAATGCGTCGCCTGCCGGATCAGCCGGCATTACCATGTGCTGAATGTATGTCTGCACGATCACGGCAATCGACGACTCAACAGTCAAAACTGGCAGCCCGGCCACAAGCGCCAACCAATCCGCAGAGCGGTGGAGAGGGCCTCCAGCGAGCTCATCCAACACGGCGGGACTTGTCGTAAGTTCGTAGCGATGTCCTGCATCTGCCCATCAGTGCCGTGTCCAGTCGCGGCGCGCGACGATCTCGGGAGTAGTACGAGTCTCGTGGTAAAAGCTGGGAATTGTCGTCTCGACGTACACACGCGGCTTGCTCATGGATGCAGCATACCGCGCTCAGGCTGATTCCTTCAACGGCGACGACGACGAACTGCCTCCGCGTTGGACAGATCGGCTTCAGGCGTTTCCGCCACGAGGTGAAAGTGATTGCTTATCAGGCAGTAGGCATGCAGCAAGAGCTGAAAGCGGGCGACGACGCGATCGAATACCCCAATGTATCGTGCCGGTCCTCATCGCCCAAGAAGATGTCTTGTCGGGCGTTGCCCGGGCAATGACGTGGTAGAGTGCGCCAGAACATTCGATGCGCAATGGGCGGGCCATGGGGCATAGACCAGCTCATCCGTATGCACAGAGCAAGATCTTGTATCTTCATTGAGGGGTTTTGCATCATGGCACTACGGGAACGGGGCAGATCGCAAAGATCTGGGTCTGGAAGCAAGAAGACCGTGGGTCAGCTCGGGTCGTCCCG
>Ga0134126_10007110_pt1 | contig 14049 bp, 15 predicted proteins | sample KB31752_FD_96881 | JGI IMG/M metagenome (GOLD analysis project Ga0134126, IMG submission 96881) | Terrestrial soil microbial communities with excess Nitrogen fertilizer from Kellogg Biological Station, Michigan, USA - KB3-175-2 | ecosystem: Environmental > Terrestrial > Soil > Unclassified ... | reverse complement strand
TGTTGTGGAGGCGACTACCGAGAACAGTTCTGTTAAACTGGAGCTTTTTAAGAACCTGGACGCTCTCTGCAAGCCTCAAGCCATCCTGGCATCTAATACCTCATCCATATCCATTACAAAAATAGCGGCAGCCACCAAAAGGCCTGATAAAGTAATCGGAATGCATTTTATGAACCCTGTTCCTGTGATGAAGCTCATTGAAGTTATAAGGGGATATGCGACATCTGACGAAACGACTAAAACCATTTTTGAAATAGCCAAAGCGCTCGGAAAAAGCCCTGTTGAAGTAAATGACTATCCAGGTTTTATAGCAAACCGGATCCTTATGCCGATGATCAACGAAGCCATCATTAGTTTGTTTGAGGGCGTGGCAGGCGTTGAAGAAATAGACACCGTTATGAAACTTGGTATGGCCCACCCGATGGGGCCCTTGCAACTGGCCGATTTCATTGGACTTGACGTATGTCTGTTCATTATGAATGTTCTGCACGATGGTTTTGGCAATTCCAAATATGCACCTTGTCCATTGCTCAAAAACATGGTTATGGCAGGCTACCTGGGCTGTAAAAGCGGGGAAGGATTCTACAAATACACCAAGGGCAGCAAGGACCTGGTTGCTTCAGGAATGTTTGGGAAATAGGAATCAGGCATTAGGCGTCAGAAAAAAAACGTTACTCACATATACTGTGGCGTGGTATAATAGAGCCTGCCGTACCTGCTTTCTTCACCGTTAATAATTTTTGAATGGGTGGCGCAGATCGTCTTAATTGAGTTAACCGCGTTTTCGGTAAACCCACTTTTGGGATAGGCGCATAGCAGCCTAAATTCTTCTTTTTTACAGAACTCATGCCAAAGGTATTCCAGGCGCACTGTAGCTCCCTGCTGGCCATTCGCCCACATTAAGGCAACCATTTCACCAAAAGCCCTTACTTTATTTCCGCCTTTGCGGGCGTTGTTTAGCACTTCTGAAACAGATGTATAAAACAATTCTTCATCAGGCCAGCCATTCACCATAAATTTCGACATCATTTCTTCTGCCTCTATGGCAATATATTGTCCATACTTTTTTAAGGCATTCATGTTAAAACCTTTGGCACTACAGCGGTCCTCAATGGCTTTTAAATGCCTCTCAGTGGCAATAAGCACCAGGCTGTCTCCATCTTCAAGACCCAAAATGACAAAGTCTTCAAGGGTATGCAAAAATTCAGAATCATCTTCATATATCTGTACAACATGTGAGCATGGGGCTATTTCTCCCCAGAATATTCTTGGATCGCTTTGCTGCCAGTTTTGTGAGGCTGTCATATTTGTTTTGACTTTTGAATCCATATTGATAAATAATGTAAATTAATGCTTAGTTGAATTAGTTATCTGGAATTTGTTGGGGTTACAGATAGTTCTGTAACGCATTTTCATTTTTCAATATTAAATTTTGAATTTAAGACATTCGTTAATGCTACCGGAGTTAAAGGCTTTAACAGAAAGCCCCTGATGTACGGATTTTTACGTCCCTTTGCCAAATCATTAGGGTTTTCACTTGTAGTAAGTATTACCACGCTTGTTTCCTTTTTTTGTGCAGCGGGCAATTTTTCAAACTCTTTCATGAAATCCCACCCATTCATCCCGGGCATATTTATGTCAAGGAAAATGATTCCTGGTTTTGCCGATTCCTGATTGAGCTTCTCAAGTGCTTGTTCTACGTAAGTAAAACACAAAACTTTAACATCAATCCCGGATTCGGTAATGACCAGGTTGTGGAAATAATTTGTAGCCTCATTATCATCTATCAGCATGATGTATTCGGGCTTTTCTGCGGTCATTATGTCAGTTTCAATTGTTTACTTATGGTAAAATGAAAGGTACTCCCTTCACCGGGAATAGAATCAACCCATATTTTGCCGCCATGCAATTCCACGATTTTGGCACAGTGGGCGAGGCCAATTCCGCTCCCTGAGTACTCACTTGCAAGGTGCAATCTTTGAAAAATCTGGAATATCTTGTCTTTATATTTTGGATCAATCCCAATTCCATTGTCTTTTATTGAAAATTCCCAGTATTTATAATTGTCTTCGGCCGAAATATGGATCACGGGAGCCTGGTCAGTTTTGCGGAATTTAATGGCATTGCTTACCAGGTTCTGAAAAAGAAGCCTTAATTCCACCTTATATCCTTTAAGGATTGGCAAAATTTCACTGCTAATTGTGGCATTAGAATCTGAAATAGCTACAGAAAGATCATTTTTTATAGCATCAAGTATCTCATTGCAGTCTATATTTGAGACAGTTTTTCCCTGTCCGATTCTGCCATATTCCAATAACCCTTTAATGAGCTCCACCATGTGGTTGCATGCCTGGCTTATGAACCCCAGGATTTTTCTGCCGTCTTCATCGAAACCGGTACTGTATTTTCTTTCAAGTAGCGCGTTGAAATTGCTGATGGTACGTATAGGTTCTTGGAGGTCATGGCTGGCAATATATAAAAATTGCTCAAGCTCCTTATTTTTACTTCTTAATTGATTTTCATGCATTTCCCGCTCCAGGTCCGCCGCCCTGCGTTCACTGAGATCGCGTGTCACTTTGCTGAACCCGACCAATATTCCTGATTCATCGTGAATTGCAGTAATGGTAATGCTTCCCCAGAACAAACTGCCATCCTTTCTCACGCGCCAGCCTTCATCATGCGCGCGTCCGGTATCCCTGGCCAGTTTTATAAGCCTGTCAGGTTTATTATTCTTCCTGTCTTCCTCCGTATAAAATCTTCGAAAGTTTTTGCCAATTATTTCCTCGGTAGTGTATCCTTTTATATTTTCCGCACCTTTATTCCAATTTATGATGTTGCCATCCGGATCCATAAGAATAATCGCATAATCCTCTATTTCGTTTATTGCAAGTGCAAGATAATCCTGCTTTTTATCAGTCGTTAGATTCATTTTAATAAGATGAGCTATGGGCGCATTAAAACCAATACCCCCCCAGCAGTTTTTATGGGGTGGCCGTTATAAATGATTATTAAGAAATACCCCCGCATATCTCATAATGGTATAAAGGGTTTAAACACCCATAAAGCCGGATTGTTCATGAAATTAAAAAAAAACTTGGCGGGTAATTTTTTTTGGCCTACCTTGCACTTCCTTTTGGGAAAGAAGAGGAGTTTAGGATTGGAACCTTAAAGTTTTATTTTGAAGAAAAACGTTAAATATTATTTTAACCCTGAGACACTTACGTATGTGCACTCCAGGAACCACAGAACTGAAAAGTTCTTCCGGGTCGCGGGTCTCATTGCTTCGTCCACACTTATCGTACTGTTAGCGGTATCCATCAAAATCTATACTTCCAAAACGCCTGATGAAAATAACCTGAAGCAGGAAGTTCAATTTTACAAGCAGCAGCTTAATCACCTTGACCAGAAATTTGACAGGGTAAACAGTTCCCTTGCCGACCTGGAAAAGAAAGATAATGAGGTTTACAGGGTCATTTTTGAGGCCGATCCGCTGCCTAATTCGGCAGATGCGCCCGGTATCGGGGGTACTGACAGGTACAGCGATATAGAAGGCTACAATGTTTCAAAAGAAATAATATCGTCCAATGAAAAATTGGATGCGCTGGCAGCTAAAGTTTCAGTTTTGAACCAATCTTATAGTCAATTGATAAAGATGGCATTACAGAAATCAAAAATGCTATCGTCTTTACCGGCCATACAACCGGTTTCTGATAGGGACCTACAGGAAATTGCATCCGGGTTTGGGATGCGCATACACCCCATTTACCATACGCTCAGGATGCATACCGGTATAGATTTCGCAGCGCCAAGAGGCACCAAAATATATTCAACCGGGGATGGCGTTGTAGAAGAAGTTGAATATAATGACCGTGGATATGGCAATTATGTGGTGATCAATCACGGCTTTGGTTATGAAACCCTCTACGGCCACATGAGCAAAGTCATAGCAAAAAGAGGCCAAAAGGTAAAGCGTGGAACTATTATTGGATTGGTAGGCAGCACAGGGTTATCTACTGCGCCGCACTGCCATTATGAAGTAATTAAGAACGGGAAGAAGATCAATCCGATAAACTATTTTCATAATGACCTGAAACCGGCTGATTATGAAAAACTTGTGAAGCTCGCCAATAAGTCCGGCAAATCCTTCGATTAACCCGGAACTTTTTTTTCAGTAATCCCTGAAACCCTGCCTAATATTGCAGTATGAAACCACCCCGTGAGCGGCTCTATTACAAAATGGGTGATGTGGCCAAAATACTTGGCGTAAATCCCTCTCTGTTGCGGTTCTGGGAAAAAGAAATCCATTCTTTCCGGCCTAAAAAAAACATGAGCGGCACCCGCTTCTTTACTAAAGAAGATATTGAGCGGCTCAAATACATTTACCATCTCGCCAAAACCGAAGGCCACACCCTGGAAGCGGTGAACCGCATCCTCAGACAAAAAGAGAACCAGGTAGAAACAAAGTACAACGCCATAAAGTCTTTGGAAAAAGTAAAAGACCTGCTGGTGTCATTGAGAAATGAAATAGGGTAGGGAATCGAAAGTCCCGTAGGGACGAAATATTGGTAGTCGATTGGTAAAATAATGTCTTAGAGTGCCGTAGGTACGACACTCTTTTGCGGCAAAAAGAAAATTTCGTGCCTACGGCACTTTAAAACAACGGCGGTGAATTTTTCTACCAATATGTCGTCCCTACGGGACTAAAGACACTTGCAAAGTGTGTTATTCCTTAGCAGAACTCCGTAAATTGCATCTTTTTATTGCAAACCATTTCCATTGATGAAAAACACAAAATTTATTGGTACGGGCGTTGCCGTGGTTACACCTTTTGACAGGGAAGGAAACTTTGACGAAAAGGCGCTCGAAAAGATACTTAACAACATGATATTCGGGGGAGTAGAGTACATCGTGATGATGGGGACTACCGGCGAATCCGTTACTCTTTCAAAGGAAGAAAAAAAGCAGGTGGTTGACTTTGCCAAAGAAACTATTGATGGGAGGGTACCGATGGTCCTGGGCATTGGCGGGAATAATACCAGGGAAATTATTGAACAGATAAAACATACTGATTTTGACGGGATTGACGCTATATTATCCGTAAGCCCCTATTATAATAAGCCCTCCCAGGAAGGTTTGTTCCACCATTATACCGCGATCGCAGATGCCGCGCCCATTGCTGTTATATTATACAATGTACCGGGCAGGACCAGCTCTAATATTAGTGCAGAAACAACACTCAGGCTGGCAGTCCATAAAAACATTATAGGTATCAAAGAAGCATCAGGCAATATGGAGCAATGTATGGGCATCCTGAAAGGTAAGCCTGATGATTTCCTGGTAATTTCCGGTGATGATGCATTGACGCTGCCATTCTTGAGCATGGGCATGGATGGCGTTATTTCCGTACTGGCCAATGCTTTGCCAAAGGAATTTTCAGATATGACCAGGGCGGGGCTTCGGGGCGATTTTGAAACAGCCCGCACATTGCATTACAAACTATTTAACCTCATACAGTTAATTTATGCCGAAGGAAGCCCTGCCGGGATAAAAGCCCTTTTGGAAATGAAGGGGCTGTGCAGGAACGTGGTGCGGCTCCCCTTGTTTAAAATAAGCGATATGCTTTATAAGAGGATAAAGGAACAGACTGAACAATAACAGTTTTTAAACTAAACTACATTACAATAAAAAATCCCGCCGAAGCGGGATTTTTTATTGTAATGAAAACAAAGCTTATTTTTTCTTTGCTTTTGGTGCAGGTACGCCGTTTTTTGCAGCCTGCACTTTAAGACGGATATCCTGGGCCACTGTTTTCAGGTCTTGCATCCCTTTCCTGATCCTGGTTCCTGCCGCTTTGTTGTTCTTGTCGTAAAATTTATTGAAATCATCTTCCAATCCCATTACGAGGTCTCTTACTTCTGAAAATCTGTTGTTCATAGTTAAAAATTTTTTAGTTTATATGCTTTTTTAAGTTCACGGGATAAAATTACATTTTCTTTTTTGAACCAAACAAGCAATCTGACAATTTTTTTTATTTAAACTGTTGTCAGATTGGAAAATTCGTACTTTTTATCCTTTAGTTTGGCCGCAACATGAGAGAAAGCATTAAGCGTTTCTTCCACATCCTCAAGGGAATGCGCAGCCGTAGGTATCAGCCGTATCATGATAACGCCCTTTGGGACCACGGGATATACCACCACGGAGCAAAATATGTTATAATTTTCGCGTAAGTCAATGATAAGGTTGCCTGCCTCGTTTTGGCTGCCGTGCAGAAAAACGGGTGTAACCATGGTATTAGTGTCCCCAAGATCAAAACCGCGGGCCCTTAAACCGCCTTGCAGCGCGTTAACTACTGTCCACAATTTTGTTCTTAATTCAGGCGAATTGCGCAAAAGTTCCAACCGTTTCAAGTCACCGATTACAAAAGGCATAGGGAGCGATTTGGCGAAGATCTGCGAACGCATGTTATATTTAAGGTATTCGATTACCTGTTCGTCACCGGAAACAAAAGCGCCAATACTGGCCATGCTTTTGGCAAAGGTTGAAAAATATATATCAATGCCATCCTGCGCACCCTGGGCTTCCCCGGTACCTGCACCCGTTGGCCCCATACCTCCAAAACCATGTGCATCATCAACCAAAAGGCGGAAATCATATTTTTTCTTTAGCGCTACGATCTCGGCAATTTTGCCCTGGGTTCCTCTCATCCCAAATACACCCTCGGTGATAACAAGAAGGCCTCCAACTTTAGGGTCAATAAGTTTCTGCGCCCTCTTGAGCTGTTTTTCAAGGTTGTCAATATCATTATGCTGATATGTATAGCGTTTGCCCTGGTGCAGCCGTACACCGTCTATTATACAGGCATGAGATTCTGAGTCGTAAATAACTACATCATGCCGGCTAAGCAAAGCATCAATAATAGATACCATGCCCTGGTAGCCGTAATTTAATAAATACGCGTCTTCTTTATGCGTAAACTCGGCCAGTTCAGCCTCAAGCTGTTCGTGGTAATCGGTGTTTCCGCTCATCATACGGGCGCCCATTGGTGAAGCGAGGCCCCATTTGGCGGCGGCTTCAGCGTCTGTTTTTCTAACTTCGGGGTGATTGGCGAGGCCAAGATAATTGTTCAGGCTCCATACCAGTTTTTCTTTACCCCTGAAATTCATCCTGGCGCCAATTTCACCTTCCAGCTTTGGGAAGGTAAAATAACCATGGAATTGTTTCGCATGCTGGCCTAATGGCCCGCGGTTCAGTAATATTTTCTCAAATATATCCATCTCTCTTTCTTGTTATTGTTAGAAAACACTGCAAAACTAAGCTAAATCAATGATATTGTCAAAATTTTCCGCTTCTTGATTAATTTGAATGCCAAAGATAATTTAATCCGCAAAACAATGTTAACTTTGCACACTATTTTCTTATGACATACAAGAAAAGTATTTTCCTTACCACCTTATTCTTTGGGATTTTGTTTTTTGGAGGATGTAATTCCTACGATAAGCTGCTCAAAAGCAATGATGTAACCCTAAAGTACAAAGCTGCCCTGGAGTTTTTTGACAAAGGCAATTACAGCCAGGCTGTTCCCCTGCTGGAGGATGTCTATAAATTTTACATCGGCACTGCCCAGGCTGAAACGGTAAGCTATGACCTGGCATACTCTTATTATAAGGTAGGCGAGTACTCCCTTGGCGCTTTCCAGTTCAAGACCTTTGCTGATGGCTATCCTTTAAGCAAATATACCCAGGATGCGAATTATTACTACGCATATTGCCTTTATCTCGATTCTCCGGATATGGAACTTGACCAGGGCAGCACCAGAAGCGCCATAAATGCATTCCAGTTGTTTATTGATAAATACCCCGACAGCAAGCGCGTGGAGGAGTGCAATAAAAACATTGACGCACTCTCTAATAAACTGGAACAGAAAGAAATAAATAATGCAGTACTGTATTATAAAATTGAGCAGTACAAAGCGGCGGTATGGGCCATCAGGAATGCGCTTGAAGACTATCCTGCCACAAAAGACAAAGAGCATTTATCTTACCTTGTCGTAAAATCTTCTTATCTGTATGCGCTTAACAGCGTGGAAGAAAAGAAAATAGAGCGTTTAACCTCGACATTGGAATATTATAGCGATTTCAAAGAAAAGTTTCCTAAATCAGCCTATGATTCCGAACTTGGTGTCATCGTAAAAGATTGTAACCGTAACATTAAGCAATTAACTAAAAAGTAATTATATGAGCCTCAACAATGCCGTACCCGCCGAAGTAACCTCCAGGGACCTCAGGAACCTCGAAGTAGGAACTGCAAATATCTACGAATCCATTGCAATCATCAGCAAAAGGGCTAACCAATTGTCGCTTGAGCAAAAAGATGAGCTTCATGATAAACTTGCCGAATTTGCACCGAGTACCGATAACCTTGAAGAGGTTTTTGAAAACAGGGAGCAGATTGAAATATCCACCTATTACGAAAAACTTCCAAAGACCACTATCGTAGCAACTGAAGAATTTATCCAGAATAAGATATATTTTAGGGCGCCGGTAGCAGATGTTGCTGAAGAAGAAAAATAATTGTTTTGAAAATTTTATTAGGTGTCAGCGCCAGTATTGCCGCCTATAAGGCAGCATTACTTACCCGTTTGCTTATCAAAGATGGCCATGAGGTGAAAATTATCATGACCCAAAGCGCAACGGAATTTATTACACCGCTTACACTTAGCACTTTGTCCAAAAATCCTGTTTACTCAAAATTTTCAGATGCGGGTTCGGGAGAGTGGGTAAATCACGTCGCTCTTGCCCATTGGGCCGATGTATTTGTTATGGCGCCTTTATCTGCCAACACGCTTGCTAAAATGGCCAGCGGTGGTTGCGATAATCTTTTGCTGGCCACTTATTTATCCGCAACCTGCCCGGTTTATTTCGCCCCTGCAATGGACCTGGATATGTATAAGCATCCTGCCGTACAGCAAAATGTTGATATACTGAAATCAAGAGGCAATGTCATCATCCCACCAAATGACGGCGAACTTGCAAGCGGCCTTACCGGTATAGGCCGGATGGCAGAACCGGAAGAAATTCTTGCGGAGCTAAAAAAAAAAGCCATGACTCACGTCCGTTAAGTGGCCATACCTTCCTTGTAACCGCAGGCCCAACTTATGAACCTATTGATCCTGTGCGGTTTGTTGGCAACCATTCTTCAGGTAAAATGGGCTTTGCACTGGCAGAGCAACTAGCCGGGGCGGGGGCACATGTTGAATTGGTAACAGGCCCTGTTTCAATTACGATATCCAATTCCAATATTCACCGAACCAGCGTAAATACTGCTGATGAGATGTATAATGCCTGCTTGAAGATTTTTCCGGGCTGTAGGGGGGCTATCTTATCGGCCGCGGTGGCTGATTACAGGCCGGAACGCGTAAGCCCATTAAAAATAAAAAAGAACGAACAGGAAGAGGATTCGCTTACTTTGAAACTAATAAAAAACAAAGACATTTTAGCTGCGCTTGGCAATATGAAGGCCAAAAACCAGTTATTAGTTGGGTTTAGTCTTGAAACGCATAATGAAGCTGGTTTTGCTTTCGAAAAACTAAAAAATAAAAATTGCGACCTCATGGTAATGAACTCTTTGCGTGATGAAGGGGCCGGGTTTTCAGGAGATACCAATAAGGTCAGTATCATCACACCCGCTGGAGAAGTTTTTGAATATCCAAAAAAATTAAAAAATGAAGTGGCAGCGGATATTGTAGAATTTATAATAAGAAAGTATTTTTGAAAGGTAAAATGAAAATGATGCCCAGTTTAAATAGACATATCGTTGCCTTAGGGCTTATTCTTCTTTGCGCGCCATTGACACTCTCTGCCCAAGAGTTTAATTGCCAGGTAGGCGTATCTGCTCCCACGCTGCCCGGTACAGATAAGCAGCAGATATTAAAAAACATGGAATCACAGATCAGGGAGTTTATGAACACCCGGCACTGGACCAGTGATAATTTTGCCGCCAGCGAACGTATTGAATGTAGCATATCTATTATAATCAACAGTGCATCAAGTAATAGCTATTCAGGCACTATGCAGATCGTATCGAGCAGGCCTGTTTACGGTACTAACTATAGCACAACGCTTTTTGATTGCCTGGATAAAAATTTCAATGTGAATTACATTCAGTTTCAGCCTTTTGAATACGTTGAAAACACATATACAACTGAAATAACTTCCATTCTTGCTTACTATGCCTATATGATTCTGGGGTATGATTATGATTCGTTTTCAAAATATGGGGGCTCACAGTATTTTCAGAAGGCGCAAAGCATCGTGAATTCAGCCCAAAACAGCAATGTCCCAGGATGGGGCGCTCTTGAAAAAGATGACCACAACAGGTATTATCTTGCCAATGAACTTACTGATGACCGGTTTAAGCCATTTCGCGAAGCCGTATATACGTATCACCGGTTAGGCCTTGATAAGATGTTTGAAGACAATACCAAGGGCCTTGAAAATATTGTAAAAAGCCTACAGGAAATGAACACCCTGAAGCAGGATTTCACTAACTCTTATGCTTTGAAGTTGTATTTTCTTGGCAAGTCCACAGAACTTATAGATCTTTTTGCATCGGCTCCAACCGACAAGAAAACTACCGCGCTCGAACTTCTTAAGAGCCTCGACCCGCTGAATACGGAGAAGTACAATGATAAATTGCAATAAGAATTTACCTACCTTTATCGGGAGAAAACCGCTATGCTTTCATCCCTGAAAATCCGTAATTTTGCCCTTATACAATCACTTGATATTGAGTTCCTACCGGGCTTAAACATTATAACCGGCGAAACCGGCGCGGGCAAGTCTGTCATGCTTGGCGCACTGGGTTTAATACTCGGAAACCGGGTAGATACTTCCGCACTTGTTGATACCGATTCCAAATGCATCATAGAAGGCAGGTTCGATATTGGAGGAAATCATTTCCATGCTTTTTTTAAAGCCAATGATCTTGATTATGAAGGCATTACCATAATAAGACGCGAAATAAGCTCCGGGGGCAAATCAAGGGCCTTTATTAATGATACTCCTGTTAACCTCAACATTTTAAAAGAGTTTGGAGATCAATTGGTTGATATACACAGCCAGTTCCAAACACAAAAGCTGACTGATACACATTTCCAGTTATCCCTTCTGGATGCAGTTGCCGGACATAAGGCTTTATTGACCCAGTATTCCGATAAATACCGCTTGTACCGAAAACTGGAAGCGGATTTACTTGCGCTTATTTCACGGGAACACAATGCGAGAAAAGAATACGATTATTGGTCATTCCAGGTGAAAGAACTGGATGAAGCCAATCTTCAGCCATCAGAACTTGAAACGCTTGATGAAGACCTGGCCTTATTGAGCAATGCAGAAAAAATCAAACTGGTTTTGCAGACTGCCTTAAATGAAATCTCAGACCGTGATGATAGCGTCAACAACAGGCTGGCAGGCTTCCAAAAGCAATTTGCGGGCGTAGCATTATTAAACAGCAGGCTGCAACAAATCCATAAGCGACTGGAAGATGTCCTGATAGAAACCAAAGATATTTCGGGTGAAATAACTGACCTGTATGATTCTATAAATGTTGATGCAGAGCGACTTGAGCAGGTTAATAACCGGCTCAGGATTATTCATAACCTGTTGGTAAAGCATAGCTTTAAAACTGAAACAGAACTGCTCAACTATGCTGATGAGCTGAGGGAAAAAATGAGTGGCGCCGAATCACTTTCTGATGAAATAAAGGATATACAAAACACCCTGGCGGCCATGAAAGCAGAACTGCAAGAGATGGCTGATGAAATTTCCGAAAACAGGCATGAGCAGGTTATAGGGCTTGAAAAGCAACTTGTTACGCTTCTGAAACAAACAGGTATTCCAGAGGCAACTATTGCCATTCATTTAACAGCAACTGAATCCCTGAACGAATACGGCAAAGATAAAATACAGGTTTTGTTCAGCGCCAACAAAGGGTCTAAACCGATGGAAGTGGGTAATGTTGCTTCCGGGGGCGAGCTTTCGAGGCTCATGCTTTGCTTTAAATTTATCCTGGCAGATACAATGGTATTGCCAACCGTTGTTTTTGATGAAATTGATGCCGGGGTTTCAGGCGAGGTAGCAATAAGGGTAGGGCAAATGACTAAGAAGCTATCTTCAGGACGACAGGTTATGTGCATTACCCATTTGCCCCAGGTTGCCGCGATGGGTGACCACCAGTATATTGTATATAAAGTGGCCGGCAAAGAACGTACTGCAATCAACATCCGCCAGCTTGAAAACAGCGAACGAATAGAGGAAATAGCCAAAATGATAGGCGGGCACACGCCGGGCACAGCGGCCGTGGAGAGCGCGAAGGAATTGTTAATGAGAAATTGATTTATTTGCCGGAAACATTCTTCGAGCAATATTCGTCTAAGAATTCAATTGTATTTGTATTAGGATGTTCTTCCTCCGAAAAACCCCCTCCATGTCTTAAAATAAACCAGCGTTTATAATTTATTACCTTTCCCTTGCAAAAGTATTTATCCGGTGGCAATGGGCAATACCAAAGTCTTAATCCAAATGAATCTTCCTCAGTAATTCCATCCGATTCATCCTTTATTTTAACATTTGGATAGTCATCATCCATGTCCGATGAAGTTAATATTATACCGTTAGCCGGTACTTTAATTCTGTAATTAAGGGCAAATGTTTTTTTGGGTAATTTTGGTTCACCCTTAAGCCCGTACACAACAATAATATATCCTGTAAAATTATTAGGGATTACAAATTCTTTATATCTATCTTCCCAAGTCCCGTAAATATAAATGGTTGATAATAAGGCTAATTCTAAAGTCAACGTGACCCAATATCGTCTAAATACAACTTGAATTAGAAAATCTAGAACAAGAATAACCGCGGAAATAGCTATTGAGGTTATCAGAAAATATCCTGACCAACCTTCTGTATCCCCTTCCCGGTTAGCATAGTATTGGGCAATCATTTTTATAAGAAAAATTACTATTGCAATGTTTAATGGCGATGGCTTATAAACATACTTCTGCCAGAAAATTTTAAATCTTTTTACCATTTTACCTACTAATGTTTGCTAAGGTAAATAAAAATTAGGTGAATAAGCTAATTAATCGTGTTCCTAATTGAAAAGCCCAAACTTAATACACAATCCCCGAACTTTTCTTAACTTGCGGCGTTTTTTAAATGGCAATTCCATCCAATTGAAAACAGGAATGAACATATCAGCTGTTGTTTGCCGCACCATCATTCGAAGAAACCGAAGACGGTTTTTTCGTTCACAAAGATGAGCTAAGTAAGGGTACGCCGTACCTGGGAGGTAAGGCTCCTATCTGTTTTTCACCAATTTTCTAACATTTTTCTTGACTAACAACTAATGAGCGAAAGCCAGTTTATAGTCCGTTTGGCTACGGACAAAGATATAATCCACGCAAACCAGATATGTGCCGAGATGGAATCGTCTGCCAAAGCGCGTGGAACAGGTATTGCCAAAAGGTCGCCAGAGTATATCATTAACAAAATGCACGAAGGCAAAGCTATTATAGCTCTCAATAAAGATGGCAGATGGGCGGGGTTTTGCTATATAGAAACCTGGCAGGATGGCAAATACGTGGCCAATTCAGGCCTTATCGTTTCCCCCGAATTCAGGAAGCATGGGTTGGCAAAGCAAATCAAGTTCAAGATTTTTGAATTATCACGCACCCGCTACCCAGGCGCCAAGATATTTGGGCTGACAACAGGACTGGCGGTGATGAAAATCAATTCAGAGCTTGGCTATGAACCGGTTACGTATTCTGAATTAACAGACGACAACCAGTTCTGGGCAGGCTGCCAAAGCTGTGTCAATTTCGATATCCTCATGAGCAAAGACCGGAAGAATTGTCTCTGTACGGCTATGCTTTATAATCCTGAAGAAAAGGAGACTGCAGCTGCTAAAGCTGTGTCTGGTAAAAAAGAAAAAGGCGAAACCAAAAATGGCCATGCCCTAAATGGCAAAAGCCCGGAAAGGAAAAAGAACTGG
>Ga0134126_10007109_pt1 | contig 14050 bp, 14 predicted proteins | sample KB31752_FD_96881 | JGI IMG/M metagenome (GOLD analysis project Ga0134126, IMG submission 96881) | Terrestrial soil microbial communities with excess Nitrogen fertilizer from Kellogg Biological Station, Michigan, USA - KB3-175-2 | ecosystem: Environmental > Terrestrial > Soil > Unclassified ... | reverse complement strand
CTGGTCGCGGACGCCATCGCGGAGACCGGAGCGGTCGGGCCGAAGTCGATGGGCGTTGTGATGAAGGCGGTGACGCCGAAGATCGCGGGGCGGGCTGAGGGCGGCCGGGTGGCTGCGGAGGTCAAGTCGGCGCTGGGATAGCAACGCAGGAAATGCGGCGGCGGATACCAGCTTCTTCAGCTGGTATCCGCCGCCGCTTAGTCGCTGGCGCAGGGATGGAAGACCGGGGGCCGGGGGCTGGGCCAGGACGGGCAGGCCTGACGCGAGGTCAGCTAGTGGCCCTTGCCGCCGTTTCCGTTTCCGTTCCCATTGCCGCCATTGGTGCCGCCGAGTATCCCGCCAAGGAATCCGCCGCCGACGAAGCCGCCGTTGCCATTTCCATTCCCGCTACCGTTGCCGCCCTGGGTCGGGGTGTCGAACCCGGTCGGCGCGGTGAAGCCCACCACCGGCGATCCGGCCAGCGCACCGGCCATCGCGTCGTTGAAGGTCGGCGCTGAGATCGAGGCGCCGAACACCTGGCCCGGGTAGTACGTCGGGCCGATCTTGAGGTTCTCCAGCTTCGTCTTGTCGTTCCACTTGATGAAGCCGGTCCAGGTCGCCGCGGCCAGCTGCGGCGTGTAGCCGTCGAACCAGGTCGCGATGCTTTGGTCGGTCGTACCGGTCTTGCCGGCGATCGGACGGGTGTCGCTCAGCGGGACCGCGCCCGCCGCGGTGCCGGACTGCACGACGCCCTGGAGCATCGAGGTCAGCTCGTTGGCGATGTTCGGGTCGAGAACCTGACGGCAGCTCTTGTTCTGGCCGCCATAGCTCTTACCCGACACATCGGTCACCTGCGTGATCACATAAGGCACGCAGTAGGTGCCCTGCGCCGCGACCGTGGCGTACGCACTCGCCATCTCCACGGGCGTGATCGGGTTGACGCCAAGCGTGAATGCCGGCACCTGCATCAGTGATTTGCCGGTTGCGTTGTCGTTGTCCTGCGTGACACCCATCGACTCGGCGATCTGCGCCGGCTTGCACAGGCCGGTTTGCTCTTCCATCCGGAGGAAGTAGGTGTTGATGGACTGGGCGAACGCGTTAGGCATTGCCGTGTGGTAGTCAGTGTGGTCGTCGTTGGACGGCGCATACTTGCCGCTCGCCGGCTCGTCTGGCGGCCAAAGCACCTGCGTCTGGCTGCCCGCGCACGCCGCGAACTGCGTGCCGGCGTCATCGATCGTCGCGGGGGCGTCGATCATCTGGTTTGGGTTGACGCCCTGTTCGAGCGCGGCCAGGCCGACGAAGATCTTGAATGACGAGCCGGCCTGGAAGCCGTTGGTTCCGTTGTGTGCCTTGTCGGCCGACAGATTGATGAACGTCTGGCCCGCGGCGTTACCCATCGGCACCGACTGGGCCATCGCCTTGATCTGACCGCTTCCCGGTTCGACCATCACCAGCGCGGACGCGATGTCCTTCTTCGTGAAGTCCGATGCGTACACGCGCTTGGCGATCGCGGCATCCGCCGACTTCTCATCCTTCACACTCATCGTGGTCTGGATTGTCAGTCCGCCACGCTGCCACAGCGCGACGCGGTCCGCCTGCGTCTTGCCGTACGCCGAGCTCTCGATGAACGTGTTGTAGACGTAGTTGCAGAAGAACTTCGCCGAACCGTCCGCCGTGATGCAGCCATCCTTCAGCGAGGTCGGGGTCAAGCCGAGCGGCGTCTTCTCGTACTGTTCAGCCTGCGCCGGAGTGATGTAGTTCAGCGAGGAGTTCGCCATGTCCTGCAGCACGATGTTGCGGCGCTTGAGCGCGTCCGCCGGGTGCGCGAACGGGTCGAACTCCGTCGGGCTGTTCACCACCGCGGCCATCAGCGCGGCCTGCGGGACGGTCAGCTTCGCGGCGCTGGTGGAGAAATAACGCTCCGCGGCCGCCTCGACGCCATAGGCACCGTTGCCGAAGTAGACCAGGTTGAGGTAACGCTCCAGGATCTGATCCTTGCTGAGCGTCTTCTCCACGGCGATGGCGTACTTGAGCTCGGTGAGCTTGCGGGAGAACGTATCCGCGATCGCGGCCTGCTGCTGCTTCTTGTCGGTGCCCGCTTCCAGCAGCAGTTCGTTCTTCACGAGCTGCTGGGCGATGGAGGATCCACCCTGCGTGTTACCGCCCGACGAGTTGTTGACTAGGGCGCGCAGCGTGCCCTTAATGTCAATGCCGCCGTGCTGGTAGTAGCGGATGTCCTCAATCGCCACGATCGCGTGCGGCATGTTCGGACTGATCTGCGCCATCGGGACTACGACGCGATTGCCGAAGTCGCCCCACGTGTACGCGATCACGGACCCGTCGTCCGCGAGGATCTTGGTGCGCTGTGGCAGGGTCGGCGTCTCGAAGTCGCTCGGCAGGTCCTCGAAATGGTCCGAGGCGGCCTTGGCGCTCAGTCCGAAGCTGCCCACGAAGGGCAGCGTCAGGCCAGCGATCAGAACCCCGGCCAGGGCGCTGACCATCACGAACGTGCCGAGGTGCGATATCAGTCGCCCGACGCCGCTCGCTCCGGAATAACCAGTACGTCCCGTAACCATGCGGACCAGGGTACGGTCCGTCCCTGAGTGCCGGGGAGGGCAGGGCGGCTGCCGTCGAATCTGTGGCCCAGTTGCTACAAGCGACGTAGTCCGGACGGGCCATACCAGATTGACCAGTTCGGGGACTGTCGAGTGCTGATGGTTATCCGTAATGTCGTGCTAGCTGAAGAGATCTCTTCGCGGACAGTGCCCTACGTGCGGGCGCATCTCGGGAGTCGATCGCTCCGGCGGCAGGGCGGCCGATGAGTCTGGGTCATTGGCCGGAAGTGGCAAGGCTAGTGCGACAAGTGCGGATGTCGTGCCGGTCATTCCGGACGATACGTGGTGCTGTCGCGGTCGCGAATGGGTTGCGCGCCGTGGCGGTGTCGACGGATCGAGCGGTGTGCCGGCCGCCGTTGGGGGAGCCTCGATGCTGAGAGGACGGCACCGGAGATGATGGCAGGGTCGGAGAGTGAAGAGTCAGTGAACGTGATGACCGCCGCGGCGACCGCGGTCAGGAACTGGGTGGAGGACTGGACGATAGCGGCTGCGTGCCGGGGCATGGACCCCGACGAGCTGTTCGTCCAGGGCGCCGCGCAGAACCGGGCGAAGACGGTGTGTGCGGCGTGTCCGGTGCGCACCGAATGCCTCGCGGACGCGCTTGACAACCGAGTCGAGTTCGGCGTGTGGGGCGGGATGACCGAGCGTGAGCGGCGGGCGCTGTTGCGACGCCGGCCCGATGTGCGCTCGTGGCGCAAGGTGCTTGAGGGCAAGCGCGAGGCGTACCTTTCGCGACAGCGCCCGACGGTGTTCACCGCCGGCGGCTGAGCCGCTGCCCGCTTCTGTTGGCCGCGCTGCTCAACGGCGTCCCGTCGCGACGACGTTTCGGCGAGCAGCGTAAGAGCACCGCGAGGTACGAACTGTGCCCGCGCCGTCGGAACGGACGGTGTCCTGGCATTCGACGTCCCGAACGGACCACGGACTGACGGCCACTGACGATCCACGATTGTCGGTAAGGCTTCCGACCGGCTCTCCACCCTCCAGCCGGATCGCAGGCGGCACCGCGCCGCCACCGCCGTCAAGCCGAACGCGCGATGATCTCGCGCAGGCCGTCCAGGTCGTGGATGTCCTCCGCCTGCGCGGGCAGTTCGAGCATCGCGATGCCGGGATGGCTGGCCAGAAAGCGGCCGGTCAACCGGTGTTCCCGACGCGACTGCACAACGCGCTCCGCGTGCAGCCGCAACAACGCGGCCGCCAACTGCGCGGCCTGCGCCTCCTCAGTCGCTGACAGCGGCGCCTCGGCGCCGTTGCCCTTGGCTGCTCCATTCGCCCCGGCCGCGTTCTTGCGCGTCGTGCGCTTCCCGGCCTTACCGTTGGTCAGCTCCTCGGCCGCGGCCAGCGCCCGCTCCGCGGTGATGTCCGCTTGCGGCCGGTGCACCCGGTTGAGCACCAGTCCGGCCAGCGGCATCTTGTCCGTGGCCAGCCGCCGCGTGAAATAAGAGGCCTCACGCAGCGCGTCCGGCTCCGGCGCGGCGACCACGACGAACGCGGTCCCCTCGGTCTGCAACAGCTGATACGTCCGCTCGGCCCGCTCGCGGAAACCACCGAACATGGTGTCCAGCGCGGCGACGAAGGACTGCACCTCGCCCAGCAGCGTCGAACCGAGGATCTTGCCCAGCGCGCCGGTCACCAGGCTGACCCCGCCGGTCAGCAGCTTGAACGCGCCAAGGCCGCCCACCTTCGCGGGCGCCGACAGGATCCTGATCAGCCGGCCGTCGAGAAAGGAGCCGAGGCGCTCCGGGGCGTCCAGGAAGTCCAGCGCGGAGCGGCTCGGCGGCGTGTCCACCACGATCAGGTCCCACTCGCCGCGTGCGCGCAGCTGCCCGAGCTTCTCCATCGCCATGTATTCCTGCGTGCCGGCGAAGCTCGCGGACAGCGACTGATAGAAGGGGTTGGCCAGGATCTGCTCGGCCCGCTGCGGATCCGCGTGATCGAGCACGATCTCGTCGAAGGTCCGCTTCATGTCGAGCATCATCGCGTGCAGCCTGCCGCCCTTCGACCGGTCGATCCCGGCCACCTCGCGCGGAGTGTTGTCCAGCTCAGTGAGCCCGAGCGACTGCGCCAGCCGCCGCGCCGGGTCGATGGTGAGCACCACCACGTCGCGGCCACGCTCCGCCGCGCGCAACGCGAACGCCGCGGCCGTGGTCGTCTTGCCGACACCGCCGGAGCCACAGCACACCACGATCTTGGTCTCCGGCGCGTCCAGCAGCCGGTCCAGATTCAGATGCCCGGCCGTGTCCTGGGCGCCGGATCCGGTCGCACCATCCTGCACACCGGCTTCTTCCACGCCGGCTTGTTCCACACCGTCCCGTTCTGCACGGCCCTGTTTCACGCCATTCCCGTTCGCCCTGTCGCCGCTCACGCCGCCCCCTGCCGACGCAACTGAGCAGCCAGCAGATCGAGGCCGACCCGGTCGATGCCATCGGTCAGCAGCGGCAACTCGTACATCGGGGCCTCGGTGGCGCTCAGCTCCTCGCGCTGCCCCGCCTCCAACAGCACGCGTTGCGCGTGCTCGGTGGCCAGCTCGGACAGCGCCGTGACTACTTCCGGGTCGGCCAGGCCGACCGGAGCGAGCCCGGCCTCCAGCTCCGCGGGATCAAGTCCACCCGGCTGCGCCGCCTTCTTCAGCCGATCCTCGGGCAGTACCACGGGACGCGCCTGATTCACCATCACCCCGCCGGTCGGCAGTCCGGCGGCGCGCAGCTCGGCGAAGCCGTCCAGCGTCTCCTGCACGGGCATCTCCTCCAGCAGCGTGACGAAGTGCACCGCGGTCTGCGCGCTGGTGAGCACCCGCATCACCGCGTCGGCCTGATTGCGGATCGGGCCGACCCGCGCGAGCCCGGAGACCTCCGAGTTCACGTTCAGGAACCGGGTGATACGCCCAGTCGGCGGCGCGTCCATGACCACTGCGTCGTAGTCGAAAACTCGATCCTGCGGCTGCTTAGTCCGGTCATGTCCGTGCTGCGCACCGTGCCCGTGACCGCTTTGGCCATGCCCGGCGTGCGTATGGCCGGCCCGACGCCGTACCGCCTCGCACGTCTTACCAGTCAGCAGCACGTCACGGATCCCCGGCGCGATAGTCGTCGCGAAGTCGATCGCACCGAACCGGCGCAGCGCGCGCGCCGCAGGGCCGAGCTTGTAGAACATGTCGAGGTATTCGAGCAGCGCCTGCTCGGCATCAAGGGACTGGGCCCAAACCTCGCCGCCGTCCGGCGTGACCGCGACCCGCCGCTCCTCATACGCGACCGGCTCGGCGTCGAAGAGCTGCGCGAGCCCCTGCCGCCCCTCCACCTCCACCAGCAGAACCCGTCGATCGCCCGGCCGTTTCCCGCCAGCTGCCAGAGCCAGCGCCAGGGCCGCCGCGACGGTCGTCTTGCCCGTGCCGCCCTTGCCGGTGACCACGTGCAGGCGGACGGCGGGCCAGTCCGGCTTCGCGCGGCGCGCCTCGGCTGCATTCGTCACGGGAACGAGCCTAACCTCCCGCCGCGTATAGGGGCGCTGCGCCACCTGCCTACCCGTTAGGCTCTGGCCATGGCGAAACAGTGGGAGTACGTGACCGTGCCGTTGCTGGTGCACGCGACGAAGCAGATCCTGGACAACTGGGGCCAGGACGGCTGGGAGCTGGTGCAAGTGGTCCCGGGGCCGAACCCCGAGCAACTGGTGGCGTACATGAAGCGGGAGAAGCAGTAGTGACCGCGCTCGGCGAGGCCACGGCCGCCACGCCCGAGGAGCGGCTGGCCCAGCTCGGGCTGGCCGTGCCCGCGGTGGCCAAGCCGGTGGCCGCGTATGTTCCGGCCACGCGATCCGGCTCGCTGGTGTTCACCTCGGGACAGCTGCCCACGATCGACGGCAAGCTTTCGGCGACCGGCAAGGTCGGCGCGGAGGTCAGCGCCGAGGAAGCCAAGCAACTCGCCGAGCGTTGCGCCCTCAACGCGCTGGCCGCGGTCAAGTCCGAGATCGGGGAGCTGTCCCGGGTTCGCCGCGTGGTGAAGGTCGTCGGTTTCGTCGCCTCCGCGCCGGGCTTCACTGGTCAGCCCGCCGTGATCAATGGCGCGAGCGAGCTGCTGGGCAAGGTCTTCGGCGAGGCCGGGGCGCACGCGCGTTCCGCGGTCGGCGTCGCGGTGCTGCCGCTGGACGCTCCGGTGGAGGTGGAGCTGACGGTCGAGATCGACAGCTTCGAGGTCGACAGCGCTCCCGACACCCGCGCGCCGGACGGGGTGGCCTGATCCCCGGGGCCGGCAGCGGTTTGGGCCCGTCTGGTCCGGGTCAGGTAGTCTCCGGGCCGGTGACGCCGCGCGCCACGCTGGTGCTGGCCCCGAACCCCTCGCCGATGACGCTCGACGGCACCAACACCTGGGTGCTGATCGAACCGGGATCAACCGAGGCGGTCGTCGTCGACCCAGGGCCGGTACATACAAGACATATCAAATCAATTCGCGATGTCGTGCAGAAAGCTGGAGCGCGTGTCGCCTCGATCCTCCTGACGCATGGTCACCCGGATCACGCGGAAGTCGCTAGACAGCTCGGGGCGTTGACCCGCGCTCCGGTGCGTGCGCTCGACCCCCAGCGGCGGCTTGGCTCGGAAGGGCTCGACGACGGCGACGTGCTGACCGTCGGCGGCCTCGAAGTGCGCGTGATCGCGACGCCGGGCCATACCGGCGACTCGCTTTCTTTCCTCATCCCGGCCGACCACGCACTGTTGACCGGTGACACCGTCCTAGGCCGCGGTACGACGGTGGTCGCGCACCCTGACGGGCGTCTCGCGGACTACATTGACTCGCTCACGCATATCCGGCGGATGACCGAATCGGCAGCCGTCGGCGTGATTCTGCCCGGACATGGACCAGTGGTCGCCAACCCGCGCGCGGCAGTCGATTTCTACCTCACCCACCGGGCTGCACGCCTCGCCCAAGTCCAGGCAGCGCGTGATGCCGGAGACCGTACTGCGCGTCAGATCGTGCGACGCGTGTACGCCGATGTCGATCGCGGCCTGTGGCCGGCCGCTGAGCTATCCGTACTCGCGCAGCTCGAATACCTGGACGAGAAGAAGGACGCGTAACCCGAGCGGTTATCGCGCGCGCCGTGCCAAACGCACCGTGTCGAGCAGCACAACCGCACGTGCCTCGAGCTTGATCCAGCCGCGCTGCGCGAAGTCCGCCAAGGCCTTGTTGACCGTCTCCCGGGACGCGCCGACCAGCTGCGCCAATTCTTCCTGGGTGAGGTCGTGCGAGACCTTGATCCCTTCCTGATCGTCCCCGGCGGGCTGGCCGAACCGGGTCGACAGGTCGAGCAGCGCCTTGGCGACGCGGCCGGGCACGTCCGAGAACACCAGGTCCGCCAGCGTCTCGTTGGTGCGCCGCAGCCGCCGCGCCATGGCTCGCAGCAGCGCGCGGGCGACCTCGGGCCGGGTCGAGAGCCACGGCTGAAGTTCGGTGTGCCCGAGCGCGAGCAGCCGGGTGGAGGTCAGCGCGGTCGCGGTGGAGGTGCGCGGCCCTGGGTCGAACAGCGAGAGCTCGCCGAACATGTCGCCCGGCCCGAGCACCGCGGTCAGGTTCTCCCTGCCGTCCCCGGAGGACCGGCCCAGCTTGATCTTGCCCTCGACGACCACGTACAGCGCGTCACCCGGGTCGCCCTCGTGGAACAGCGCGTCGCCGCGGCTCAGCGCGATCTCCGTCATCGACTTGAGCAGCGAGTTGGACGCCTCTTCATCCAAGGCGGCGAACAACGGGCTCCGGCGCAGCACGTCCTCCACTGTCGAACCCTCCATCGGCCATTAGGCCGTTCTCCTGCGGTCCTGGTCGCCGGTCGCGCGCTTGTGACTCGACGCCGGCCCGCAATCTGTTATGCCTCTGCATCGAACAGTGTGGCCTACCACACGCTATTTCACATACTCGGGAACGCCACACCTCAATCCTGCCGAGTACCGTAACGTGCCCCGAAGCCGTCCCGACCATCTACGCTTGCCGAATGAGCATGGCCGGTGAGACGACTGAGAAGACGCCCGAGACACACGAGACCCCGTTGGCTCTCACGCGCAGGGCACGGCGGATCAACCGGGCGCTCGCCGAGATTTATCCCGATGCTCATTGCGAGCTCGACTTCGAATCGGCCTTCCAGCTCCTCTGTGCTGTCGTGCTCTCCGCGCAGACCACCGACGTGCGCGTCAACCTGACTACGCCGGCACTGTTCGCCCGTTACCCCACCGCCGATGACATGGCCGCGGCCAACCCGGCAGAGCTGGAGCAGCTGATCAAGCCGACCGGCTTCTATCGCAACAAGGCCAAGTCGCTGCTTGGGCTGGCCGTCGCCATCCGTGACCAGTTCGGTGGCGATGTACCGCACACTCTCGAACAGCTGGTCACGCTGCCTGGTGTCGGCCGCAAGACTGCGAACGTCGTGCTCGGTAACGCGTTCGGTATTCCAGGCATCACCGTGGATACGCACTTCGGCCGACTCGCCCGACGCTTCGGCTGGACTCGGGTAGAAGACCCGGTCAAGGTCGAGTTCGAGGTCGGCGCGCTGTTTCCCAGGGCGGAGTGGACGATGCTCTCGCACCGGCTGATCTTCCACGGCCGCCGGGTCTGTCACTCCCGCAAGCCGGCCTGCGGCGCCTGCCCAGTCGCCGCGCTGTGCCCGTCGCGCGGGGTGGGCGAGCAAGACCCGATCAAGGCGGAGGCGCTGCTTCGGCCTGCCTCCGCACGCGAGGCGGCGCTGATCGCCGCCGCCCGGAAGGTGGCTTCGTGAACGACGCGGGCGAGATCATGGCCGCGCCTGAAGAACTGCCGAGCTGGCTGCGCCCGCTCGCCGGAGCACTACGTGACCTGGGCACGAACTGGCTCGGCTTCCGGCCCAAGCCGCGCACCCTGCCCGGCGAGCCGCGACGTTCAGCCGTGCTGATCCTCTTCGGTGAGAGCAACACGCCGGGCGCTTCGGTACCGGACGTTTTGATCACGGAACGAGCCACGACAATGCGTTCACACGCCGGTCAGCCGGCCTTCCCCGGCGGACGGATCGACCCCGAGGATCAAGGGCCGGTGCACGCAGCGCTGCGTGAGGCGCAGGAGGAGACAGGCGTCGATCCCGAGTCAGTAGCCGTATTCGGCCGCTTGCCCGAGATCTACCTGCAACCGAGTGATTTCATGGTCGCGTCCGTTCTGGGGTGGTGGCACACTCCGTCGCCGCCACGCGTCGTCAGTCCTCTGGAGGTGGCCGCAGTGCACCGAGTGCCTGTGGCCGAGCTTGCCGACCCTGCGAACCGGTTGCGCGTGCGTCATCCGGCCGGTTATGTCGGCCCGGCCTTCCACGCCGACGGCATGCTCGTCTGGGGATTCACCGCCGGATTGCTTGACGCCGTGCTCAGGCTCGGCGGCTGGGAGCAGCCCTGGGACCACAGCCGGCTTGAGGACTTACCTGAAGAGGTCTCGGCATTGGCGGTTCGGTCGAGCTCGATCCGCCCCGCTGACCAGCGGCCGTTCGCCACGGGCGCGGACGGCCTGGAAAACGTGGCCGCCCTTCCCGGCTCGGCAGCGAACGGCTCGGGTGCGGACGGTTCAGCGGACCACGATGCGGGCGCGAACAATATGGACAGCGCGGGCGGCTTAGCCGGCACCGGTGGCGAGTGAGGGTGAGCCCGTGGACCTGCTCGATCTGATTCTGATCATCGTCGCCATCGCGTTCGCGGTGTCTGGTTACCGGCAGGGCTTTGTGGTCGGCGTGCTCTCGTTCGTCGGCTTCGTCGGCGGACTGCTGCTCGGCCTGTGGCTGGTACCCATGGTGATACAGCGCTTCACGGCGAACACCTCGCTGGTCGTCTCGACCGTCTCGCTGTGCGCGGTGCTCGTGCTCGCGGTGCTGGGGCAGGTGTTCGCCACTTCGATCGGCGGGCGGGTGCGGCGCGAGATCACCTGGCGGCCGGTGCAGGCCGTGGATCAAAGCGCGGGCGCGGCGGTGTCCGTGATCTCGGTGCTGCTGGTCGCCTGGTTCCTCGGTCTGGCGTTGGTCAACTCGACGATGCCGGTGGTCGCTCAGCAGGTCCGCAACTCGGCGCTGCTCAACGGAATGCGGACGGTGTTGCCGGCGAACGCGTCCAGTTGGTTCAGCTCGTTCGCGAGTGTGCTCGACAAGAGCGGATTCCCACAGGTGTTCGCACCGTTCACGCACGAGCAGATCGCCAACGTTCCGCCGCCTGATCCGGCTGTGCTTAACCAGGCGGGCGTCGTGAAGGCGCAGAACTCGATCGTCAAGATCGTCGGTAACGCGCCGAGCTGTGGAAAGCAGATCGAAGGATCCGGGTTCGTGTACTCGGCCCAGCACGTGATGACGAACGCTCACGTCGTAGGCGGTGTAACGCATCCGACAGTGCAAGTGGGCGGAGAAGGGCACCTTTACCGCGCGACAGTAGTGCTGTTCGACCCGACGAGCGACATCGCAGTGCTCTACGTCCCAGGCCTCCGGTCGGCCCCGCTCGCCTTCGACAGCTCCGGCACCAGCGGGGACACCGCCGTCGTGGCCGGCTTCCCAGAGGACGGCCCGTTCACGCCGGTCGCCGCTCGCATCCGGCAGGAGATCCAGGCGCAGGGGCAGGACATCTATCAGCGGGGCTCGGCGACGCGCGACATCTTCTCGCTCTTCGCGCAAGTGCTCCAAGGCAACTCCGGCGGGCCGCTGCTCACCTCGAACGGTGAGGTGTACGGCGTGGTGTTCGCCAAGTCGTTGGAGGATGCGTCAACCGGCTACGCCCTGACTGCGAATCAGGTCAAGCCTGATGCGAACCAGGGCGCGAGCGCGACGAGCGCGGTGGACACTCAAGGCTGCGCTATCTGACGCTTCAACGCGCTGCAATGTCTCTGCGTGTTACCGACTCTGCGTGTCACCGACTCTGCGTGCCACCATCTCTGAATGTCACCGTCTCCGAGTGTCACAGCGTCCTGTCCGCAGCAGTGATCTAGATAGTTGCTACTGTCTGATCGGCAGTTGGCCGGGATCGGCCTGTGGCTCGCGACTTGGGGGGCGTAATCCGTGCTCGGACACTCGCATTCGACCAGCGGCGCGCTCGCTTGGGCCGCCGCCGCTGCCTGGGTGCCGGCCGCGGTGTGGCCGGCTCACCTGCAGACCAAGGACATCTTGCTCGGCACGTTCATCACTGCGGGCTCCGCGCTGCTACCGGACTTCGACCACCCTGACGGCACGATCGCGCACTTCCTCGGTCCGATCTCGCACACGTTCTGCCGATTCGTCGAGTGGATCTCGGGCGGTCACCGGCACGCCACACACTCGCTGCTGTTCGTGGCCGGAGTAACTGGCGGCACCTGGGCCGGAGCGCACTACCTAGGGCGCCCCTTCACGCTTGGTCTGGTCTACCTACTGCTCTCGCTCGCCATACGGGCACTGCATCTCTGCCCTCCCGGTAAGGGCATCCACTCGTGGGGTGTAGTGCTCTTGCTCGCGGTCGGCGGAACGCTCCTGATGGACCGTTGGATCAGCTCGGATCCGACCTGGCTGCCAGTTGCCGTCGGCCTCGGCGCACTGACGCATCTCGCCGGCGACTGCCTCACCGACCGAGGCTGCCCGCTGCTGTGGCCGATTCCCGCCCGGTTCGGCATACCGCTGATCAAGCACACCGGCGAGAAGTTGGAGACGGCGTTCCTCACTCCGCTCATGGCGGTCGGCGCGTTCGTATCCCTCTACTTCGCCACGACGCCGCTCACACACAAGTAGTCATCAGTAGTCGTCCAAGGCACGTGGGCGGTCGCCCGCCGCCCGCCGGGCTGGGCTAACGGTCCGGTTCGTCGTCCGCGAGCCAGTTCAGCACCTCGGTGTTGAACACCTTGGGCGCTTCTTCCTGGGGGAAGTGGCCGACGCCTTCGAGCAGCCGCCAGCGGTACGGCGCGTTCACGTGCCGGCCCGAGCCGCGAGCCGTGCTTGTGAGCACCGAGCGATCCAGCGCTCCGTGCAGATGCAACGTCGGCACCTCTGTCGGTGTACGCATCCGCTGCTGGTACTGGAGCCCGTCAGGACGCGGCAACGAACGCACCCACCAGCGGAAGTACTCCAGCGAGCAGTGCGCGACACCCGGGATCATGATCGCTTGTTCGTACCGGTCGACCACGTCTTCCGGCGGCCACTCCGGGCCGCTCCACTCGCGCAGCATCCGGCCCACCGCCGCGCCGCCGTCACGCAGCAGCGATTTCTCGGCGGCCAGCGGGCGCTGCGCCGCGAACACATGCTTGCTCGCGCCGATCTGGGCCGGGTCCGTGAGCAGCGCGGTACGTTGCCGCCGGGGATGCCCCGCGCCGACGACTACGAGTCGCCGTACCGTCTTCGCGCGCAGGGTCGCGGCGGTCCAGCCGAGCGTGGCACCCCAGCCGTGCCCGATCACTGCGGCGTTCGCCTCACCGAGCGCACGGATGACTCCGGTGACGTCCATGGTCAGTGTTATCGGATCGTAGCCTCGCGGCGTCTTGTCGCTGCCGCCGAACCCTCGCAAATCCATCGCCGCCGCGCGGTAACCGGCCTGCGCGAAGGCGATCAGCTGCTCCCGCCAGGTCCACCAGAACTGCGGGAAACCGTGCAGGAAAAGCACCAGCGGGCCCTCGCCGAGCTCGACGACGTGGAAGCGGGCGCCGTTCGCGGAGACCTCACGATGGGTCCAGGCGCCCTCCACGTACACCGGTGACAGGTCTGAAGGCATGGGCGCCAGCATGGCACACCCGGCTGTCCATGCGGTGTCGCAAAGGGGTGGGTTGGGCGACTTGAGGCGCTGAAAGACGGCTGACGGTCTAGACCTTGCTCCAGCGTCGGACGGTTAGCGCACGGACCGCTTGATCACCGCGATCGACTCGTTCGTGCTCCGCTTCGTCGCGTCCACGCCGCGGATCTTCTTAAGCCGCAGCATCCCTATCCCGCCGAGCAGCCCGGCAAGCAGGATGTACCCGCCGCCGACGATGAGCCAGGCCCAGGCTAGCCCGATCCCGGCCGCGTTGATGCCGTAGGCGATCGCGAACGAGAACATGATCAGCGCGAACAGGGAGAGCAGCCCGGCGACGGCGAAGAGCGCGCCACCCATCGCAGCTTGCTTTGTGTCCCGGCGCAACTCCGCCTTGGCCAGTGCGATCTCGTCGCGCACAAGGCTGGAGAGGTCCTTGGTCGCGGATGTGACCAATGCGGAGAGCTTGTGGTCAGTGTCCAGGCGGTCGGACGGGGAACCGACGGTCGCGGCCACGGCTACCTCCAGGGTGCATACGACAACGTGCAGGGCGGTCGGTGGGCAGGTCCCGGCACAAGTACCCCTGGATTTGTCAGTCCATGCGGTCACTGGGCTGATCGCGTGGCTTCTTGCCCGTGCTTGTTCGGCTTGCCCGGCCGGTCCTCGCGGCGCGCTGCCTCTCATCGCACGCCCCTGAATAGCTACCACTTTACCTATCGATTTATCGACAAATCGTCTTCTCGATAATGGG
>Ga0134126_10007108_pt1 | contig 14054 bp, 9 predicted proteins | sample KB31752_FD_96881 | JGI IMG/M metagenome (GOLD analysis project Ga0134126, IMG submission 96881) | Terrestrial soil microbial communities with excess Nitrogen fertilizer from Kellogg Biological Station, Michigan, USA - KB3-175-2 | ecosystem: Environmental > Terrestrial > Soil > Unclassified ... | reverse complement strand
GCGAGCCCGGCGATGGTGACCGTGGCGGGATGCGCGCTGCTCGATGACGAGACGGTGATCGGCAATGCGATCGACCCGCCCTCGTTGACGGTCAGGGCATTCGCTCCGACCGTCAGGGTCGGCGGCACGCCCTTGCCCGCGCCGGTCGCACTACCGGCCGCGCTCATCGCAAGGCTGCCGCTTGAACCCTGGGCGCCGGAGAGCGTGCCGTTCATGAGGTCGGTGTGGTGCCAGAGGGTCTTCAGAACAGAGGCGACCGAATCCGACGGAATTGACGGAGTCGTGTCGGTGAAAGCCTGCGGATGGAGATCGGCGGAATGGTCGAAATGCGGCGACGAAGAATGCTCGAACGTCCAATCTGAATGTCCAAAGTGATCCATTACAAAACGTCCTTCAGTTGCGATGTACTTAGTTCAGCCGGCCCCTTAGGGGCCCGTTCGAAAGATGTAAGTCGACGATGCGGCAGTAATTTCTTTCGGCAATATCCCGTGGTTGCGACGACACCCAAAGTTGCGGGGGCGCCGTTAAGGCCGACTTAACCGCGAGTCCGTGGACGCGAACGAATCTTGTCCGGCGAGACCGGAAATTGTGATTTGGCCGCAAATGCTGTGAGCGTACTGTGACTTTCGCAACGTCGCGCTTATGCAACGTGCGCGCGATTTCCCGGCGCTGCCGTGGCTCTACGGGCCGTATGGGACGGCGCTTCCAGCCGACGCTCTGCGTCGGCGCGTCGATGTCCTGCCCGGAAGCGACCCCGCTCGATCGTCAGCCGTAGTCGGCGGGGTTCGCATTCTTCAAGCGCCACCTCGCCCGCTTCGAGCGGACGAAACTTACCATCGTGGCGATGGCACGCGCCTGCTGCGCACTGCTTGGAAGCAGCCAGAAGAGACCCGCGGCTCCGGGGATCGACCACGCGCAGCCAAACTCCACGAGGCCGAACCATCCGTGCGGGTCGATGACGCGATACAAGAGATAACTGCCCGCCGCGCTGGCAGCGAAGGTGAGAAGGCTGACGCCGAAATTCCGCGCCAGGTCGATGCCGGGCTTGCGCTCGAGCAGTCGATCGACGAGCAGCGCGAGGTAAACGGCGATCGCGGCGATCTCGCCGACCCCAAGCCCGATCGCAACGCCGTGCACCTGGAAGAAGGGCGCGAGCAGAATGCTGAGGCCCATCGACAAGATGGTCGAGAAAATGAGGGCTCGGTTGAGCAGACCGGGAAATCCGCCGTACCAGAGCAGCGTGATCGCAACCTGCGCCGGGGCGCAGATCGCGGTCGTTCCCACCAGCAGCAGCATCAGATAGGGATCGTAAGTGACCTTTCCGCGCGTCCACAGCACCATCACCAGCGGCGCCGCGACCACCGTGAACCCGCTGAGCACGCCGACGACGATGGCGAGCGCTCGACTGGCGTTCTCGTAGAGCCGCGACAGGTCGCCACGTACGCCGCGCGCCAGCAGCCCGGCGAGCTCGACGCCGGCGGGATGCGCGAACTGATAGGGCAGCTGCCGCGCGACGCCGGCGATGGTCCGCGTCGTGCCGAAGAGCGCGATCGCGCCCTCCGGCGCGCCGGTGCTGGCGAGGATCAGGTTGGGCGCATTGACGAAGATCGTCGTGGCGATGGGCGAGATGAGATAGCCGACCGAATCTCGAACCCTGCGGAGCAGCTCCTCGCGCGGCGGCCAGATCGGTTTCCACGCCATGTCCGGATAGCGGAAGGCGAAGTCGGCGACGACGCAGAGCAGCATCACGACGCTCACCAGGCAGCTGCCCGAGGCCGATCCCACCGGCCCTTCGCCGAGCGCCGCCGGTATCGCGATGCCGGCGGTCTGCGCCGCCACGTAAATGCTCGAGACGTGATAGCTGCGGCTCAGATCGCCGCGCGCCCGATAGGCGCCGAGACCGAGGCCGATCCATTCTCCCGACAGCAGCCCGATAGAAAGCAGGACCGTGATCGACGCCAGCTGCCTCTGAGGCAGCTGGCGCACCGGTATCAAGGACGCCCAGGCCGGGGCGATCCAGGCGAGAGCGAAGACGACGGCCAGAACAGCGCTGAGTGCCGCGAAAATGGCGAGGGCGATCCCCCATTCGCGCGCGAAGCGCTCCCTGTCGCCGCGCGACCAGGCGTCGATGAGCTTCACCGTCGTGAATTGCGTGTATCCCAGATCCGCCAGCACGAGAAAGGCGGTGACCGAATTGACCAGCAGCCAGTCTTCGTAGGTGGCCGTTCCCCAGGAGCCGAGGCAGATCGGCACCAGAAGGAAGAGCTGACCGACCCGCGCCAGCTGGTTGATGCCCTGCGCGCCTGCCGCTCGGACGATGCGACCGGCTATTCCGTTACTGGAAGGTTCCGCCATGCCGCGCAGGCCTCTCCGTCACATCAAGGGACCCAGGGCAAACACCGCCCATCACATCGATCGGCATGTTGCCGCGGGGCACACCGGCAAGCAGAGCGATGCGTCTAAAGGTGTACGCCGCCGCGACGCCATCGGCGCGAATACGAAGGGGTAGATTTTCCGAGAGCGGCGGCATTCCCGTCAAAGTGCTGCGTGCTGGCTAAGGCTCCGGCTGCGCGCGACAGAACGGTCAGGCGCTTGCAAGAGTTCCCGATTCACATGCGCGCAGGTTGAATTCGCCGGGCCCGGCGCAGCGCCTCGCATCGACGCTCGGGGAGCGTCGAGAGATCACCCCCTACCGGGGCGTATACTCTTGGTCGGGGAACAAAGATTGCCCAATTCACGTTCCCACCCGTCGAATGAGCGTCGTCGACGCAACCCCGGGCCTCCCGTGACAATGCAGCGCTTTGTTCGCGACCTGAATACCGCTCCGACAGGATTGGGATTTGGCTCCTCCGAGCTCATGGGCGGGATCACGCGCCGGGATTCGATCGCTCTCTTGGAAACCGCCTTCGGCGCCGGCATTCGGCATTTCGATACCGCCCCATCCTACGGCTATGGCGAGGCGGAACGCGTGCTCGGCGCGACCTTCGCTTCGCGCCGAGACCAGATCACGATCACGACCAAATACGGAATTCTCCCGCCGCGCAACCGCAACTTCCTGGGTATCGCACGGCGTCTCCTGCTGCCGGTGGTCAAGGCTGTGCCGAGCCTCAAGTCGCGCATCCGGTCGCGGGTGCCCGCCGCTGGCGGCCATCCCGCCCGCGCCCGCTTCACGCCAGAGGAATTGCGGGCGTCGATCGACGCGAGCCGCGCCGCGCTGCGGACCGACTACATCGACATTCTCCTGCTGCACGAGGCGATCCCATCGGATTTGAGCGACGAACTCTTGGCGGAGCTCGAGCGAAGCGTCGCGGCGGGAAAGATCCGCCACTTCGGCATCGGCAGTGAAGCCCCGGCAGCGGCAGCCATCTATCGCGCAGACCGTCGCTTCTGCCCTGTCTTGCAGTTCGAGTGGTCGGTGCTGAGCGGTGCGCGGCCGGCCTTTCCCGGAAGCTTCGTGATCACCCATCGGAGCCTCTCGAGCGACTTCATACAGCTTCGCGCCTGGCTTGGCGCCAACCCAGCGATCGCGCGCGGCTGGGCGAGGGAATTGGACCTCGACGTGACGAGCACCGCTGTCCTTTCGGGTCTCATGCTGGCCGCGGCGCGCGAGGCAAATCCTGATGGCATGACCCTGTTCTCCTCGCGCCGTCCCGATAACATCGAGGCAAACGTCCGCGTGATGCGCGACAAAGCGTCCCTTCAGCGCGGCGCCGCGTTCGCTGCCCTCGTCGCGAGAGACGCACCCGCGACTTTGATGCGCCAATCTCCCGAAGTCGAACGCAAGGCGGCGACGGGGTGATGGCGTCGATTCTTCGGGGAACATTGGGATGTTGATTGATCTGCACGATGGCCCCGACGAGGGCCCGCAGCGCGCCGAAACGCTGATCATCGGCTCCGGGGCCGTCGGCCTGACCATGGCGGTCGAGCTCGCGCGCGCGGGACGGCAGGTCGTGGTCCTCGAGGCCGGCGGCCGCGCCGTGGACGCCCAATCCCAGAGCTATTTCAAGGAGGCCCAGTGCCGCGGGCACGAGCTCCCCGGCCTGCATCTCGGCCGCTTCCGGGCGCTCGGCGGCACGACCAATTTTTGGGGCGGAAGGTTGCTGCGGTTCGATCCGATTGTGTTCGGGCGGCGGCCATGGGTTTCGGACGCCGTCTGGCCGATCACGCGCCAGGAGCTCGAACCTCATTATGAGCGTGGATACCAGCTCCTCGGCTTGGCCGAACATCTCTCCGAGGACACGGTGTGGAAGCGGCTGAAGATCAGTCCGCCGACCTTCGGCGACGGGCTCGAGTTCTTCTTCAGCGCGTGGGCGCCCGAACCGAACTTCGCGGTGCTGTTCGGACCCGAGATCGCGTCGAGCAAGAATTTGCGGGTCCTCGTCAATGCCCCGGTGGTCGCCCTCGAGCTCGACCAAACCGGCGACAGAATTTCGGGTGTCGTCGTGCGCAGAGCGGACGGCGCTCAGCGCCGCATTCTCGCCGACCGCGTGATCCTGGCGAACGGCACGATCGAGATTGCGCGCCTTCTCAAATTGGCGCTTGCCGATGGCCGTTTGCCGCCGTGGCACGGCAATCCCTGGCTGGGCAAGGGTTTCGCCGACCATATCGAATGCCTCGGCGGCATGGTCACGCCGCTCGATCGGCGACGCTTTCACGACCTCTTCGACAACGCCTATTTCGACGGCGTAAAATACATGCCCAAGCTGCGACTCTCAGGACAGGCGCAGCGAGAGCAGAAGCTGTTCGACGTGGCGGCGCAGTTCGTCTTCAATTCGCAGATCAAAGAGCATATCGCGAACGCGAAAATACTGGTTCGCTCGCTGCTTCGCGGGCGTTTCGAGGGGCAGCTGTTGCCCTCTCCGCGCGAGCTTCTTTCCGTCTTGCGCGTGGCCTTTCCGATGGTCCTGCGCTATCTGCGCTACCGAAGAATGTATAACCCTGCGGACCAAGGCATTCAGCTTCGCCTCATCACCGAGCAGTATCCGTCGCCGGAGAGCGCCGTTCATCTCACTGGCAAATGCGATGCGCTGGGCGTTCCGACGGTCGAGCTCGATTGGCGCATCGATGGGCGGGAGATCGACAGCATCGCCACACTTGGCGAACTCATCGCCCATTACCTCGAGCGATATCGCCTCGCCACCGTCCAGCTCGATCCGGCGTTGGTCGCTCGCGACCCCAAATTTCTGATGGGTGGCGAAGACACCTACCATCACATGGGCATGGCCCGGATGGCGAATTCGCCCAGCGAGGGCGTGGTGGATCGAAATCTCAAGGTGTTCGGGACGCGCAACCTTTTCGTGGCGGGGGCCGCGACTTACCCGACGACGGGCTGCGCCAACCCCACCTTCACCGCCATTGCGCTCGGGCTACGCCTCGCGGACGCGATCAACGCCGAGAGACTGGCCGCCTGAGGAGGCTGTGCCGGCGGCAACCCCTCGGCTGCCTCTCGTCATAACCCAGAGGTTACCTTTCTCCATCGAGTTCTCGTGTCGGAACCTGCGCCGATAGATTGTGTTTAGTAGGCGACAGTGGTGATTTTTTGGCGAATCACGCCGGTCGTCCCGCTCCTGCGAGCAGCCATTCCGGATCCCATGCAATTTGCCCAATCGCTCGTCCTCAGGCAGAAGGCTCATCGGCTTATTCCCGGCGGTTGCCACACCTATGCGAAAGGCGATGACCAGTACCCGACGCTCGCTCCGGGTTTCATCCGGTCGGGCAGCGGGTGCATGGTCCGCGACGTCGACGGCAACGAGTTCATCGAATACGGCATGGGGCTGCGCGCGGTCACGCTGGGCCATGCCTTCGCGCCCGTCCTCGCCGCCGTCGAGGCGGAAATCAGGCTGGGCAGCAATTTCACGCGTCCCGCGCCGATCGAGCCGCGCTGTGCCGAGGAGCTCATCGCCCTCGTCGACGGCGCCGATATGGTCAAGTTCACCAAGGACGGCTCGACCGCGACCACGGCGGCGATCCGGCTGGCGCGCGCCTATACCGGGCGCGACCTGGTCATGCTGTGCAGCGACGACCCGTTCTTTTCCTACAATGACTGGTTCATCACGACGACGCCGATGGCCGCCGGCATCCCCAAAGCCAATCGCCGGCTGACCCTCACCTTCCGCTACAACCACATCGAAGACGTCGAGCGGCTTTTCGCGGAACATCCCGAGAGCATTGCCTGCGTCATGCTCGAGCTCGCGCGCACGGTCGAGCCGCGCGACAATTTCCTCGGCAAGTTGCGCGAGCTCTGCACGCGCCACGGCGCGCTGCTCATCGCCGACGAGATGATCACCGGCTTTCGCTGGCATCTCGGCGGTGCGCAGCGGGAATACGGCGTGACACCCGACCTCTCGACCTTCGGCAAGGGCATGGCCAACGGGTTCTCCGTCTCCGCCCTGGCCGGACGCCGCGAGATCATGGATCTCGGCGGCCTCCACCATGACGGCGAGCGCGTCTTTCTTCTCTCGACGACGCATGGCGCCGAGACGCACGCGCTCGCTGCCGCGCTCACGACCATGCAGGTCTATCGCGAGATGAACGTCGTCGAGCATCTCTACCGCGCCGGCGACCGGCTGCGCCAAGGCGTTCGCGAGGCCGCCGCCGCCAATGGCGTCGACGCGCATTTCGCCGTCGCCGGCAGGCCGTGCAATCTCGTCTATGAGACGCGCGATGAGATGCTGCGCCCGTCGCAGGCCTATCGCGCGCTTTTCCTCCAGGAACTCATCCGCCGCAACGTCCTGGCACCGTCTTTCGTCGTGAGCTTTGCCCATGGCGACGAGCATATCGATCGCACGATCGAGGCCGTGCATGGCGCGCTGGCCGTCTATCGACGCGCGCTGGACGAAGGTGTCGAACGCTATCTCGTCGGGCCGCCGGTGAAGCCGGTCTTCCGCCCTTACAATTGAGTTTGCTCGTCGGTCCAGATCCCCTTGGGGACGGCGGCGACCGCCATCGGGCTGTCGCGCCCGAGCCGCGCCATTGACCGACGCCCGCGGGCGCCGCGGAGCACCGATCGCGGGCCAAGCAGGCTTCCCTCTGCGATCGCTTCGCTCTCAGAGCGATGCCGCCGTGCCACACCTGTGCGGTTGTTGCAGCCCGCGATTTGATCGCGCGCTGCGTTGGGAACCTAGCGGAAAGGTCGCCGTTAATCACGCGGTGCAGTCACGGTTGCCGGTGCACAGCGCGGCAAGTATTCCCAGGAGTTTTCGATGAAATCGGCACTCGTTTGCGGCGGCGGTGGATTCATTGGTGCGCATCTCGTCAAACGGCTCAAGACGGAAGGATTCTGGGTCCGCGCGGTCGACCTCAAATATCCGGGGTTCGCGCCGACCGAAGCCGACGATTTCATTGTCGCCGACCTGCGCGACCGCAACGAATGCCGCCAGGCCATCGACCGGCCGTTCACCGAGATCTATCAGCTCGCCGCCGATATGGGCGGCGCCGGCTATATCTTCACCGGCGAGCATGATGCCGACGTCATGCACAACTCGGCGACGATCAACCTCAACATCCTCGAGGCCTGCGTCCGCCGCAACAACAAGCGGATCTTCTACTCGTCCTCGGCCTGCATCTATCCCGAGCACAACCAGACCAACCCCAACGCGCCGGTGACGCGCGAGAGCAGCGCCTACCCCGCCAATCCCGACAGCGAATATGGCTGGGAAAAGCTCTTCAGCGAGCGCCTCTACGCCGCGTTCCACCGCAACTACGGGATCGAGGCGCGGGTTGCGCGCTACCACAACATCTTCGGGCCGGAAGGCACGTGGAAAGGCGGGCGCGAGAAGGCGCCGGCGGCGCTCTGCCGCAAAGTGGCCGAGACGCGCGACGGCGGCGCCATCCAGATCTGGGGCGATGGCAAGCAGACGCGCTCCTTCCTCTATATCGATGAATGCGTCGAGGGCACGCTGCGCCTGATGCGCTCCGATTTCGCGGGGCCGGTGAATATCGGCTCCGACGAGATGGTGACGATCGACGAGCTCGCGCGGATGATCATCGAGATCTCCGGCAAGCGCCTGTCGATCGAGCACATTCCAGGACCGCTCGGGGTGCGCGGACGCAACTCGGACAACAAGCTGATCGAGGAGCGGCTGGGCTGGGCGCCGAGCGAGCCGCTCAAGAGCGGCATCGCCAAGACCTATGCCTGGATCGAGGAGCAGGTCGGGCGGCCGGGCAAGCGCGCCGCCGCGGCGTAGGACGCCCGTGCGCATCGCGGTCTGCGATTACTCGGGCCACCCCTTTCAGGTGGAGCTGAGCCGCTCCCTTGCGGCGCGCGGGCATGACGCCTTGCATCTGCATTTTGCCGCGTTCCAGACGCCCAAAGGCAATCTCCAGGTCATGCCGGAGGACCCGCCCGGCTTCCGCGTCGAAGGCATCGGCGCCGACATCACCTTCGACAAAACGCAATTCCTCCGCCGGCGCTTCATCGAGGCCCATGTCGGGCGCCTCTTTGCGCGCAGAGCGGCGCAATTCGCCGCCGATGTCGTCATCGGCTGCAACATGCCGCTCGACGCGCAAAAGCAGTTGCATCGCCTCTGCCGGCGTCGCCGCGTGCCGTTCATCTTCTGGCTGCAGGACATCTATTCCCACGCCATCGACCACTATCTGAGCGCCAGGCTCGGTCGCCCGGGCCGCCTCATCGGCGGGTATTACCGGCATCTCGAGGCCGGTCTGCTGCGCACGAGCGACATGGTCGTGGCGATCTCCGACAAGTTCGTGCCGGCGCTCGAGGCCTGGAGGATCGGGCGCGACCGGATCCGCGTCATCCCCAATTGGGCGCCCTTGTCGGAGGTCTACCCCGTCGCCAAACACAATGCCTGGGCACGCCAGCACGGGCTCGCCAGCAAGACGGTGGCGCTCTACACCGGCACTCTGGGCTTGAAGCACGATCCGGCGCTGCTCGTCGAGACGGCACAGGCGGCCGCCGCCGTCGGCCTCGAGCTCGTCGTCGTCTCCGAAGGCGCCGCGGTCGACTGGCTCAAGCAGCAGAAGCGCGAGCGGCGCATCGACAATCTCACGCTGCTCCCCTTCCAGCCGATGGAGGCCTATCCCGAGGTCCTCGGCAGCGGCGACATCCTGCTCGCCATGATCGAAGCCCAGGCGGCGACCTTCAGCGTGCCCTCGAAGATCCTGAGCTACCTCGCCGCCGGCAAGCCGATCATCGCCTCGATCGGCGCCGAGAACGATGCCGCGGCGACGATCGCGGCCGCCGGCGCCGGCATGGTCACGCAGCCTGGCGATCGCCGGGCCTTTGCCGACGCCGTCCTGGCGCTGGCCGCCGACCCCGATCGCCGCGCTTCGCTCGGCTACAGCGCCCGCGCCTATGCCGAGCGGAGCTTCGATGTCGAGGCCATCACCGATCGCTTCGAGGCGATCTTCTCCGCGATCCATCCGCGGGTGGCGCCACTCCATGGCGTCGCCGTCCCCGGTCCGGCGTAAAGCCTGACCTCAGCTCGCGCTTGACAGGCTCCCCGGCACCGACGTGAGGCGCCGGCGCGAGCCGCGCTTTTCCCGCAAGATGGCCCAGATGCGCGAGATCTCGTCGGTCTCGATGAAGACCTCGGCGGCGAGGCCGGCGATGGCCTGGCGCTTCGCCTCGTAGTCGTCGCGGGTGAGGGTGCGGACGAAGTCGACGAGGGCGTCGTCGACCGGCTCGGTCAGGCACCAGCCCGAGCCATAGGTCGTGAGGAACTCGCCGATCGCCGTGCCGACGAGGCCGATCACCGGCTTGCCGAAATACCCCGCCTCATAAAGGCCATTGGTCAGCAGCCATTTCGAGTTTCCCGTGGGGTCGTTGCAATCCGCCGACCACACGATGTCGACGCTGCCATAGACCTCCATCAGCTCTTCGGGATTGCGGTAGGGACCGCCATAGACGACATTCCCCAGGCGCTCGACATCGGCGAGGAAGCGCACCATGTCGAAATTGGTATAGGGCATGCCGCGAACATGGATTTCCACCTGCTGCGGCAGTCTTTCCGCAAGCCGGCGCAAAATGCCCCAGCTCCGCTCATCGTCGAGATAGCCGAACCAGCCGATGCGCCAGCGCTCGCCGCCGGCGGGCCGCCGGTTGGCGCCAGCGGGCAAATCCCGGCTGGCCGGCCGCATGACGGTGGCGAGGCGGGCGAATTGCGGGATCTTGTTCTCGAAGAGGAACCATGAGCGGCGGTAGTCGAGAACCCGCTCGTAGTAGTCGGTGGCAAAATGCGCCGAGCTCACCACCAGCATGTCGGTGCGCGCCAGAAGCCAGGATTCGAGCCGGCGCATGAAGGCGCCGCGCAGCCCGCGTTCGGTGCAGGAGCGGTTGATATCGAGGACCTCGTAGACCATCGGCACCGCGGAGGGCGCGATCCAGCGGGCAAAAAGCGCAAGCAGCGCGTTGTCCATGTTGCGGCCGATGAAGAGCTGCGCGTCGGCCAGCGCCCGGCGCTCGCCGAAAAGCCGCAAGGCCGCCAGCGCCAAGGGAAGCACCCGGCGCGCCCGCGAGAGCGGTCGCACGCGCCCGAGGCAGACGAATTCGCCGGTCGACTGGATCGCCTGCGGATTGCGCGAAAAAGCGAAGGGCAGCACCCGGAACCCGGCATGGCGCCACTGCGTGGCGCGCCGACGCACCGCGCTGTCATCGAGATCCGGTCCGAAATAGGCGACCAGAGGCTGAGCCGCGGCGCCGTCCGCCGCGGTCGATGCCGCCTTCGATATCGGCGAGAGTTTCACGCTGCCGAGGACGCCACCGCGCGTATTGCGCGCCAACGTGCCGCGATCCACCACTGCGCCCTTCCCCTTGGCGAAGTTCTAGGGGGATAAACAGAGATGATTGAAAAAGGTTGCTTCCGGTGCGCCGCCGAGGCCGGATGTCGGGCCGCCCGGCGGGAAAGTTCCGCATCCCATTCTGCGTTGCTTTACCTTGCCTTGATCTCTGCTTTCACGGTAATGGAACCGGTCGCGCCTCGGCGGCACGGCAAAATGAAGGCCAGCCCGACTGGCCCATCAGTGGGAGGTTGAGTGATGAACCGTGGGATCATTGGGCTCGCCGCGGCCCTTCTTGCCTCGCTTTTGACGACCCCGGCGGGCGCCGCCGACAAGCTCAAGGTCGGCTTCGTTGCGACTTTGTCGGGCCCGGGATCGCAACTCGGCCAGAACCTACTCGATGGTTTCATGCTCGGTGTCGATGAAACCGGCGGCAAGCTCGGCGGCCTGCCGACCGAGATCAGCAAGAACGACGATCAATTCAAGCCCGATGTCGGCCGCCAGATCGCGGAGCGGCTGGTGAAGCGTGACCAGGTCGACATCGTCACCGGCGTCATCTTCTCCAACGTCATGATGGCGCTCTACAACACGGTGGTCGACCAGAAGACCATCCTGATCGGCTCCAATGCCGGCCCCTCGCCGATCGCCGGCAAGAACTGCTCGCCTTATTTCTTCTCGACGAGCTGGCAGAACGACCAGCCGCATGCCGCCGTCGGCGAATATGTCCAGCAGCAGGGCGTGAAGCGCATCTTCCTCATCGCCTCCAATTACGCCGCCGGCCAGGACGCCATCGCCGGCTTCAAGTCGCGGTTCAAGGGCGAGATCGTGGGCGAGATCTACCCGGCGATCGGCCAGCCCGACTATGCCGCGGAGATCGCCCAGATCGCCGCCGCGCAGCCCGACGCGGTCTACGCCTTCATCGCCAGCAGCGCCGCCGTCAACTTCGCGCGGCAATATTCCGAGGCGGGGCTGATGAAGAAGATCCCGCTCTATTCCGCCTTCATGATCTATTCGCTGACCCTGCCACAGCTCGGCGACGTGGCATTGGGCGCACGCTCGGCGGCGTTCTGGACGCCCGACCTCGACAATGAGGTGAGCAAGCACTTCGTCGCCGCCTTCCGCAAGAAATACAACTACATCCCCTCGGTCTATGCGGCGCAGGCCTATGATTCCGCGCGCCTCATCGATGCCGCGGTGCGCGAGATCGGCGGCAAGGTCGAGGACAAAGAGGCGCTCATCAAGGCGCTCGCGCATGCCCCGTTCAAATCCGTGCGCGGCGCTTTCCGCTACAACACCAATCACTTCCCGATCCAGGACTTCCACGCGACCGAAATCATCCGCGACAAGGCCGGCGACCTCATCGAGCATGACGCCGGGGTCGTCATCAAGGATTTCGCCGACAGCTATGCCCATGAATGCCCGATGAAGTGACGAGGCGTGCCGGCACGCGCGCCGCGCCGCCCTAGCCGTCGGCGACGCGCGGTTTGATGATCAGCCCCACCCTCGTCCTCGTGCAGACGCTGAACGGCGTGCAGTTCGGCGTCATGCTGTTCCTCTTCGCGGCCGGGCTCACCTTGGTGCTCGGCATCATGAACCTGGTCAATCTGGCGCATGGCTCGCTTTACATGCTCGGCGCCTATTACACGGCGACGATCGCGCAGTGGACGGGCTCATTCGTCATCGGCCTCGTCGCCGCGCTGCCGCTGATCTTCATCACCGGCGCCGCGATCGAATGGGTGGTGCTGCGTCGCCTCTATACCCGCGACCATCTCGACCAGGTGCTCGCCACCTTCGGCCTCATTCTGCTCTTGAACGAAGCCGCGCGCCTGGTGTGGGGCGAAGGCGGCCTCTATGTCGAGATGCCGGCGCTGCTGTCCGGCAGCGTCCGCCTGGCGCCCGGCATCATCTATCCCGTCTATCGCCTCACCATCATCGCCATCGGCCTCGCGATCGCCGTCGCGCTCTATGTCATCGTCGCCCGCACCCGACTCGGCATGCTGATCCGCGCCGGTGCCAGCAACCGCGAGATGGTCGAGGCGCTGGGCATCGACATTCGCCTGCTCTTCACCGCCGTCTTCGGCCTCGGCGCCATGCTCGCAGCACTCGCCGGCGGCCTCGCCGGGCCGCTCTTTTCCGTCAATCCCGGCATGGGTGACAGCGTTCTCATCCTGGCGCTCGTCGTCGTGGTCATCGGCGGCATCGGCTCGATCCGGGGATCGTTTCTGGCCGCGCTCGCCATCGGTATCGTCGACACCATCGGCCGCGCCTTCCTGCCCGGCCTCTTCGCGGCGTTCCTGCCAAGGCCGGTGGCCGACGCGATCGGCCCGGCGACCGCCTCGGTGCTGATCTACCTGCTCATGGCGGTGGTGCTGTTCTTCCGGCCGCAAGGCCTCTTTCCCGCACGGCACGGCTGAGATGCGTTGGCGCGGCGTCGGTCCCGTCCTGTTCATGATCCTGCTCGCCGCCGTGCCGCCGGTGACGGCGCTGATCGGCGAGCCGTTCTATGTCGATCTCATGGCGCGGGTCATGGTGTTCGCCATCGCCGCGGTGAGCCTCAATTTCATTTTGGGATTCGGCGGCATGGTCAGCTTCGGCCACGCCGCCTTTCTCGGCCTCGGCGCTTATGCCGTGGGCTTGCTCATCGCCAATGGCGTGACCAACGGCTACATCCACCTCGCCGTGGTCATCGCCGTCGCGGCGCCGGGCGCCTTCATCATCGGCGCTGTCTGCCTGCGCACCAGCGGCCTCTATTTCATCATGATCACGCTCGCCTTCGCGCAGCTCCTCTATTTCATCGGCGTCGGGCTCAAGCAATATGGCGGCGATGACGGCTTCGCCTTTCGCGGCCATAGCGTGTTCGCGGCCTCTCTGCCGCTCGAAAACGACGTCGCCCTCTACTACCTCATCTGGACCGTGCTCACGCTGTCCCTGCTGTTGTTGCGGCGCATCGTCCAGTCGCGTTTCGGGATGGCGCTGCGCGGCGTGCGAACCAACGAGCGCCGTATGCGCTCGCTCGGCCTGCCCACCTATCGCTATCGCCTCGCCGCTTTCGTCATCTCGGGCGTGCTCTGCGCGATCGCCGGGGCGCTCCTCGCCAATCTCACGCAGTTCGTCAGCCCCGCCTACATGGATTGGACGCGCTCGGGCGAGCTTTTGATCATGGTGATCATCGGCGGCATGTCGAGCGTCTTCGGTCCCGTGTTGGGCGCCGCCGCCTATCTCCTGCTCGAGGAAATCCTCTCGGGCCTGACCGAGCATTGGCAGGCGATTCTCGGGCCGATCCTCATTCTCATCGTCCTGTTCGGCCGCGACGGCGT
>Ga0134126_10007107_pt1 | contig 14055 bp, 15 predicted proteins | sample KB31752_FD_96881 | JGI IMG/M metagenome (GOLD analysis project Ga0134126, IMG submission 96881) | Terrestrial soil microbial communities with excess Nitrogen fertilizer from Kellogg Biological Station, Michigan, USA - KB3-175-2 | ecosystem: Environmental > Terrestrial > Soil > Unclassified ... | reverse complement strand
TACTACTGATATAGGTTTCCCCAGGGCCCAGGGATGCTTTCCGCCGGCTATGGGTATATAGGGGTCGTTGTACAGATTTATTAGTTCCTTTCCCCAACCTATCCATATAGGCTGCTGAGAGGTGAACATAATACGTACCAGGGTTCTTAAACTGTTTGGCCACGTATCAGGCGGTCCCAGTGGATTTTTAGACCAATCGAGTGCCCTTATTAGCTTGCCCATTTCCCCACCACCAGTAAGAAAATCTACAGAGTGATTTTGCGCCTTTTCCCCCATTTTAAAAATAAGATATTAAAAACTTAAGTAGTTATAACACCACAAATGCAGAAATGTTATAAATACTTAGTATTAATTTGTATCTCAAAAGGCAAATGATTTATCAATCCTCTATTGCTTCAATGCCTTGCTCTTTAGCTCTGGCTACTCCGTCCTTCATTGCTTTTACCTGTTCTGGTGCGTGCCCCTGCCAACTAATAATTTCCCCCACTACTTTAAAAGGATGCTTAGAACGGTAAGATAGTGTGGGATTACCTTTAAATTTCTTGTCAGTCAAATTAGGGTCGTCTTCTATTGGGCCTGTAGGTTCTACCAGGTATATTCTTTCCCTGGCTTCGCCCAATGCAAGCTCTGCTCCCCAAATGGCAGCGTCTAAGGTGGCTGTTAAGTAGATGTATTTGGCCTCTTTATTTTGCCCGAAATTGGAGTTAATTCCAATTGTAATAAAGTCACCTGGCTGCAAGTCAGCTTTTGTACCATGAAAGTAGGTTTGCGCAAATGTGCTGGGAGCAGCTGCATTCGGTTTGTTGTCTGTCATAGGTGATAGTTGTTATTATTGCTGGTATTATTAATAGCAATATATGTAAACAATTACAGCCAACAAAATCTACTGTCGCAGGCAGAGTGTCTGCATTGGACTTATTATTTAAAACATCAGAGCCTCTTTACAAGAGGCTCTGATGAGACTACCTATTCCGGGTGGAACTAGTAGTATAATTATTTTTTAATAGTTTTCTTTATCTCAAGGTTATCTTTTTCTGCCTCGCCAGTTTCTTTGTTTATATTGGCGGCATGTTCTTTTATTTTAACCTCGTTAGGAGTTGTTTTGATAGTCTCTTCCTTAAGCGCTTTATGCGATGCTGTAGCATTATCATGATGTTTTCTCATAGAATCATGACGGGCTTTAGTGGCTGTTTTTTGCTCTTCTGTCATTTTGCTTTCCATCATGGTGTGCTCTTTTTTAGCACCTTCAATGCTTTTGCCAATTTCTTCGGTATGCACTTTTTTGTCGGTTGCTTTTCCGTTTTGTAGTTCTTCTGTTTTCTTCTTAATAACAGTATGGTGTTCTGTTATTTTTTTATGATGCTCTTCGGTAGTTTGCGCTATTACCGATGATACAAAAAATAAGGCTGCTGCAACTGCTAAAAAATTTGCTGTCTTCATAGTTTTTTTTGTTTAGTTAAAGTGTTTCAACTATTGAACTGTGAATTACTTGCAAATGTTTAAAACTTTTACGGATTACAAGGTAAGTATTAAGCACTAGATGGAGGTCGTTGCCCACGTTTCTTTATAGTATCATGTCGAACCAGGTCAGGTAGAATTGATCACTTTTTAGGGACACCGGGCAAAACCCTGAAAATCTTAGATTTTAAATCATTTAACCATCTAAAAATCAATCTTATAAAAAAGTTCCCACTCCCTAAATAGAAATAACTTTCTAAAATGTTATTAAGGGTTAGAATAAGCTAAGCAAAAGCCTTTTTTATTATCTTTGGCGATTATTTTACAATATGATTTACCCAATAATAGCATACGGAGACCCTGTACTTAAAAAGAAGGCACAGCCAATCGCCAAGGGCGACCCAAACCTTCCGCAACTGGTGCAGGATATGTTCGAAACCATGTACAATGCCCATGGCGTAGGGCTGGCAGCCCCACAGATAGGCAAAAGCGTACGACTTTTCGTAATTGATGCCGCACCTTTTTTACCGGAGGACGGCGAGATAAAAGAGTTCAAAAAGGTATTTGTAAATGCCGAGATATTGGAGGAAGACGGTGAGGAATGGCCGTACGAAGAAGGCTGCCTTAGTATCCCCGGCATACGTGGGGACGTAATACGTTGCCCGCGTGTAAAGATTCACTACTGGGACGAAAACTGGGACGAGCATACTGATGTATTCGAAGGCATGCCTGCTCGCGTAGTACAACACGAGTATGACCATATAGAAGGTATATTATATGTAGATCATCTTTCTGCCATTAAAAAGAGACTGCTTAAAGGTAAGCTGCTAAACATTAGCAAAGGCGAGGTAGATGTGGACTACAGAATGAAGTTCCCTATAAAAAGATAACCATGACGGGCGCAGGAAAACTTCCCCAGGTTGGCACCACCATATTTACTATTATGTCGCACCTGGCTGTGCAGCATAAGGCCATAAACCTGGCGCAAGGCTTTCCTGATTTTCCATGTTCGCCAAAGCTAGTGGAGTTGGTAACTCACTATATGACGAAGGGAGCCAACCAGTATGCACCAATGGCGGGCGCAATTCCGCTGCGCGAAAAAATTTCCGCAAAAACCGAAGAACTCTACGGTTACTATTACAACCCGGATAAAGAAATAACCGTTACCTGCGGTGCTACCGAAGCTTGCTATGTGGCTATTACCTCCGTAATAAAACCGGGAGACGAGGTGATAATTTTTGAACCCTCCTTTGATGTTTACGAACCAGCCATAAACCTTAGCGGTGGTAAAGCCATATATGTAGAACTTAGTTATCCGGACTATAAACCTAACTGGCAAAAAGTAAAAGAGAAAATTACTAGTAAAACCAAACTTATTATTATTAACTCTCCACACAACCCAACAGGCAGCATTTTAAAAAAGGCAGATATGCTGGCGCTGGTAGAGATAGTAAAAAATACCAACATACTAATACTAAGCGACGAGGTATACGAGCACATCATCTTCGATGGAGAAAAGCACGAGAGTGCTATACTATATCCTGAGTTAAGAGAACGCAGCTTTGTAATTTCCTCCTTCGGGAAAACCTACCATACCACTGGCTGGCGCATGGGCTACTGCCTTGCACCGGAACCGTTAAGTGCAGAGTTTCGCAAGGTACATCAATACATTACCTTTAGTGCACCTACACCCATGCAATACGCCATTGCCGATTATTTGGATGATAAAGACGAGTACCTTAACCTACCCGATTTTTACCAGAAGAAGCGCAACCGCTTTATGGAACTGATGAAAGGCTCACGGTTCAAGGGAATAGCTTCCAAGGGTACATTCTTCCAATTACTATCGTACAAAGAAATAAGCAAAGAAAACGATGTAGACTATGCCAAACGTTTGGTAAATGAGGCAGGCGTGGCAACTATTCCAATATCAGTATTCTTTAGGAACCGTACGGACGATAAAATTATCCGGTTCTGTTTTGCCAAAGAAAACGACACCTTAGAACGGGCAGCCGAAAAACTATGCAAGATTTAAAGATAACCCTTATACAATCTGCTTTGCATTGGGAAAGCACCGATGCCAACCTTGCTATGTTCGAGGAAAAAATTTGGCAGCTAAAAGAACAGACGGACATTATCGTACTTCCAGAAATGTTTACTACTGGCTTTTCCATGAATGCCAAAGCCCTGGCAGAGCCCATGAATTTTAAGGCCATGCGCTGGCTAAAGCAGCAGGCCGCACAAACCAAAGCAGTAGTAACAGGTAGTGTCATCATCCGCGATGGCAACCGCTACTACAACCGCCTGTTCTGGGCAGAGCCGGAAGGTTACATCAGCTACTACGACAAGCGGCACCTGTTCCGCATGGCGGGTGAAGAGCAGGTATACAGTGGCGGGGAGAAGAAGCTGATTAAAGAAGTAAAAGGCTGGAAAGTATGCCCGCTTATCTGTTACGACCTGCGCTTTCCCGTATGGAGTCGCAATGTAAACAACGAATACGATTTATTACTATACGTTGCCAACTGGCCTGCCGCACGCAGCAGCGCCTGGAAAGTATTACTACAGGCACGCGCTGTAGAAAACCTTTGTTATGTAGCAGGAGTGAACAGGGTAGGGAACGACGGCAATAATCATTACTATTCCGGCGACTCTGCCGTTATAAACTACAAAGGCGAAGTACTATTTACAGAGGCCGATAAAGAAGTAATCCATACCCATACATTAAACTACGAAGACCTGAAAGCATTCCGCCACAAATTCCCCGCTCACCTCGACGCAGATAATTTTACTATTAATTTGTAGAGTTATGGAAGTTAAGGGAAAATACAAACCTCAAGAACCATGCCCTTGCTGTGATTACGTTACTCTTCCAGATAGAGGGAGTTACTTTATATGCCCTATTTGTTTTTGGGAAGATGATGGAATGGATATAGACAACTTAGATGAATATTGCGATCCTAATCATATGACTTTAAGAGAAGCGAGAAGAAACTTTAAAGAGTTTGGAGCTTGCGAAAAGGAAATGCTTAAGAATGTGATTTCAATTGAGGCACGGGAAGCTTTTATTTATAAACCAAGAAATATATAAAGCCGCCGCAGTTCGTGTCTCACGAACTGCCTTTTACAAGGAGCGAAGGTTAACCTCATTGTCGGCTGGGACGCCAACAAAATCATACCAGTCCTAACGTTAGACTCCTTTAAACAGAGCGTCGGCCCTTTTGTCCACATCGCGTGCGACAATCATGTGGCTTGTGTGTTGGGAAAGCACCGTCTGGAGCGGAATGATTGTCTTTCGATGTGGCGTACTTTTCTTTTGGTTCGTTACTCTCCTCCTTTTTTAAGGAGGAGTACGCGAAGGGGAGGTGGTCATATACGGCCAAAAGAAAATGAACATAATCTATATATGAAACTCTACCATCAAAACTTACAGTTATGCCACTATTATTTCTTTAAACTCTAGACTTTCTACTTTAAACTTAAAAACCTTACTTACGCAAAAACAAGGAACAATGAATAACAATAAATTAACAATGCAAAAAACAATAAATAATAATATACTAATACATACCATGTAATATTATACCTGCAAATAGTAGGTATAATAAATAACACACTATTCGCTAATCCCTCATAAACAGGTTAATTTTATGCTATACATTCCACGTGCCAGTTGGCATTATGCCATTTCTTAGTATCTTCACCCATATAAAACATTTTTATGGCCACCATTATAGACCTATCCAAAACCATTACCTATAACCACAACGACCCCTGGTTTATGCGTATAAAGGTAAAACATAAACCGCATAAAAAGTCATACCTCATTATCCGCTACTTTGTGGGGCTTCCTGCAAAGCTATTTCCTAAAGGCTTCCAGGGCTGGGCAGACGATACCATTAAACACATGGGCGTACACGCTACCACGCATATAGATGCTCCCTGGCACTATGGGCCAATAGTAGAAGGCAAGAAAGCAAAGACGGTAGATGAAATACCACTGGATTGGTGCTATGGCGATGGCATAGTAATAAACATGAGTCATAAAGCAGACCACGACCCTATTACGGTAGCTGACCTTAAAGCAGAGCTTTCCAAAACAGGCGCTACTATTAAACCAGGAACAATTGTGCTAATCCGCACCGACAGAGATAAGTTCTCTGGCACAAAAGACTTTCCCCACAAAGGAACAGGCATGAGTAGAGAGGCCACTGAATGGCTGATAGGCCAGGGGGTAAAAGTAATGGGTATAGACCAGTGGGGCTGGGACCTTCCGCTAAAGCACATGGCGGAAAAAGCAAAGGCAAACCAAAACGATAAGCTGTTCTGGGAAGGACACTTGGTTGGCATAGACCACGAGTATTGCCACATGGAACAGCTTACCAACCTGGCAGCCCTACCGGCGCATGGGTTTAAAGTGGCAGTGTTCCCATTGAAGATAAAAGGAGCTTCGGCAGCGCCTGCAAGAGTGGTAGCCATACTGGAGTAGTAACTTGAAGAGAAATGCTAATTAAAGAATATACTACACATTACAGACAAACTTTGCTAGACCTGCTGCTTAAGCTACAGGATGGTTATTTTAGGAAGGTAGTAACTCCACAACATGCGGAGTTGGACAAGGCAAAGGATAACCACAAGGCGTTTAGCGATTATATTGACCTCCTGGAAAAACAGGAAGACTGGAAGATATTATTAGCTTTTGATAAAGACAAACCTGCAGGTGTGATAATAGGCAGCATTACTAACGACGAGGACTTAGTACTAAGCGTTATTGGAAAGATAGAAGACTGGTATGTAGAGGACGATTACCGCAGGCAGGGAGTAGGAGGGAAGCTGTATACCGAGCTGGAGAAATGGTTTGTTGAATGTGGATGCCACCAGGTACTATCTGATACATGGATAGAAAATGAGCTAAGCATAGAAACCCACAAAAAGCTGGGCTTCTTTGTAACCGGCATCCAGTTTGGGAAGAGGTTGAAATAGTAATTGCTAGTAATTTTATTTTAGCCTAAAAAGTTTTCTTATAAGTATTATTATAAGATAAAATAATAACCAGGATAAAATGAATTCAATAAATATAGCAATGTACATAGCCTGGTCTCCTGAAGTGAAAGCAAACCCAAAAGCTAGTAAAGCAGGATATAGTATGAGCAATGAAAAAGAATTCACTGGTATATGAAATTCAAAAAACGATAAAAAGCTTATTACCAGGTAAAGGAATGCAAGTATACTAGAGAGGAGTATGGTAGAAGTTTTCATATGCCTTAATTATTTCTGATAGCGTGAGTACCCTCAACTTAATTAACTCACCAGCTTCTTCACCTGCTCATCCACTTTGTTAAAGTTGAACATCGCAAGAGTTTTGCTCATCTCTTCCTGTATGCTCTTGTTGTGCAGGTTGCCTATGCTGCCCTCGTGTGTATGGTTTATTTTATCAGGTGCAGTAAAACTATTGTTTTCAACCAGGCTGCCTACCTTCTTATAAGCATCGCGGAAAGGCATGCCATCCAGCACCAGTTGATTTACTACCTCAACAGTAAACAGGTATTTGTATTTAGGGTCTTCCAGAATGTTATCCTTTATGCTAATATGTTTTAGCATATACCGAGCAATATTAAGGCAGGAATTAATAGTTTCGAATGCAGGTAAAAAGCTCTCTTTAATAATCTGCAAATCGCGGTGGTAACCGGAAGGCAAATTAGTAGTAATCATACTGATCTCGTTTGGTAGCGCCTGTAGCTTGTTACACTTGGCACGGATTAGCTCAAACACGTCAGGATTCTTTTTATGAGGCATAATACTCGATCCGGTAGTCAGTTCATCCGGGAACGAGATAAAGGCAAAATTCTGGTTAATGTACAGGCACACATCCATCGCCATACGTGCCAGTGTACCAGATAGTGAGGATAGGGCAGCACTCACGTTCTTCTCTGTCTTACCACGGCCCATTTGTGCGTATACTACATTGTAGTTAAGACTGTCGAAACCTAACAGGTCAGTAGTCATTTGCCTGTTAAGCGGGAACGACGAACCATAGCCTGCCGCAGAACCAAGCGGATTCTTATTCGCCAGCTTGTAAGCCGCCAGCATCATGTTCATGTCATCGGCAATGCTTTCCGCATAAGCGCCAAACCACAGGCCAAATGACGATGGCATGGCAATCTGCAAATGGGTATAGCCTGGCAGTAAATGATTCTTATACTTCTCGCTTAAGGTAATTAGGAGATCAAACAGCTCTTTAGCATTCTCTACCGTCTCCTTTATAGCATGGCGGATGTAAAGCTTTAGATCTAATAATACCTGGTCGTTGCGGGAACGCCCGCTGTGTATCTTCTTTCCAACCTCGCCCAAACGTTGGGTTAATAGTAACTCAACCTGAGAGTGTACATCCTCAACCCCATCCTCAATCTTAAACTGACCTGCTTTAATTTCTGCGTAAATAGCCTTTAGCCCGGCATGAAGTACTTTTAGTTCGTCTGCGGTAAGCAGGCCAATGCTTTGCAGCATGGCTGTGTGTGCCAGTGAGCCCAGCACGTCAAACTCAGCCAGGAACATATCTAATTCCCTGTCTTTGCCTACAGTAAACTTTTCAATTTCCTTATTGACGTCCGTATCTTTCTGCCAGAGCTTCATATTATTTCTTGTATACTATTTCACTTAAAATATTAATGTATTTATCAATACCTTCCTCAATCTCAATCAGCCAGATGAATTCATTGGCAGTATGAGAACGGCCTGAGTTGCCCGGCCCCATCTTTACCGATGGCACAGGCACAAGCGCCTGGTCGGAAGTAGTAGGCGAGCCATAAGGTTTAGCACCTGTCTTAAGGGCAGCTTTTACCAGCTCATGCTCAGGGTCAATGAACGACGGCCTTAAACGAACTGAGCGTGGGTTTACTTCAGACGTAATATTATCATCTATAATCTTTAGCACCTCTTCGTTCTGGTACATTTCTGTAATACGCACATCGATAGTAAACGTACAGGTTTCAGGTACTACGTTATGCTGGTAACCGGCATTAATAATAGTAACTGACATCTTCATGGCACCAAGGTGCGGGGATATTTTCTCGAACTTGTAGTTGCGTATCCAATTGATGTCGTCAAGAGCTTTGTAAATCGCATTTTCACCTTCTTCGCGGGCAGCGTGTCCGGCCTTGCCTTTGGCAACACAGTCCAGCACCATTAGCCCTTTTTCGGCAACGGCAATATCCATTAACGTAGGTTCGCCTACTATGGCAAAGTCTATTTCGCCAAGCTCAGGATAAACAAGCTCCAGGCCATCAAAGCCAGAAATTTCTTCTTCGGCAGTGGTTGCTATTACAAAGTTATATTTTAGGTTCTGCTCTTCGTAAAAATACAGGAACGTAGCAATTAATGATACAAGGCATCCGCCTGCATCGTTGCTGCCAAGTCCAAACAATTTACCATCTTTTACTATCGGGTCAAAAGGGTCGTTGGTATAACCTGGGTTTGGCTTTACGGTATCGTGGTGAGAGTTAAGAAGGATGGTGGGCTTGCTTTTGTCGTAATGCTTGTTGAACGCCCAAACGTTGTTTTTCTTCCTAATGGTAGGCACGCCTCTGTCGGTTAAAAACTGGTTGAGCAAGTCAGCAGTTTTGTCTTCCTGTTTGCTGAAGGACTCAATCCTGATCAGTCCTTTCAACAGTTCAACGGCGTCTTTTTTTAGTTTAGATTTATCCATAAAAGTTATAAGCTAGTAGTAGTTACTACTGTAAGCTTAGTTTTGTTCCTTTCTTTTCTTTGTTACTTACTATCGAAACCAGGTCGTCGGCATGGCAGATAATCACAGAGCCAACCCCAGATTTAATAGCATCAAAGGAATTATCCATTTTCGGAATCATTCCTTTGTCAATAATACCTTTACCTTTTAGGTCTTCGTATTTAGTATAGGTAATATCAGATATTACCGATTCCTTATTGTTGAAATCTTCCAGCACGCCCTTCAGTTCAAAGCAGTAGATAAGGTCAGTTGCAAAGGTGCCGGACATAGCGACGGCTACAGCAGAGGCCATAGTATCTGCATTTGTATTCAGCATATTACCCTGCCCGTCGTGCGTAAGTGGCGCAATGATCGGCGTAATTCCCATCGAAAGCAGGTGGATGATAGGGGAGGTATGTACCTGCTCGACATCGCCTACAAAACCGTAATCTACCCCGTTTTTTACAGGGCGTTTCTTAGCTTGTATAATATTCGCGTCTGCGCCGGTAAGGCCGATGGCATTATTACCATTAGCTACCAGTTTTGCTACGATCTTTTTGTTGATTAGCCCACCGTATACCATGGTTACTATTTTCAAAGTCTCAGCATCCGTTATTCTTCTTCCATCTACCATTTGCGCCTCTATGCCAAGCCCTTTGCTGATTTCGGTAGCTACCTTTCCACCACCGTGTACCAGTATTTTATTCTCTTTTAAAGCAGCAAACGTTTTTAAGAACTGATCGAGTTTAGCCTCGTCATCAATAACATTACCACCAATCTTTACTATATATAATTTCTGCATTTAGTCAGTTTGAACTTTAAACTTACTATTAAAAATTGTCATCAAGGATTTTCTTCAACACTGCCTGTGCTGCCCATACTCTGTTGCCTGCTTCGTGTATTACTACCGAAGTTGGGCTGTCAAGCACGGCATCGGTAACCTCTACATTACGGCGTACCGGAAGGCAGTGCATAAATTTACCATTATCTGTCAGCGCCATTTTCTCTGGCGTTATTGTCCAGTTTTTATCTTTGGAAATAATATTTCCGTAGTATTCGTAAGAAGACCAGTTTTTCGCATAAACAAAATCTGCTCCCTTTAGCGCCTCGTCCTGATCGTAGGTGATCTTGGCGCCGTCTGTGAATTTAGTATCCAGTTCGTACCCCTCGGGGTGTGTGATGGTAAAATCTACATCTGCACGCATCATCCATTCTGCAAAAGAGTTTGGCACGGCCTGGGGTAATGCCTTAGGGTGGGCTGCCCAGGTAAGTACTACCTTCGGACGCTCTTTCTTTTTCAGTTCTTCAATGGTCATCAAATCTGCCAGTGACTGCAAAGGGTGCAGCGTAGCAGACTCCAGGCTAACTAATGGTACTCCAGAGTAAGTGATAAATTTCTGTATCACTTCTTCCTTGTAGTCGCTTTCCTTGTCGTTCAGAGAAGGGAAGGAGCGTATGCCAAGGATATCGCAGTACTGGCCCATTACGGCCGCTGCTTCTTTTATGTGTTCGGTAGTATTGGCATCCATTACTACATCGTCCCTAAACTCTAGCGACCAGCTGTCTTGCCCCACGTTCATGTCCATGACGCGGAGGGTAAGGTTGTGCGCTGCTTTCTGCGTGCTTAAACGCGTACGCAGACTAGGGTTAAAAAATACAAGGCCAAGCGTTTTGTTGCGGCCAATCTCTTTGTACTTTAAAGGGTCTGCCTTGCATTCCATTGCAAGTTTCACCAATTCTTTAATGTCTTCTACGTCTCTGACTGAAGTAAAATGTCTCATTTGTTAACTAATGTTTTAGATAGGACAGCGTTAAAGGCTTCCAGAAAAATGTCAATTTCCTGCTTGCCGATGTTTAGGGCAGGCAATATTCTAATGGTATTTTTATCAGAAGATGATCCTGTAAAAATGCTATATTCGTCTAGTAGTGCGCTTCTAATAGGTGCACAAGGTATTTCCAGTTCCACACCTACCATCAACCCGTAACCTCTTACTTCTTTTACGCCAGGTATTGTTTTAAGAGCTTCTGTTAAATAGTTGCCCATTTTGGAAGCATTTTCTACCAGGTTTTCCATTTTAATAATATCCAGCACAGCTATACCTGCTGCACAAGCCAGGTGGTTACCACCAAAGGTAGTACCCAACATACTGTGTACCGCTTTAAATTCCGGACCAATCAGCACCCCTGCAATTGGGAAGCCGTTGCCCATGCCTTTGGCTACTGTGATTAACCCTGGCTTTACACCAGAATGCTGATGTGCAAAAAACTTACCAGAACGTCCGTAACCAGACTGTACCTCATCCAGTATAAATACTGCATTATGCTTTTTGCAAAGCGCTTCTATTTTCTTTAAGAATGATGTAGTAGGTATCTGCACACCGCCTACGCCCTGTATGCCTTCTACTATTACAGCGGCTACATCGTCTGTAAAATTCTTTTCTAATGGCGCTTCGTCGTTAAACGGAAGCATAATGATGTTCTCTGTTTTATTCACAGGCGCCTGCATAGAAGCCCCATCCGTAGCAGCAACTGCTAAGGATGTTCTGCCGTGAAAACCTTTAGAGAAGGAAATAATCTTCTTTTTATTAGTATGGAATGATGCCAGCTTAAGGGCGTTCTCATTTGCCTCGGCACCAGAGTTGCACAGGAACAGGTTGTAATCTGCATAACCAGATAGTACGCCCAGCTTTTCTGCTAATTCAGTCTGTTGTGGAATTAGTACAGAGTTAGAATAAAACGAAATCTTATTCAACTGCTCAGTAATCTTCCCCACATAGTAAGGATGGGTATGACCTACAGAAATTACGGCATGGCCGCCGTAAAGGTCAAGGTACTTTTTACCTTGCTTGTCCCACAACCATGAACCTTCGGCCTTTACAGGCTCTATATTAAAAAGAGGATATACGTCAAATGTTTTCATAAGCTTTAAAACTTAGTAGTAATTAATAATATTAAAAAGCGGCTGACTTTAGCCTTATGCCTGCTGTTTCGTCTAACCCGAACATCAGGTTCATGTTCTGAACCGCCTGGCCAGATGCACCCTTCAGCAGGTTATCAATCATACTTACTATTAGTAAAGTATTGTCGTGCTTTTCTAAATACACTATAGCATTGTTGGTATTCACCACCTGCTTCAAATCCGGGTTTGTCCTGCTTACGTGTGTAAACGGATGAGAAGCATAATAGTCCTCGTACAATTTGTACGCCTCTTCTGCACTAACCTTGGTCTTTAGGTACAGCGTAGTAAATATGCCCCTTGTAAAATCTCCTCTGAACGGAATAAAATTGATCGCCTTGCTGAAATCTCCCTGAAGCTGTTTTAAGCTCTGGCCAATCTCCTTTAAATGTTGATGAGTAAATGCCTTGTAAATAGACATATTATTATTTCTCCAGCTAAAGTGCGAAGTTTCCGTTAGGCTTTGTCCCGCGCCGGTAGAACCTGTAATGCCCGATACATGCAGCTCCTCATTCAACAAACCTTTGGCAGCTAATGGTAATAGTCCCAACTGAATGCAGGTTGCAAAGCAGCCTGGGTTAGCCAGGTGGTGAGCCGTTTTTATTTTCTCCCGTTGCAGCTCAGGCAGGCCGTATACAAAGTCGTTACCCGCTTTGGCAATACGGAAGTCCTGGCTAAGGTCTATTAGTTTTATCTTTGGGTTAATAGTATTCTCAGCAAGGAACTTGGCAGCATCGCCATGCCCCACGCACAGGAACAGCACATCAATATCATCGCTCAGAAAATCAGAAAATTTAAGGTGAGTAGAGCCCAGCAAATCCGTATGCACTTTGTACAATGGGTTACCTGCATTACTTTTGCTGTGCACAAAAATAATATCTGCCTGCGGATGGTTTACTAATATCCGCAGTAGTTCCCCTCCCGTGTATCCGGCTCCGCCTACTATTCCTACTTTAATCTTCTTCATGCTACTATTAACTTATTTACCGTTTACTTCATTTACCTTGTGGTAAATCATGGTCTGGTTACCAAATATTTTAGAGAATCCTTTCACGTCCTCGCCGCTCCAGGCATTGTTCATCTCGCCGTAGCTACCGAATTTAGAGGACATCAGGTCATGCTCAGACGTAATACCTACTACATGGAACCTGTACGGAGCCATATACACCTTTACCTTACCAGTTACGTTCTCCTGCGTCTCAGTCAGGAATTTTTCAATGTTCCTCATTACCGGGTCAAGAAACTGGCCCTCGTGAACAAAGTTGCCGTACCAGTTGGCAAGTTGCTCTTTCCAGTACATTTGCCATTTGGTAAGTGTATGTTTTTCCAGCGCATGGTGCGCCTTTATAATTACTACCGGAGCAGCAGCCTCGAAGCCCACGCGTCCTTTTATGCCTATAATGGTATCGCCCACGTGAATGTCGCGGCCTATGCCGTAAGGTGCAGCCATGCTTTGCAGTTTTTGTATGGCCTCCACAGGATTCTTGTACTTAGTACCATTAATGCCTACCAGTTCGCCTTTCACAAAATCCAGCTCCACTTCTTCAGAAGCATCTTTGCTAACCTGTGTAGGGAAAGCAGACTCTGGCAAATATTGGTTCGATGTCAGCGTTTCTTTACCGCCCACACTGGTTCCCCACATGCCTTTGTTGATGGAGTAGGCCGCTTTTGTCCAGTCTTGCACCACACCTTTACCTTTTAAATATTCAATCTCCGCCTCCCTGCTCAGTTTCATATCACGGATAGGAGTGATAACAGTAACGTTAGGGACAAGGATGTTAAAAATCATATCAAAACGCACCTGGTCGTTACCCGCACCAGTGCTGCCATGCGCTACACTGTCAACCCCAATTTCCTTCGCATACTTGGCAATGGCCATTGCCTGGAACACACGCTCGGCGCTAACAGATAGCGGATAGGT
>Ga0134126_10007105_pt1 | contig 14056 bp, 12 predicted proteins | sample KB31752_FD_96881 | JGI IMG/M metagenome (GOLD analysis project Ga0134126, IMG submission 96881) | Terrestrial soil microbial communities with excess Nitrogen fertilizer from Kellogg Biological Station, Michigan, USA - KB3-175-2 | ecosystem: Environmental > Terrestrial > Soil > Unclassified ... | reverse complement strand
GGTCGGCTCGTTCAGCCCGGCGATCATGCGCAGCAGGGTGGATTTGCCCGCGCCATTCTCTCCGCGCAGCACATAAAAACGCCCCGGCTCCAGCGCAAGAGAGATTTTTCTTACCGCGGCGGTACGGCCATAAATCTTAGAGACGTTTTCAGTTCGGACAGGAGCAGCGTCGGGGGTCGTCAGCGGCGGACCTCAGTATCCTTTCGAGGGCTGCTGTGCGGCCGGCGCGGCTCCCGGCTGTGGCTGCTGCGGAGCGTATTTTGACGCGCATTTTGCCTGCAACTCATTGGCGTAAAAAACGCCATCGTGCTTGTAAATGCCCATGGCCAGCGCCTGCGCATTGTCCTTGAAAGTGTCCGGCGGCGGCTCAGAACCTTTATAGACCACGTGGAGCGTCTCGCCATTTTCCACCAACTGGAAATCGGCGTGCGGTCCGTTCATTTTTATCGATCCGGGCAGTACGTTCCCGGCGACACGCAGGTTCTTTTTGTAAACATCGTCGCCCATGGCGTGCAGCTCTTTGATTGTGACGTAATAGCTCTTGCTTTCCTGCGCTCCCAGATAGGCCAGATAAGCCAGGGTCAGCACGATCAACGTGATCGCGAACCCAAACTTGAGGTATTTGTTGCGTTCCTGTGACATGACTGCTCAAAGGGTATCCCCGCTTGGGGCAGGGGTCAAGAGCCTTAATGAAGATGCCTGACAGAAGTCACACCTGCCGATTATCCCGCGTATAATAAAGGGTTTCCTTGTCATAAGGTGAAAACATGAGCACAACCCACAGCACCCCACAAACCGACGCCAAACCCCAAATCAACCCCCGTAAAGAGTGGATTGTCCGTCGCCGCGAACATGCCGGTCGCACCGGTGATGACAACGTCTCCCAAATGCACTTCGCCCGCAAAGGGCTGATTACAGAGGAGATGCTGTACGTTGCGGAGCGGGAGAAGGTAAAGTCGGAGCTGATTAGGGACGAAGTGGCCGCCGGAAGAATGATTATCCCGGCCAATATCAACCATCCTGAGCTGGAACCCATGGCGATTGGGGTGCAGTCCCTATGCAAGATCAACGCCAACATCGGCAATTCCGCCATTACTTCTAATGTTGATGAAGAACTGAAGAAGCTGCACACGGCTGTCCATTTTGGGGCCGATACGGTAATGGACCTTTCCACCGGCGGCGGGATCCATGAGATTCGCGAAGCCATTCTGCGGCATTCGCCCGTGCCGATCGGTACGGTACCGATCTATGAAGCTGTCTCGCGCGTGAAGCGCATTGAAGACCTGAACGCTGCATTGATGCTGGAGGTAATTGAAGAACAGGCGCAGCAAGGCGTGGACTATATGACGATCCATGCCGGCGTGCTGGTGCAGTATCTGCCGCTGATTTCCAAGCGCATCACCGGGATCGTGAGCCGTGGTGGCGCGATCCTGGCGCAGTGGATGGCGCACCATCACAAGCAGAATTTCCTTTACGAATGCTTTGACGACATTACCAAGATCATGAAGAAGTATGACGTCTCATACTCGCTGGGCGATGGGTTGCGTCCGGGCTGCATTGCCGACGCGAGCGATGAAGCGCAATTCGCGGAGCTGCGCACTCTGGGAGAGCTCACCAGCAAAGCCTGGGAACACGACGTACAAGTGATGATCGAAGGTCCGGGACACGTGCCTCTGGACAAGATCAAAGAGCAAGTGGATAAAGAAGTGGAGTGGTGCCACGGCGCTCCGTTCTATACGCTGGGACCGCTGGTTACTGACATTGCTCCCGGATACGACCACATTACATCTGCTATCGGCGCGGCGATGATTGGCTGGCATGGCGCATCGATGCTCTGCTACGTCACGCCAAAAGAGCATCTTGGGTTGCCGAACGAAAAAGACGTAAAGGACGGCATTATCGCTTATAAGATCGCGGCGCACGCAGCGGACGTGGCCCGGCATCGTCCCGGCGCGCAGGACCGCGACAACGCGCTGAGCTATGCCCGCTATACCTTCGATTGGGACAAACAGTTTGCCTTGTCGCTTGATCCGGAAACCGCTCGCTCCATGCACGATGAAACGCTGGCCGACGATTATTACAAAGAAGCCAAGTTTTGCTCCATGTGCGGACCAAAGTTCTGCTCCATGAATTACTCCCAGAAAGTGGACGAGTTCAACAAGCAGGTTTACGGAATCGAGAAGACCGACTACTCACAATTGGTGGAGAAGATTGCGGCAGAAAAGTAACGTAAATCCACGTCTTGAGTGCTGGGATTAAGAGGCAAGTGGCACATTGCGAATGCCCGGAGCAAAGTGAATGGCGCTTTGTACGTCGTGCGGCAATCAGGTAGAGGAATCTGCAAGTTTCTGTACGTCATGCGGCAAGTCGATGCCGGCTGCGGCGCATCCTTCTGCCGCGGTAACAGTTGCACGTCCGGTTTGCTCTTCCTGCGGCGCGCAAGGTGATCCGGATTCTGTTTTCTGCACTGAATGCGGCAAGCGGTTGAGCGGTCAACCTGCTGCGGTTGCCGAAGCTGTTCCTGCTGTGGCGTCGACTCCTCCACTGTCCGCCAAAGCTGGCCCCGCAACAACTTTGCCCGCTGCTTTCTGCACAAATTGTGGATCCAGGCTGGAGGCACGGACCGGCTTTTGTACGAATTGCGGACGGCCTGTGGGCGCGACGAGCAATTCTTCTTCAATCATTTCCGAACCGGAAATGGCTGCGCCAGCGACTTCAACAACAGAAGCCACGCCGAAGAAGACTGCACAGTCTCTAGCACCGCCAGTTGCCACGGAGCCAACCATAATTACAGCTCCGCCTGAACCTTCTGTTATCGCGGCTGCGCCGACGCCCGTCGAAACCACCCGCGCCGCAGCGGTCGCCGAGTCTTCCTTTAATCATGGTCCGGTGGAACCAGTGCCGCAAGCCGCCGCACCGGTTTACGCCACGCCCAGCGATTATCCGCCCACGCAGCCCGGAGCAGGCGCGTTCCGCATGATCGTCCTGTTCCTGCTGCTTATGGTCCTTATTGGCGGTTTTGGAGGCTGGTATTTTATCGGCGTGGAAACCGTGATTGTTTGCAGCCCGCCGGACGTAACGGTCTTTCTTGACGGCAAGGAACTGCCGCCAACTTCCTACGGCAGATATGTAATTCCTCATCTCTCACGCCAGCCGCATTTGCTCAAAGTCCAGCGAGCGGGATTTGCCGACACAATTGAGCGGCTGGATTTCCCGATGACATCACTGCATGAATGGGTCAACATAAAACTGGTTCCGCGCCGACCGGTGCGGCCTTCGTCTGCGCTCTAACAGCGGCCGACAAAAAGCCGGCACTCAAGCGCCGGCTACGTTTCTCTTACAAGGCGTGTGTCCTAATTTTCTAAATCAGAAAAATGCTTCAATCCCGCCTGCTGGCCGGCCTGTTTCGGCTTCTGCGTGGGAATGGGACGCGAGTAGTGGCGGATGACCACATCGTCGCCAATGTGCTTTTCAGATTGCTCTGCTACCAGACGTGTTTGCCTCACGCGCGGTGAAGGCTTGGCCACTGTTCCAGCCGATTGCGCTTGCGCGGACTGAGCAGGCTGTCCCGGCTGCGGCTTGGCTTGCGTCGACGTTGCGGCCGCTGCCTGTGATTTCGCAGGACCGGTCTGTACCGTTACGCCGCCATTCTGCGCACCGGTTTGCACGGTAACGCCATTGGAAGGATGAGTAGTCGTGCTGGCCATTGGCGAAGGCGACGAGTGAAACAATCCCAGCGCGATTCCCACGATGAACAGCGCGCTTACGGCGGCTGCTCCGGTCAAGATAGGGCGTAGCGGCGGATGGATACTCCGCCATAATTCTATGGGTGTCGCCGTGATGGCGGCGCGGGCTGATCTTGCTGCCGGCTCTCGTCTGGGCACCGAAACCGGCGGGATTTGACACCGGCGATCCTGCATCGGTGGCCGTTGGTAATAGCTTGGTGAAGGCTGAGGCGGTGCGGCTGGCTCAAAAGGCATGGATTCACGCACACGTTCTGGAGGCAAGCCGGGCTCTCGCTGGCGAACCAATTCCATCAGCCGCGCTGCTGCCTGTTCCCGCGCATGTTCCAACTCCGCGGCCCGCTGATGTGCTTCGGCACGGCGCTGTTCCAGGTCGAGCAGGCGAGCGGCATGCTCCGCCCGAGCTTCAGCAGAGCGCACCTGCGCGCGCTTCCTGTATTCCTCAAAATGATCACGAACAGAAGCTTTAGTGGAAGCCGCCAATGCCAATGCGCCGCCCCATGTCTGTGCCGCGACTCTTGCGCCATCCTGCAAAATTTTTTTCCCACGCTCCGGGATTTGCGAATGGTCTCGCCGGCGAACTGCTGGAGCGGCGCTTTGCTTTTTCTCTTCGCGCTCTGCATCCGTGCGGTTTGTTCGACCACTGAAGGGCGTCAGCTGCGCCAGATAAGGCATGGGATCAGCGGTGCGTGCTGGCTCGGGAAAAACGATGGATTCCGGAACAGCTTGTTCCGCGTGATTCGCTTCAGCGTGATACGTTTCAGGTTGATGATCGGCCATTGGAGCAGTTGCTATTGGTTCGGCGGCAGGTGATTCTTCCAGGAACGCCACTGGAGGCATTGTCTCCTGTTCCATCACCGGTGCATCAATCGCCTCTTTATTGGCTAGCATTGACGCCGGCATCTCAATCACGGGAGCAAAAGCCGCTTCAAAATCGCGCTCGGGATCGCGCTCACGAACAGGCAGCGATTCCGATTGCACCACATTCTCGGCCGCGGGTTCAGCTATCATCGGCTGTGAAACCATCGGCTGGGCAATGACCTGCTGGGGCACGGCTAGCTGCGGGGCGGTCGATCCATACATAATCGGCTCTGCTGCCGGCTTTGGCGCCATCTGCAAAACACCGGGAGCAACCGCTACATCGGCTCCAAGTTCAGCCGCCAGGTCAGCGGCTCGGTCCAGCACGTCTGCGCGTTCGCAGATTTCAAACTCTATTTCCAGATCGGCATGGCCAAGGTTGGCCTGCTCCGGCCGCGCCACTTCAACGCTATAGCCCTGTTGCTTGAGTTGGCTGGAAAGGTCCGCTGTCCGTTCCGGATTGCGCGTAAGAATGCGAGCCAGTGGCATTGAGGAGCCACCTCCCAGGAGATTTGATTCTAAGGCTGGAGCTTTCAGGAAATTCCAGCCGCACGTGTACATAGTACAGCAGTGGCGTGGATAATTAGACGCAAATCGCGAGGCGAGGGGTGTCTGGCGGGGTGAGTTTTTCAGTCCGCTTCGGCAAAGTTCATGCCGTCCGGATGCGGCCTTTTTAGTTCACTTCGGCAAAGTCCATGCCATCGGCAAATTGCAGGCCGGCGATCTGCCTTGCGTGGTGCTGAACTTCCAGGTACGCCGTCATCAACGCAATGTGTACTGACTCGCGCTGTGCGGGGCTGGTGCATTCGGTACGAATGCGGTCGAGTTCCAAATACCGGTCGTGGGCGAGGACGAATTTGTTTACGACTCTGTTCATAGCTTCACCATTGTTCTAGGAGTGAACGCAACCGCGAATCGCTCAAAGACCTTAGAACCCTGCTTTGTATCCACTAGCTTAGTAACGTTACCTGCATAACGTTACCGCGCAGGATTTAACAATAGTTTCCGCGTCTTGCCGGCCCATTTCTGTGAGGGGAATCACACAACTTTGCCGATTTCTTAAACAGGAATCACAGTTACGTAAAAACTCGGGAACACCTTACGCTCATTCGATTGCAACCCGCTTTTCCACCTTCCGCACCAATCGCTGTGCGGTTAGTTCCGGTTGCAAGTTCAGACTGGATCGGCACTCTTAGCCTTCTGGAAACACCGTCTCCTCCGGGATGTCGGTAAAGCTTTCGAACTCGAGGAGCCCACTTCCTGGTCATCTCAAAACCCAGGCAATCCACATAAAAGCGCTGGAGACACGAAAGAACGGGATGGCCTGTTCGACGTTGGCTTCGGTTTTGTCGCCCTAATGGCGACTCCTTAAAATTATGGAATATCACGGAATTTTTTTTCCGAAATATCCGGATTGCTGATTGGCTTCCCAAGTTTCGCCCGAAGTGGGCTGATGGTTCGTGGCGGCCAACTGGATAATTTTATGGAGTTGATCGATGATTGGCTTCTGCGGCAGAATTCCTGAAGCTTCAGCTTCGGCGATCAACAGAGATGTAAGCTCTTTATTCAAGGAGCGTTTTGATAATGGGCAGCCTGTCTTATTCTCAAAAAGACGCTTAAGAGCACTGCCCGGATAAGGATCCTGCCGTGCTTGCTCAACTTCCCGTTCCGTAAACAAAGCATTTGGCGCTAATACTGACATAGCACTTGCAATTTCTCTGTTACCGAAGTTATCAAATTCGTAATTGATATTCCAAAGATGGATGTATTCTTCCTTTGTAACCGCGCGCTTTCCAAAATATTCTGATGCAGCGTCGTGTAACTCCTTTCTTACGAATGCTGCCCCACCCTCATTGTCTAGCAAAACATAAACCATTGTCTGCCGGTTATGATAATCGTCAATTAGTCTCTTGAGGGGACTGCCTTCTCTGTTTGGTTTTCCAGTTTTCTTATAATTTCCGGCGAACTTGGATATCCCTTTCAGGTTGAGAATTTCAATTCCTGCTTTTGAGGGACCATGACCCCAGCGGTATTCTATTAAGCGCGGTATCTGCTCAGCCTCTGATTCACCCTCTACCACAAGGATTAATCTGGGGCGCGGATTCAGATGATACTTATTGCTGACGTATTCCAACTCTCTGAGAGTTCCATCTGGCTCCTCTTCGGGAAGCAAAATCGTGCGTTGAAGCGGGTATCGCTCCGAAATTGGTTTTCCAAATACATCTTCGTAAAACAACTCAAGCATAGCTGCCATTGTTCCCAGCGAATGTGCCAGTAGGGCCTTGCCCCTGAGTCTCTGCTTCTCATTTACTGCCACAAACTTCAAAAGATCCTCCCACTCTCGAAGAGGATCTACCCTGTAAGCATCACTTTTAACATGTCTCCACATGTTGAAAATTTCACTTGGAGCAACCCCCATTTCTTCTACCGTTTGCTTCGCATTCCAGGTGCGGCAATATTCATCCCAATCGAAAACACTGCTGACTTGGATGGTCCGCTGGTCAGTTTGGGTGAGAGGATAGTATTTGTTTGAGATGGCTTGGCAGACAAGAGCGGTGTTTTTCGAGGCTTGAAGAGACTTTATCGAATCTGGTAGTTGGCTACGAACAAACTTACAGGTAGATGCAAACTCCTCGGTAAGCTCTTGATCGCTCTTAGTGAAGATCTCATCAATCGATGGGCTGTGAATGCGGCTTTCATTCAGACACTTCCACAAGGGATAGAACTGAAATTCTGAGTAGAAATTGATGAATTCAGAGCCGCTCCAAGCATCCGTGGGCACTTGTTCGGAATCAAGAACCTGACCTCGGTCAAAATATTCGCACAGAAATCTCGGAGAAAAAGCCGAGACACGTTCGTGAGTCATTCCGGCCCACTGCTCACTGTGCTCGAGCTTTCCCAATTCCTTGATGCCATCAGCAGTTTGCTCTAATTTAATAACAGTTTTTTGGCATCTATAGCGTCCTAGCGGCTTGAAAAAACCAGTTCGATCGAGCCGCTCAAGTTGGCCTGTGGATAAAGAAATTTCTCTATCTCTACAGATGGTCTCGAAATTCTGAGAAGGAATGGGCGGTCTGGAAAAATAGAGATTTTTGCGCGCGATATATTCAAGTGATGGTGTCTGCCACTTCATCTCAGTCAGAATAAGCCTCATCCAGCAGCTCGATCACATGTTTTACGGGCAGCGCCAGCCCGCGCTGCTCCACCCCTGCGCGCAACTGGATCATGCAGCCCACATTGGCCGTAGCCAGCATGTCAGAGGAGACGGAAGTCACGTCTTCCATCTTCTTCTCCAGGATTTTCATCGACAGCTCATTCTGAGAGACGTTGTAGACTCCGGCGCTGCCGCAGCACTGGTCAGAGTGCGGCAACTCCACCAGTTCGCATCCAATGGCCGCCAGCAGTTCACGCGGCTGTGTGCGGATTCGTTGCGCGTTAGCAAGATGGCACGGATCCTGATATGCCACTTTCTGCCCGATTTTTCTTTTCGGCGCGACCAATCCAATTCCCGCCAGATACTCCGTCACGTCCTTCACCTTGGCCTTGAATTCCTTCGCCCGGCCTAGATACGCTGGATCGCTTTCCAGCAGGTCGTCATACTCCTTCATGTTGGAGCCGCAGCCGGCCGCGTTGGTCACAATCGCGTCATAGTCAACGCCCAGAAAAACATTGATGTTGTGCCGCGCCAATTCACGCGCTTCTTCCCGCAGTCCGGCATGGGCATGCAATGCACCGCAGCAGCCCTGGCCCGCGGGGATGTGGACTTCGATCCCATTTTGCGTGAGAACGTTCACCGTAGCCCGGTTCAAATGCGAGAAGGCAACGTTATTGATGCATCCGGCGACGAACGCCACTTTGCCACGCTTTAGGCCGACAGCCGGAAAGACCTTCCCAATTTCACTGAAGAAAAATTCTTTGTCGATCTGAGGAGATAGCTTGTCCAGGTCGGCCACACCCAGAAGCTTCAGCAAGCCAGATTGCCGCACCAGCGTCTGCAAGCCCGATCTCTGGTAGAAACGCATCAGCTTAGCCACAAAACTCAGCGTGCGGAAATTAGGAATCACCTTGTTGTAAAAGAAATTCCGCAGCACCCGCTGAATGAACGGCCTCTTGTATCCCTGCTCAATCTGCGCCCGCGCCCGCTCCACAATGCGTCCATACTTTACGCCGGAAGGGCAGGCGATCTCGCAGGCCACGCAGCCCAGGCACCGGTCAATGTGCTGGACAAATGTCTCTCCCAGCGGCATCTTGCCTTCATTCACCTGCAGCACCTGGTAGATGCGTCCGCGGGGAGAATCCATCTCATTGCACAAGACCTTATATGTGGGGCAATGGTTTAGGCAGAGCCCGCAATGGACGCACGTTGACAGCAGCTCCCAGCTTGGCTGGTCTTTGCCCGCCGCAATGGGCTTCAGTTGCGGATCATGTACATGCGGCTCAAATGCGGTGGTTTCAGACAATGAATCTTCCCCTATTCAAAATATTTTTCGGATCGATGACTCGCTTCACCGCGCGCATCATGTTTACATCCGTCGGCGTGGTGCCCCAGACGTCGAAGTGAGGCTTGGCTTCCGTGGGGCAATGCGCTACTTCAGCCGACGCGCCCGGCGGCAGCAACCCGCGAAAAGCGGAAACGCAGTTGGCATACTGCATGGCCGAGGGCGGATCAACAGCCAGCGGCATCAACGCCAGCACCAGGTTTCCGGTGGCGGCGCGGCCCACGGCGGCAGGAATCATGTTGTAATCCGGGGCAACGCGTTGGAGCGCCTGCAACGCCGCGCCCACATTCTGGATCGCCAAATGCGTGTACAGCACCATGGCATTTCTGTGCCGTGCCAGCACGCTTTGTTCAAAATGGCAGATCCATCCCCAGAATTGCTCTTCTTCCGCGCCTTCCAGCGTGTGCGTTACAGCCGGACCAAGTTCACGCGCATAGCGGGCCAGCACGTTGTCGCTTCCGGTTGCACGCAGCACAATCTGCCATTCCACTGCGGGCAATGAAACAGGCAGCTCAGGTGCGTAATCATCGGGATCGTGTACTGTTCCCTGGTTCTGCAGATACTCGGATGCTCCCGGTGAAATAATTTCCATGCACATGGGCGTAAGCGGCGACTGGAAAAGCCGCGTGCGGAATTGCAACGCTTCATCGAGTGAGTGGAATGAGCAGGTAAAAGTCCGGGTCTGCCGCGGACGGGGAAAGACCTTGAAATTTGCCCGCGTGATTACCGCCAGCGATCCGTAGCTGCCGGTCAGCAGCTTCATCAGATCATAGCCGGCGACATTCTTTACCACGCGCCCGCCGCCTTTTACAACTTTGCCATCGGCAGTGACGAACTGTACGCCAATGCAGAAGTCGCGCATGTGGCCGAAAGTAGATTTGAGCGGCCCTGCCGCGCCCGTGGCCAGCAGTCCGCCAATTGTCGCGTGCTCAAGGTTGGCGGCGTCGCACGGCACCCACTGCTGATGTCCTCCGAGTTGGCGTTGCATCTCTGCAAATGACATGCCTGCTTGCACGACAATCGTCAGGTCGCCCGGGTCATATTCTTCAATCTTGTTCAGCCGCGTGGTGCTCAACAGAATGTCTATCCGCTCCGGCACGCAGCCAATCTGCTGCTTGGTAAGTCCGCCCGCCGGAGCCACCACCAGATCACGGCCATTTGCCAGATGCAGGATTGCGCCTACTTCCTCGGGTGAGCCGGGATAGACAACCGCCGCCGGAACAACGCCGTTGATCACAAAGTCGGAGCGCTTGACATTGCCTTCGCCCACAATAGCGGCCAGTTCGCGATCCACCAACGCTGGTGATGTAACAGTGCTCATGCTGGTAAACCCGCTACAGGCTCAAACTTGGCTTTCGGCAGCGGCCCCGTGATCTCGCGGCAGAAGTGAAGATCGGGAATCATCTTCTGCGGATTCAGGATCGATTCCGGATTGAAGGCGTTGCGCAGCCGCACCATGACCTCCAGATCGTCTTCGGTGAACATAGCGGTCATCAACCCCATTTTTTCCAGGCCAACGCCGTGTTCTCCGGTGATGGAGCCGCCAAACTTCAGGCAGCACGCCATGATTTCCTTAGCGGCTTTGCGGCTGTTTTCCGTCTGTTTAGGATCGCGGCTATCGAAAAGAATCAGCGGATGAAGGTTCCCGTCGCCCGCGTGGAACACGTTGCCGATGATCAGGCCATAATGCTTGCTGATGCGCTCAATCTCCGCCAGCGTGTACGGGACTTTCGTCCGCGGGATCACGCCATCCTGCGTGTAATAAGAAGGTGAAACGCGGCCCACGGCGCCGAAAGCGGTCTTGCGTCCCAGCCATAAAAGCTGGCGCTGCTTTTCGTCTTTGGCGTGGCGGACTTCGCGTGCTTTTTGTTGCATGCAGACGGCGCTCACGGCTTCAGCCTGCTCGTTCACGGTTTCTCGCATGCCCTCAAGCTCAATCAGCAACACCGCAGCAGCGTCTTCGGGATACCCAGCGTGGACGTTGGCTTCAACGCAGCGCACCATCCAGCCGTCCAGCATTTCCAGCGCTGCGGGCGTAACTCCGCTCTGCGTGATTGCGACCACTGTATTGGCAGCATCTTCCACCGTGTTGTAAATAGCCAGCAGCGTGGTTACATGCTCCGGCAGCTTTGTGAGCTTGACGGTAATCCGCGTCACCACGCCCATGGTTCCTTCGGAACCAACAAAAAATCCGGTCAGGTCGAGTCCGGTTGAATCCTGCGCTTTGCCGCCCAGTTCAATCACTTTTCCGTCCGGCAACACCACTTCCAGTCCCGTAACGTGATTCACCGTCACGCCCAGCGCCAGAGTGTGCGGGCCGCCGGAATTTTCCGACACGTTTCCTCCGATAGTGCATGCCTTCTGGCTGGAGGGATCGGGTGCGTAATAATACCCATACTTCGCCGTGGCATTGCTCAGTTCCAAATTCACCACCCCGGGCTGGACCACGGCGCGTTGGTTGGGCACGTCGATTTCCAGGATCTTGTTCATCCGCGCCAGTGAAAGCACAATGGCCTCGCGCCGCGCGATGGCCCCGCCGCTTAGCCCCGTGCCAGCGCCGCGCGGCACCACGGGAATCTTCTTGTCGCTGGCCAGCTTCATCACCTGCGACACCTGCTGCGTGGTCTGGGCAAACACCACCGCGCCAGGCCGGTGCTTGTCTACGCCGGCATCATACTCGTAGAGCATGAGTTCTTCCGGACGGTCCAGGACTGCGTCTTTGCCTGCAATTTTCTTGAGTTGGCGGATGATCGAGGAGTCCATAGTTGCCTCTGGTCCTTCTATGCTGCTTGAATTCGAGCCTTGCCTGTTTGCTTAAATTGTACAACTTGAGCCGGTATGCGTACGTAACCATAAGCGGGTAAGCCTTTGTTTTTGAATCCCGGCGACGTTTGGCAATCCTGACAGTTCTGGCAATTTTGTACCGTGAGCCCCAGGTGAAATCCTGAACGACGCTGAGACTTGCCGAAGGAGAGTCAAGGAACCCTCTGCCTCATGGAGTGGAGGGATCGGCAGAGGGTCGCAAGCCCCAAATGACAGGACGCAAAGGGATTAATCCGTTGCGTCCTGTTTTTAGAGTTCGCGGAATAACCGCTAGAGCACTTCTGATTATAGCAAAATAAATACGAAAGTCGAGGATTTTATTACAAGGCCATCCAGGAGAAATCGCCAGTCGCGGCCCTGGCCGGCCCAACACTCAGAGGCCGAGCGTAACATACTGTGCGCGCTGCCATAGCCGATGACCGGCATGATGCCGTTTCGCCTGGAAGAGCGCGTTCAAGCCTTGATAAAAGTGATGGACCGCTACCTGCGCCTTCTTGAAAGCCAGCATGGGCGATTTGGCGTCGGCGCAAATCCATGGCTTATGCGTTGCCGGATCAAGTCCGAGTTTCTCGATCGTTTTGCAGATTTCGCATTTCATGGCTTTTGCTCTCCTAGGTAAGAACCCTTAAGGCCCGGAAGAGTTGTGCAGCTCTGGATTTTTCTTTCTCAGGCTTAACAAAACAAAATTGTCGCTGAGGGACTTGCGTTTGATTGTGAATTATTTTAAAGGCGCATCGAATCGCGCAGAGGCGGATTAACAACTTGCCTACCTTTTCCTTCGTGTCCTTTTGTGGTTAGTCGTTCTAACTTCTCGGCCTGTTGACAAACACATGATACGTGACCGCGTCCCACGCATTGTGTATACCGATAAACAACAGCAGCAATGACGCCGTGCCAATACCAAACAGCGCCTCGCGTACATGAGAACGAGCTGCGAAGGCCGTTACAGCCAGCGTGGTGTACGCCGCGAATGGCAGCAGAACATGGAACAACCAGTCTTCGAACACAGGCTTGTATGCCGCTTGTCGTCGCATCCGGCGAACCACAACTGCCGCGTACACCATCCCGCTAAGACCCAGTAGACCCCACAGAACCGCGGCGGGAGCGATCTCTTGCCAGGGTGCGCTCAGCATTCCTGCCAGCAGCAGTACGGTTCCAAAATGGACGATGGTCGGCGTCGCAAACGCATGGCCGGCCTGCGCCGTACCTGCTCCAATGGGCCTGTTCGCAATTAGGGTCAGGACGACGAACTGCAATCCAATCAGTGCGCCTGCAGAAGACCCGACAATTACGTAAAAGTTCTCCCACGCGGATAGAGGTGTCATGTTATGGAATTATGTCAGGACTTATATTGCTCGTCACTGACCTGTTCCATCCAGTCAACAACCTTGCCGTCCTTCTTTTCCTGGATGGCGATGTGCGTCATTGCCGTGGTCGGGGTTGCGCCGTGCCAGTGCTTCTCGCCGGGTGAGAACCAGACCACATCACCGGGCCGGATTTCTTCGATAGGGCCGCCCCATCGTTGTGCGCGCCCGCAGCCGGCCGTGACGATGAGGGTCTGGCCGAGCGGATGCGTGTGCCATGCCGTCCGCGCGCCTGGCTCGAAAGTTACGCTGGTGCCCTGAACAAATGCCGGATCTGGCGCCTGAAAAAGCGGATCGATTCTAACGGCGCCAGTAAACCACTCTGACGGTCCTTTGCCCGAAGATTGCGAGCCGGCTCTCTTGATTTCCATTTCTGCGAACTCCTTTCTACTAACGATTTTCTATTTTTAAAATGTTCGAACCGATACGCCAGTTCCGGTCCGCTTCACCCTCATAGGCGAGTTGGGCAACAAGCAATGCGAATGGCTCCATGTGACGCGCGATGCGGAGAGGGCCCGCATCGGCTCGCGCCTGACTAGCTACTCCGGAACAATCCTCAGAATGTCATGCTTCACATTTAACCTCCGCCCGGGGAACTCCGCTTCGATTTGCTGCTTGAGTTGCGGTACAGTAGGCGAGCCGTTCTGGCCGTTGAGTCCGCGCGCGTCGTCCATCAGGATCACGTGCCGGTAGCGCGAATCGCGCAAGATGGATTCCAGTTCGCTGGTGAGCCGCTGTTTGTTGCCGTGCAGGCCAGCCCAGCCGTAAT
>Ga0134126_10007104_pt1 | contig 14056 bp, 11 predicted proteins | sample KB31752_FD_96881 | JGI IMG/M metagenome (GOLD analysis project Ga0134126, IMG submission 96881) | Terrestrial soil microbial communities with excess Nitrogen fertilizer from Kellogg Biological Station, Michigan, USA - KB3-175-2 | ecosystem: Environmental > Terrestrial > Soil > Unclassified ... | reverse complement strand
GGATTTCCTGTACCTGCTCCAAAAATGACCACTCTGCCTTTTTCCAGATGCCTGATGGCTCTGCGACGGATATATGGCTCTGCAATTTGTTCCATTTTGATAGCGCTTTGCAACCTGGTATAAACGCCGGCTCTTTCCAATGCGCTTTGCAAAGCCATTCCATTAATTACGGTAGCCAGCATCCCCATGTAATCGCCCTGCGCTCTTTCAATGCCGGTTTCCGCTTCATTCATTCCCCGGTAAATATTTCCGCCACCGATTACAATGGCAACCTGTACGCCCAGTTCAGTAATTAATTTAATGTCCTGAGCATATTGTGAAAGCACCTGCGAATCAAGGCCAAAATTTTTATCACCCATTAAAGATTCACCGGAAAGTTTGAGAAGAATTCGTTTAAACTTAGGAAGCATGCGTTTTTGCGGATTGAAACGTTAAAAATTGCTGCAAGATAATGGATAAATTTTTTATCCGGCATAAAGAATAAAACATTCCGATAAAGCGGCTACTTTCCTCGAAACATCAAAGAATGCTCCTATTTAAACTCTCTGAGAATAGGTGGAAAATATGACTTTTTTATTTCAGCTTCCAGCAAACAAGCAAATAATGCAAAATCTTTTTATCAATTATTTCCCGATACAAAACTTTGAAAAGATATAATCAAGTCTGTCTTCATTGGTAACTTCGCCGGTTATTTCTCCAAGAAAATGAAGGCACCTATTGATATCAATGGATAAAAGATCGCCGGTTATTTTTTTATCAATCCCGGCTTGAATTTCCTCTAAGCTCTTCAGGATTTCAGTTAATGCAGCATAATGCCGGGCATTGGTAACTACTACGTTTTCATTGTTGATGGATTGGCCACCAGCCATTTGAAACAAAGTGTTTTTTAATTCTTCAATTCCGGTTCCTTCCCAGGCGGATATAAAAATCTGCGCGGGATAATCATCTTGTATATATCTATTGAAAATATCTGCTTTGTTGCCAACTGCAATTACGTTCGCATTTTGTTGTTTTATTTTAGCGATAGTTTCTTCAACTTCAGCAGTCTCCATTTCATTCACATCAAATAAATACAGTACAATATCGGCTTGTTTTATTTTTTCCTTACTTTTTTCAACACCCATATTTTCAATGATATCTGTTGAATGTTCACGGATGCCGGCTGTATCTATCAACCTGAAAAGTATCCCATTTATATTAATCACTTCTTCGATAGTATCCCGTGTTGTGCCGGCAATATCACTTACAATCGCACGGTTCTCATTCAATAAAGTATTGAGTAATGTAGATTTTCCCGCATTTGGTTTGCCTACAATAGCAACACTTACTCCGTTTTTAATTACGTTACCAAGTTTAAAAGATTCCAGTAATTTTTTTACTGTTCCGGAAATATTTTCAATAAGTAATGAAAACTGGAGCCTGTCCGCAAATTCTACATCTTCTTCGCTAAAATCAAGTTCAAGTTCAATAAGAGAAGAAAATTTAATCAATTCTTCACGCAACTGATGCAGAACATTAGAAAACCCGCCACGCATATTTTTCAATGCAGCATTTTGAGCGGCTTTCGTGTTGCTCGCTATTAAATCTCCAACCGCTTCCGCCTGGGTAAGATCTAACTTCTTATTCAAAAAAGCGCGTTGGGTAAATTCACCTGCTTTGGCCAGTCTTGCACCATTTCGGATAAGGGAATCAAGAACCTGCTGCTGTACATAAGGAGAACCATGACAACTGATTTCAATTACGTCTTCTCCGGTATAGGAAGCCGGTGTTTTAAACAAAGAAATTACCACTTCGTCCAGGACCGTTTCACCATCTTTCAGATAACCTACATGCAGCGTATTTGCCGGTTGACTTTTTAAATTCTTTGAAGGAAAAATTTTTTGAATAATATCAAAAGCGTGATGTCCACTCAGTCTCAAAACTCCAATGGCTCCAATTCCAGCTGGTGTAGCAATGGCGGCAATCGTATCATTCCAGCCAGATAATTTACTTTGCATTTTGTAAAGATAAGTTGCATTGATTTATCATTTTTTCTACAATTAGGAATTCAACTTATTTATCGTTTTACTGCAGATAGAAGCGGTTTTTTTGGCCGCTTTATTAAATTTATTACGGATTGGGATTTTGAAGCGTTACCGGCTGTAATCTGTATGCATTTACATATTGACCGTTTTGTTGTGCAGGTTTCCATTTTGGGCCTTTTCGGATCGCATTAACAGCAATCTCTGCAAGTTTTGTTCCTTTCATCGTTGTTGCCTGCACATCGCTTACTGCTCCTGTCTTATCCACAATAAATCTTACCATACACGTTCCAAAGTCAGCATCAGAAAAATCTTCAAGTTGCGAAAGGATTGCTTTTCTTATATAACGTTGCCAACCTTCGGCGCCTCCGGGAAAAGAAGCTTCAATCTCTACTGCAATAAAAGTGGAATCTTCGGTACGACGCCTGGTCACGGGAGTTGACGCAACATTCGTTCCTGCTACTTCTACAGGTGGATTTATGATACCAATTGCTTTTGGACCTTCGACTGTATGATCGTCAATTCTGGCATTTTCAATTTGCTTTACATCTGGTGGCGGATCCAACACCAGTGGATCTTTTACGATCCGTGGAGTGGTAACTTTGAGCGATGCAGTATGGGTAACAGCTGGTAATTTTGGCAGCACTTTTGGTTCTTCATGCGCAATTTTTTGTAAAGTTCTGTCTGCAGAAATTACTGGAAAAACTGTCTCATCCTTTGAAACATTTTTGAGTAGAACAGATCCAATTAAAAGAAGTACTACCAGCAGTATGATAGAGAAAAGAGCGGTGCTGATTCTCTTGTTATATGTTTTACGTAAATCATAAGCGCCGTAGGATTTATTTTTCCCATCAAACAAAATTTCAAGAAGGCTCAATTGTAAAATTTGATTTGCTTCCATAACATTATTTTTTTATTGAGATTCTGAAATGAAAGAATTTCCATAAAAAAATTTCATAAGGCAAAATACAAATCAGCATTATTTCTTTGACTGCTGGTCACAGAAAAGCTATTTGAGCAAAGCATTTGAAGGCAATGATTTCATCTCGTTAAAGAACAACTGAAATTCCTTTTTACCGATCAGACCAACAAACAAATCCATGAAATATTTTAAAGAAAAAAGGAGACACTTTTCAGCATCTCCTTTTGTTCTAAACTTTTAAAAAACCTATTTATTCGTTCGGATTTTGAAGTGTTACTGGTTGCAAACGGTAAGCGTTTACATAACGGCCATTTTGCTGGGCAGGTGTCCATTTTGGACCTTTCCGAATCGCATTTACTGCAATTTCAGCCAGCTTACTACCTTTCATAGTTGTGGCCTGCACATCACTTACTGTTCCTGTTTTATCCACAATGAACCGCACTACACAAGTTCCATAGTCAGCATCTGTAAACTCATCTATTTGAGATTGTATCGCTCTTGTTACATATCTTGTCCATGCCTGTGGGCCTCCCGGAAACTGTGCTTCAATTTCTACTTTTGTAAAAACCTTATCCGGATCTTCTTTCTTCTCTGCCGGTGGAGCTACTACGTTTGTACCTTTTTCGTCAGAAGGAGGAGCTACAATTCCCAGATCCTTTGTTCCTTCTACAGTTTTTACATCCACCTTTGCTTCTTCGATTTGTTTTATTTCTGGTGGTGGTTTTATAACTTCTTCATCTTTTACCACTTTAGGTGGTGTAAACTGAATGGTAGCAACCGGCGGCGGAGGCGGCAACTTAGGCGGCGGAGGCGGAGGCGGCGGAGGCGGCTCATTCGGTTTTATTTGTTGCAAGGTGGTTTCTGTAGTTTTTAACTGAACCACCGCATTATCTTTATTAAGCTTCTTGGCAATTGCAGAGCCAATAAGTATAAGTAAAATCAGAATTACTGTACCTATCAAAGCAGTGGTGATCCTTTTATTATAGGTCTTCCTCAGCTCATAGGCTCCATATTCTTTATTTCTTCCCTCGAAAAGAATATCCAGCAAGTCTGCTTTTAATATTTGTTTAGCATCCATGTTTTAATTTTTTTGATATTTTTCTATCCTAAATTATTTAACACCACCCGCCTGCTCTGTTTTCTGAATCAAACTATATTCATCAGGCGTCGGATCAACCATTGCATATTTTCCGATATCATTAATATCCATCTCATCGAGAATATCTACCGCGTTTTTATACGTTGCATCCTTGTCAGGCTTGATGATAATAAACAAATCTGCAGCCGGAGTACTTTTCTTTTTGTCGAGTATTATTTGCCTTACGGCTTTATAGCCTGTTGTCTGCATTTTTGTAGGATCATCTCCATAATAATAATAAATCACATTTCCTTTTCCAAGCATCAACGTAAGCGAACCGGAATTTTTTACTTTCATATCCAGGTTAGGATCTTTGGTATCCTTCGGCATATTCAGATTCATAGCCGTTGGCTGCTGAACTGTCGTAGTAAAAATGAAAAATGTAATCAGCAAAAATCCAAGATCAACCATCGGAGTAAGGTCAACACGGGTTGAATGCTTTTTACCTTTCTTGACACCCGGTCCCTTTTTCGAACTCTCCTTTACTTCCATCTCTGCCATAATAATAAATTTTTTATTTTAATAATCTTATTTTTAATAATCTTATTTTCCACTGCTACTCTTTCTTGCCGGAACGTTGTTCCATTAGGTTCTTCTTATACAATTCGCTTCCTTCAGGTACTTGCTTAGAATTTGTAACCAGGTTATACTTGTACTGATCATTTGCTTTAAATGCATCAATTACCGCTTTAAATTTCGGATATTTCACCGCATCATCTCCCTTTATCAGAAAGTTTAACTGCTCTCCCATTCTGGCGTTGATTGCAGCAGAAATCCAGGCAGTCAATTCATTATTAGAGCTGTCAACGGGTATACCTGGTAAAGAAGGAATAGACGATTTAACCTGTTCCGGAGTAAGGGCAAGAAACTGCTTTAACTGGCTGAAAGGAACCGCAATAAAATCAGCATTTTCAAAATTCTTCTTATCCTGTGCTGAAAAACTCATGTTGCGCTCCTTCCCTAATTCATCCAGTACATCGCCTTTAATTTTAGGATCCATATTAAGGTACACCTTATTGTCTTTACTGATAGTTACATTCAGAAAATCCTTTTCAGGCGCTACTTTATTGGAAACCGAACTTGGCGGGGTAACATTCACAGCCTCTTGTGGCTTGAATTGAGCTGCGAGGATAATAAAGGTTAACAAAAGAAAGGCAACGTCACACATCGGTGTCATATCTACACTGGTACTGCCCCGTTTTATTTTTGCTCTTGCCATTAGTTGTTTATTTTAATAGTAATTAGATTCAGGATTCAAAAAATTCCACAAAATTATTTGTATAAAGAAGCAAAACTTTGTGTTAACGTGAAACCTGATTCATCAATACCGTAAGTGATTGCATCAATTTTTGTAGTGAAAATGTTGTAGGTAATGATCGCAAACGCGGATGTACCAATCCCCAATGCAGTATTGTACAATGCTTCAGCGATACCAATTGATAAAGTACGTGCTGCATCACCACCGCCAGATTCACCCAACGCGCCAAATGCACGAATCATACCAACCACTGTTCCCAACAACCCGATCAATGTAGATACAGATGCAAGTGTTGAAAGGAATACCAGGTTTTTTTCAAGCATGGGTAATTCAAGAGAAGTAGCTTCTTCAATCTCTTTCTGAATAGCCAAAACTTTTTGTTCAGTATCCAATTCAGTATCAGTAATCATTTGTTTGTATTTGCGCAAACCAGCTTTCATTACATTTCCAACAGAACCTTTCTGTTTGTCACATTCTGCAATAGCGGCATCTACTTTTTTATCTGCAAGAAAAAATTGAACTTTTCTGATAAATTCAGCATTAGAAGCTTTACCGGAAGCTTTGGAAACTGTCAGTGCTCTTTCAATTACAAAAGTTAATACAATCAGGAAACAACCAATCAATATTGGCACAATTATTCCTCCTTCATACATCCTTGGGAAATCGCCTTTTGGCCCTAACTGGTTGGGCCAGAAACCACCATTCGGATCAGGAGTTGTAAAATTACTATCAGCGCCTATTACAAAACGCCAGATGATATAGCCCGCTATCACACAAATTATAGGTGCTAATAAAGAAATGATGTTATTTGATTTTTTGGCCTGTACTGATGTGGTGGCGTTTACAGTAGCGTTTACAGGAGTCTTTAAATCTGCCATGTTGGTTTAGTTTTTAAATGTTTAGGTTTATTGATTTGGTTAAGTAGAATTTGATAATGCAAGTGTAACGAAAAAAAAAATTAAAATTCCTATTTCTTTTAAAAATATTTTATTGTGGGGCACAAGTTAATAAAATATTTGAAAGTTAATGAACTGATAAAAAATATTTAAAAATAAATCGATTTCATTTGATAGAAAAACAAACGATTTCGCTGCAAAAAGGTGGATTTTTTTAAAGTAACCTCAAAAGAATACTGCGGAAAATAGCAATTGAAAACATTTTTCGAACAGCGTACCTGAGAGTCACATCAAAGTCAATTTTTTCTTGTTGTTTGAATGAAATCATTACTCATAACGAAGCGCTACAATCGGGTCTAATTTGGCCGCTTTTACCGCAGGGTACAAACCTGCAAAAAGTCCAACAGCTGAGCATACAACGATTCCAATAACAACCCACAGCCACGGAACTACGAAGCCGGTATGAAGGAAAATTCCTACCACATTGCCTACGATTACGCCAAGAATAATTCCCAATACAGCACCAATCAAACTAATAAAAATAGATTCAAATAGAAACTGGGCGCGGATGCTTTTACTTTTACCACCAATCGCTTTTATTAAGCCAATCTCGCGTGTACGCTCATTTACCGCTACCAGCATAATATTCATTAATCCAATAGCAGCGCCAAATAATGTAATCAAACCTATGAAAGCAGCAGCAGTAGTAATGGTGCCTAGGCTGTTTTTAAAAATCTCTGCGATGCTGTCACTTTTGTTGATGTAAAAGTTATTCTGTTCATCAATAGCCAGTTTTCTTATCGGCCTGAAGGTGCCTTTTGCTTCTGAAATCGCCGCATCCATTTCATTAATGTTATTGACCATTACACCAATATTGTAAGATGTTCCATCGGTTGGAAAAAGACGGCGAATGTTGTTGTAAGTAGTAAGTACAATATTATCTGCATTAAAAAAAGCGCTGGAGCCTTTATCTTTCAAAACGCCAATTACCCTGTATTTGATGCCATCGGCTTTGATCGTCTGATCCAATGCGCGAAGGGTATTATCTCCATACAATTTTTGTGCAACACTGTTTCCCAGGATGCAAATATTTCTTCCACTTTCAACGTCAAGTTTATTAAAATTTCTTCCTCCGGCAAGGGTATAACCGTTTTGGATCAGGTAATTTTCATCACCTCCACTCATCGAAATATTTGGATTGGTTTTTACATTTTCATTGCTTACAATAATGCTTTGCGGACCGCTCAATGAAATACTTACTCTTGCCGGAAAATTATAACGTTCTTTAAAAAGCCGTGCTTCCTGGTAAGTAATTATTTTTCGTTCGTTCGATTTTTTCGCTCGTAATGCACCGGTACTGGTTTTTTTCACTTCCCTTCCACCTCCGATTCTTATATTAATATCGCGGTAGCGGATGCTGAATGAATTAGCACCCATGGTCGCAAAGCTTTCAGAAAGACTTTGATTCATTGAAGCAATAGCAGTAATGATCCCGATGAGCGCCATGATACCAAAAGCAATGATTGCAACTGTAATACCTGTACGGAGCTTATTACTTTTTACGGTACGAAAAGCAAGAGAAAGAGAATCTTTTAACTGCATTTTTCATTTAAAATTTACAAAATGAATGGGAAACGAAAGTAAAATAAATGGTGAAGGTACAATATCAAAGTAATAGCTAAATTACCATTCCTGTATTTTTGAAAGATCCGTCAAAACAAAAATCGCAGTTATTTGTTGCTTTGCTGAAAAGATTTATAAAGGCCAAACCTTAATCATTTAAAACAGAAAGATCCAGTTCAAAGCCGGGAAGAATATCTTCTCCGGAAAGTGTACTTTGAAAACCTTCAATTTTTTCTATTGAACCATTTTTTCTGAAGATTAATACGGTTTTATTTTCCGGGTTGATGAGCCATGCAAGAGCACAACCATTTTTTATCCACTTATCCATTTTGCTGGTCAACGATTTTAAATTATCCGTATTACTTTTTAATTCGATCACAAAATCAGGACAAATATGGGCAAATTGATTCTTTTGGTGGTCGTTTAATCCATTCCACTTTTCGATTGCCAACCAACTTGCATCCGGGGAACGAACAGAACCATCCGGTAATGTAAATCCGGTTGAAGAATCAAAGCAGATTCCGGTTCTTTTTTGGCTGTTCCATAGTTCGAGGAGAAAAGAGAGCTTTGAATTTCGTTTTCCAGTGTTCGCGTTAGTTGGCGGCATAATTATAATCTGTTTGTTTTCATCTCTTTCAATTCGCCATACATCATTTTGCTGGCAGAAATCAAAAAATTCTTTATCCGTCATCGAATCAGATAGATCTCCTTTGATTGGAAGGATCATATCGTTTATTGCAATTTCCATATTCCAAATTTAGTCAATTTAGTTTGAGAAAGATGCTGATCTTTTCGATTCTTACAAACGAAACTAATGGCATTCAAGTTTCTTAATAATTCATGGCACACTTGTTTCTGCAAGATATTTTTATAAGGCACACATGTTATTACGCTACATTTGAATTACTAATTTTTTAAAATGGAATCGAAGAAAATACCCCAAAAATGGAAATTTCCAATCTTTGACAGGATCAATTCTTTCCAAAAGCTTTTGATTTGCTTGGCGATCGCAGTGGCTGTTTATTTTATTGTTGAAATAAAAAACATTGATCTTCTTACGCATGTAATGATAGGCTGGGATACTTTCAGCCTTTGCATGATCGTTATGAGCTGGGTTACTTTTTTTATCACCACATCCAAACAGATCCGCGAACAGGCGCGGGTTCAGGACCAGGGTGCTTCGATAATTTTTATACTTGTGCTCATATCAACCATAGCTTCTTTCCTGGCAGTATTGTTATTATTGGTCGTGAAACACAGTGGCCATGAAACCCACTCGTGGCGCCTGCCAATAGCCATCGCCGGAATGATTTTTTCGTGGTTTTTAATCCATACTATTTTTACGCTGCGTTATGCACACATTTATTACGGTGACCATCCTACCACGCCCGACAAGTACCTGGGTGGTCTGTCATTTCCGGATGATGCAACACCCGAATATATTGACTTTGCTTACTTTTCCTTTGTTCTTGGTATGACTTTCCAGGTTTCGGATGTGGATATCACTTCAAAAAGATTTCGGAAACTTACTTTATGGCACAGCCTTCTTTCTTTTGGTTTTAATACGATCATGATTGCGCTGACCATTAATGTCATTGCGGGATACGGTAATTAGAAACTAAAATTACCGGCAGCAGAAGGATAAATAATACGGATTCCTATTCTCCCGGATGATAACTTCTTTCTGCATGTTTCAAAACATCTTCTTTATAAAACAACACATCTTTAAAAATTCCTTTCGAATACATATATCCCTGGTCAAAAAAATGTTTGGAATCCGGGTGGCCGCTTTCGCCGCCCGCTAATAAAGATTTTGCTTTTATTCTTTTACCAAACTCCACCGCACAAATAAAGCTGTTTCCATTTACACCATATCTTTTTTTAGTCCCGGGAAAAACGCGGCTGCTGTAGGATGGAATCATTCCCCAGGTAGAAGATGCAAAACCGACAGGAATGCTGCTTGAATCGTCGTCAAAATGATTGTCTATCGCGCCGGATATTCTTTGAAAACGATTGATTTCTCCCCACGGAATATTCCATTTTCCAAAAGTATTTTCGAGATATTTTATGGTTGATAAAAACGGTTGCAATAATTCTTCAGCAGATGCAGTAGCAGCAAATTTCTGTGTTTTCGTCACCTGGTCATCTTCTTCACCGGCAGGAATATCAACACGGTATATCTCCCGTAAAATTCTTTCGCCCCAATTTACTGCAAGCGTTGTTGCTATTGAGTTTTCACCGCTCCGGTAATTCCATTTTCTTAAAAGATTGATTGGCTCAGCCAGCCGTGCATACAATGAATCTTCTTTTGAAATTTTGTCAAACGATTTGATCAAAGCCGGAACCAAAACTTCAAACGCCGCGAGGTAAGTTTCGTACCCTTTTTCAATTACTTTATCAATTGTGTACGATTTTTCTTCGGGTAAAATTCTAATCGCATTTATGGCGCGAAAATTTTGTCCGCCGGCGCCATATAAGCAGGGTAATCATTTTTCTTTGGGCTGTATTTTCCCGCGGCAGTAAACGGCGTTGAATTACAATTTTCTATCCAGCCATTTGGCGGATTATAAATATGAACGCTTTCGTTTACCGGAGTCAATCCTTTCCATTCTGTAGCAGAAGTAGTGCCATCTACCGGCTTTGACCAGTCATATTTTGCATCCCTTTTTGGAATAAAATTTCCATGCCAGTAAGCAATATTTCCTTCGGCATCGGCATAAACGGTATTATTGGAAGCATTCGCCAAAAGATCCATTACTTTTTTATAATCAGCAAAACTTTTAGTCTTTGTTCTTTCCCAGCTTTGTATCAAACCTTTGATATCCCTGTTGTTTGATTTTACGGTGATATATTCACCGTTTCTTTTTGCCATAATTGGTCCATGTCCTGTAAATAATGCATCAACTATTTTTGCTTTCATCAAATCTCCTTCACGATAATTCAAAATGATCTTTTTATGCAAAACCGGCTTTTCTTTACCATCATATTGATAAACCAATTGATTATTTTTTAAAGAAATCTTTTCGATATAAGCGTCTGAAACATCGGCGTAGCTTGAGGCGTGCATCCATCCGCAATGTTCATTAAAACCCTGGTACACGAAAAACTGTCCCCAGGTTACGGCGCCGTACGTATTCAATCCTTCATCACTCACTGCATGCACTTCGGGCCGGAAATAAAACGTAACATGAGGATTAATGTATAAAATCGCATGGTGCGATTTGGTAATTTTTGGTGCAAATGCAAAGCCATTGGAGCCGGTAACTTTTTCCTCCACATTTTCTTTTATAGCTACTGGTTCTTTTTCTCCTGAATAAAAATTTTTCAATTCTCCAACACTTACTCCGGCGGTACTGATAGCACCGATGCTGCCATCAGTCCAGAGCATCGCATACCATGGTTGAAATCGTTTTAATAAAGCCGGTTTCACCTCAGGATGTTTGTATAAATAATAATTAATTCCATCGGCATAAGCATCACATAATTTTTTTAGCCACAGTGGTGCATTGTTGTAATCCTTGATCGCATCAGAAGAATCTATTACCAACCGGATCAGCAAATCGTCGTACAAATCTTTTTCTCCGTTCACTTCTGCAAGCCTTCCCAACTTTTCAATATAATTCATCTCCACGCGTGGAAAATCGTCTTCACATTGAGCATATAAAAGCCCGAAAGCCGCATCAGCATCACTTTTACCATAGATGTGTGGAATACCAAAATTATCACGGATGATTGTAATATTTTTTGCCTGTTGTTGCCAGGAAGCGATTTCTCTTGGAGAAAAATTTTGTGCGCAAAGGGCGAATGGAAATAACAGGAAGAAGATAAATTTCATAGAAATAGATTTCAGCAAAAAATAGAACATTATAAATGTAAAAGTTTTCTAAAAACAGAAACTTTGATTTGTCAAGATAGAAATTATTTTCCGAAAATCTTTTGAATGAAAATTTAGATTCCGCACGTATCATTACATTTACACTTCAATTTTATAAAATGAAAAAAACGATTTTTTACTGCTTCATCTTACTGCTATTTTTTTCGTGCAAAACCAAAACAACTGAAAACAAGCCCGATGTTTTTGCAGCAAATATTGATTCATCGTACAATCCCGGCGATGACTTCTTCATGTATGCAAATGGCAAATGGATCAAAAACAATCCCATTCCACCTGAGGAAAGTTCATGGGGAATTGGCTATCTCGTAAATAATGAAAACGAACAACGCATTCATGTGATTTGCGAAGAGGCTGCAAAAGAAAATGCTGCAAAAGGTTCGGCTTCTCAAAAGATTGGCGACTTCTGGAAGGCTGCAATGGACAGCAATGCGATAGAAAAACAGGGAACAAAATATTTACAACCATACCTGGATAAAATAAATTCTATTACAGACATTCCTTCATTTATCAATGTAGTTGCAGATTTGGATAAAATTGGCGAAAGCGCATTATTCAGAAGCGGCGTAGATCAAGACGATAAGGAAAGTAATGTCATGGCTTTTAAACTCTATCAGGGCGGCCTTGGTCTTCCCGAACGGGATTATTATTTTAATAATGATTCATCCACCGCCACTATCCGCAAAGCTTATGTACACCATGTGGCCAGAATTTTAGAATTCCAGGGAAAAGATTCTGCAACTGCGTTGAAATCTGCGCAAAATATATTGGCTTTTGAAACGAAGCTGGCAAAGGTTTCACGCACGCTTGCCGATTTGCGCGACCCGTATGCCAATTATCACAAAATGCCGATCGCCGATCTTAAAAAACTTTCTTCTTCGATTGATTGGGACAAATTTTTAAAAGACATTGGGACAACAAAAATTGATTCTGTAATTGTGGGTCAACCGGAATTTTTTAAATCATTAGATGCTACTTTAAAATCGACATCGATCAACGATTTAAAAGATTATCTCACTTACAGGCTGGTTAATTCTTTTTCAAACGCATTGCCCGAAAAATATGGGGTTGAATCATTTCATTACGGTCAATTATTTAGCGGAGCGAAAGAAAGAAAACCAAGATGGAAGAGAGTGGTTCAGGCAGAGCAAAGCGCTATGGGCGAATTGCTTGGACAGCTGTATGTAAAAAAGTATTTTGATTCCACGGCCAAAAACCGCTATGAAAAAATGTTGGAAGAGATCCGTTCTGCATACAAAGACCGCATTGAAAAACTGACCTGGATGAGCGACAGTACCAAGCAAAAAGCAATTATAAAATTAGAAGCGATTAAAAAGAAAATTGGTTATCCTGATAAATGGAAAGATTTTTCTGCTATGGACATCAGCAAAGAAAGTTATGTGCAAAACCTCATCAATGCAGGAATTTGGTGGCATAATTTCGAAATGAACAAATTAGGAAAACCCGTTGACCGCGATGAATGGCAAATGTATCCACAAACCTATAATGCCTATTACAATCCGGCAAATAATGAGATCGTTTTTCCGGCTGCTGCATTTATCGTTCCCGGCTATGCAGATGATGAACTGGACGACGCTACCATGTATGGATACGTCGGCGCAAGTTATATCGGCCATGAAATTACCCACGGATTCGATGACCAGGGAAGGCTTTATGATGCACAGGGAAATTTGCACAACTGGTGGACAAAAACAGATTCTGCAGAATTTGCAAAAAGAGCACAGGTGATCATTAACCAATTTAATAATTATGAACCATTACCGGGACTACATATTAATGGAAGAGCCACACAGGGAGAAAATATAGCAGATCTCGGCGGATTAGAAATTGGCATTGACGCTTTTAAAAAATCCGATGCCTATAAAGAAAATAAGACGATTGCAGGACTTACACCAATGCAGCGATTCTTTATGGGATACGCTTTGAGCTGGCTATATGAGATCCGGCCTGAATTATTGCGAAACCGCATAATGACAGATGTTCATGCTCCGGCAAAATACAGGGTGAACGGCCCTTTCAGTGATATTGATGAATTTTACTCAACATTTGACGTGAAACCGGGTGACAAAATGTATATAGAAGATAGTTCGAGGGTGAAGATTTGGTAGATATGATTTCTGAATTCAGGGAAACATAAAACCGGCTTATTTGTTTACCTGCTGATTCATAATACACTGGCGGATAGGAACACTCCTCATCCGCCAATTCGTTATTGTTAGATACGATCAGTATTTGCCTTTCTGATTCGCTTCAAAAACCCTGATAAAGTTGCCTCCCATTATTTT
>Ga0134126_10007103_pt1 | contig 14057 bp, 11 predicted proteins | sample KB31752_FD_96881 | JGI IMG/M metagenome (GOLD analysis project Ga0134126, IMG submission 96881) | Terrestrial soil microbial communities with excess Nitrogen fertilizer from Kellogg Biological Station, Michigan, USA - KB3-175-2 | ecosystem: Environmental > Terrestrial > Soil > Unclassified ... | reverse complement strand
TGTATCAATGCGTTATATGAAGCACAGACGGAATGCACCAAATGGGCCAAGTTGATTTATGATCTCCTTTCCACTCGCGAGTATATGACGTCGAAGCAACAATCAGAGTTTGTCGAACAAGGTCAATCGGCATTGAACAAATCAGCGGAGTTCTTTTCCACAATACGTTTTTTCACCAATGGCATGCCGATGCGCGAATGGAGCACGGGTCGCATCACTCATTGGTTTACCACTCGAGAACTTCATACGTATGACGGAGATCATATCAACCCGAAACGTATCAACGGTCCTCGTGGGAAAGATGAGTTGGAGCCGTTGTTTTTTGAGTATTGTGATTTTGCGGTGAGATCGATTCGTCAATGCGGTGTTAATGTCGAAACCGTGTTAAGGCAAAAGATGCACGCATTTACCAAACAAGTGGTGGTATATTTGAGAAGAGTGGCTGTGAGAAAAGAGGAGGACTCTCTTGAAAAATGGATCACTCCGGCACAGGCAGGTCTCACCAACGTGGTGGATATCTTTGCATTACGTACCAAATTCCAAAAACAAGTTGATCAGACATTGGGACGCATCAAAACATTCCAAAAGCATCAACCGCGTGCTATTGCGGTTTCCAACAAACGTCCGTTACGTCCCATGTATACTCCCGATGGACAACCCATGACGGAAGAGGATATCAAAGCTCAACAGGAGAAAGATCAGAATCAATTCAAAGCGGGGATTCAGGCATCATGCGAAGGGTTTTATGATGAAGATGATGCGGATCTGCCTGCGGGTGTGGATGTGAATCGTGATGGTGACGGGAAGGATTCGGGACATCCACCGCAACCGCCACCACCTCCTCCTCCTCCAGCGGCGCCCGGAGTGGGTATTTCATCAGTTCCATTGTTTCGTCCGTTTCGGGCGATTGGTTTGGTTGCACAAGCACCGGCTCCAGCTCCAGTACCGGCATCGGTCCCGTCGTTCTCTTCATCTCCTATGAAAGATGACGGAGATGATAATGTCCTCGCACAACAACCATCGGATGAATATATCAAAGAAATGCTGGCGGATATGGAGGATCATCCCGTGAATGCCGATGCGGATGCGGACGCGGACACTGATGCCAGTCGCGATAACAGCAATGATGATGGATTGGATATCTCGGATATGGGACGTGTGTCATCGTCATCATCAAATCCCGATCCCGTAGAGGACAAAGAAGAAAAGACAGAAAAGAAAAAGAAGAAAAAGAAGCGTCGATCAAAGAAAAGAGGAGGATCACGGTTTGTGGACGGTGAAGCGGAGTTGTCAGGCGATTCTGATAGTGGAGATGATGACAGTGATGATAAAGAAACCGAAGAGGATCGTAAATTCATTGCATCAGAAGAGGACAGCAAGGAGGCTCCACCAGTCCCCTCATACCATGCATTGAGTGACTCGGAAGGATCAGAGAAAGAAACCGAAGATCTTGCAAAAGAATTCAAAGAACGCGCGAAACAATCCGGGGCCGATGCTGAAGATGAACCGGTGGTATATGCGGAATCAGAAGATGAATTGGATAAGGCGAAGAAGGCGGCAAAGAAGGCGAGAAAAGCGAAACGAAAAAGTGATGATGACGAAGATGGACAAGTGAAAAAGAAAAGACGGATTATCAAAGAATCCTCTGAGGAGATGAGTGGTGATGGAGCAGGAGCGGGTGCTGATGCTGGTGCGAGCGAGAGCGCTGTTCCAATGACTGATCAACCGCCTGTGTTGCCACTCGCAACGACAACAACCGCCTCATCAGATCCCTCTCCCGTTTCCCAGCCACCCCCACCACCCTCTTCTTAAATTGTTCTTATCATTTTTTAAAAAAGGACGTTCGAATGATTTTTTACAAGACAAATGTCGTATTGGAGAGAACACCGCTGCTGCCGCTGCCACCATTCCAGGGAGTGTTCACCATCGTATCTTGATTGTCAAACAACCGTGCATGCAATTCCGCACATGAATGACAGGCAAATCCTTTCTTAAATCCCGATGCGCACGTGAGCATGTGTGATTGTTTGTTTACGGACAAACAGATGAGCTTATGACATGTCGGATTCTCACATTTTTTTACCACGGCGAGTGCACTGTGAACTCCACATTTGTGACATGTGGGGAGTTTGACGGATTCGATGATGAATGGAGATTGGAATGACATTGATCTGACATGTACACAAAAAAACAAAAAATATTAATAAATCATATGGTCAAGTGTTTGAGATTTCCAAGTATCGGGATTTCTCAGATACTTCATTGTATATTTTGGTAATTTAAAAAAATAATAAAAATTAAAAAATAAAAAAACACAAAGTCAAGTATCCCAACTTTCCGACCATCGGGATTCCTCGAAGACTTGACCTTGTATGTTTAAAAAATTAAAAAAATTAAAAAATAAAAAAATAATTTTATTGACTTTCAAGAGGAGACCGTCCCTATCACAAACCGATACCCTCCCTATGAAAAAATTGATCATGGTCCCCTATGAAAAAGTCTCGACTCGGGTCCATGGGTCATCATGGGTTATCAGGGGTTACCAGAGATGAAACATAAAAAATTTTTTTGAAAAAAAACAAAGTCAAGTATTCGAAAAATTCAGAGAGTCGGACAACTCGATCACTTAACTGTGTATTTTGAATTTTTATTTTTTAATTTTTTTTGTAATTTTTTTCAAAAATCAAAATACACAGCCAGGTATTCGAGGAATCCCGATGGTCGGAAAATTCAAACACTTGATGGTGTTTTTTGTAATTTAATAATTTTTTAATATTAAAAATTAAAAAACATCTATATTTGTCTCGGATAGTTCCCTCTTGTTGTATTTTCATTGTCTCACTCAAAAAGGATAAAAAAGGAATGGTTGGATTGGTTATCCTGTGTTATTGTCTTGCGGTGGTAGCCATAGTCCACGCCGGGACACCATCCATTGTCTCAAATCGATTATGGGTGGCTGATCTGAATGTCGGGGATACGATTGGTGAAGTGGCAATTTTCCAAGCAGAATTTTCAGAGAATATCAAAACAGGAGTGGGATCATTGGCTGATCTCACGGGTTCAACGGTATCATCGGATGGAAACAGTGCCACTCCCAACATTGTTAAAGCTCAAGGAATTGCTCAATTAAACTGTACGGATCCAGTGACAGGTCAATTGTTCGTGGTTCACAGCAACGGTGCCGTACAAAACAATGGTCCTCCCACCGGATTAATGGTAGCACCTCCAACCAAACATCCGGCATATGATTTATTACAATTGTTTGGCGGATGGAATACCAACTCACCACGATTTCGGAATCAAACAGCTTTTGGGTTAATTCTGCGAGCGGATCAGGTTGGTAATGGTGGTGGTGGTGGTGGCGGAGGAGGAGGCGGCGGTAGTGGCGGGTCATTCGTTGCCCCACATGGAATGAATCGGACCAATATCGGTCAATATGGATGCCGATTGGTGTATCCCGACACGTTGGGATCAGTCCCACTCCTCTCCGAATCCACCAATACTTCCTTTGTGGGTACATCACCGGTGTTTTCACTCAGTCCATCCCGATGCTCCATGGATGGTATGAACGACGTTGTCCAAGCGATCGAATCCTTTGTGTCTCTAACTGGCAATCTATCAACCATCAGTCAAGTGGAATCCATTGGGTTTCTGGTGGGATCAGTAAGAATGATGGAACCATTTGGTGGTTGCACCGAGTTTGTACAAGGATTGTATACGCCATCCACAACAACCATTCAAGGTGAAAGTGGTACTGGGTGTCCTTTTGCACAAGGGACAGATGACTGGGAGGGATCACCGTGTTGCAATCCTGTTAAAAGATATACGCAATGCTGTGCCAGTCAAGTGGTGAGTGTGGCTGTTAATACATTCAGTGCATTGACCGTCAACAGCCTGACTTGTCCATCGGGATCGGCGGTGGTATTAGAACCCGTGGTTGTCCAATATGTCGAAGCCAAAGCACGATACGATGCATCAATTGGCAAACAGTCATTTGATTCTCAGACCTTGTGGAATTCGTTACAGAGTTTTCAACAACAATGCAATAATGCCTTGTACAACGCACCGTCGTGTTCACAGGATGCGGACTGTGTTTATACACATTCATGCAATCTTCAATCGGGAACATGCAATTTCGATTGGGAACATCCAGCCATGGCTCTGGCCACGTGTCATATCGCATTGATGGACCCATCGGTCTTACATCAACAGGCATTGGATTGGGATCTGGATTTGACATCAACGTCATTTGTCACCGACTTCGCTCAGCATCTCATGGATCATGCTTCGGCAGTGGATTGTGTGGGACCGACAGCACAGTCTTGTCAATCTCAAGTGGTGGAAGCGTTTGATGGCAATGGCAACCCGTATCCTCTTCAATTCCCACCCAATGCAACGTGCTGTGCATTGGACAAACAATGCAACTGGGCCAATCAATTTGATATGACACAAGCGGAATGTACAGGTGCGGGTGTGTTGGCCGTGAAAGGTTCATCGTTTTGTGGAATTGCATGGGGTGGCACACAATTGCAAGACATCACACAACCACCACAGTGTCAAGCTGTCACCATTTCTAATCAAATGGATTGTGATGCATTGGGATCGTTGTATTCATGGGTTGTGGGATCGTTTGGTTCGCAAAGCAATTGTTATTACTCATTGGGCATGAACACTTCCGCATGTTTACCGGATCCCGTGTGTTTACCAACCAAAACATATCTGGATCAGGCTATCTCGAGTCGAACATTCAATCCACGGATACCCGTACCGGTCAACAATCCTGAATGTTTTTCAGATGGATGCTATGTGTCAAGTGTCAATGAGTCTGTATGCGATTCCTTCCGTAACCTACCATTCCCCGGTGGTTGGTCACAATTACAACAGCAAATGGCTCAGTCATTGGGATGGAATCAGAATGTCGGATTGTGTCTGTCATCCATTTGGGATCGAAGCACACCCTATCCACACAATATATCATTGTGTTCCTCATTATCCAATTGGACAGCTCATACCTTTCAATATCACTCAGGACGACAATTTCAACCTGGTCAATGGGCTTCTCAGTCCGATTGCTCGTTGGGTCAGTGTTCCATTCCATCATTAAACTATTTTGGTGTCAATGCTTCCGTGTGCCATTCACAAACTCAGTGTACCCAGTCGTGTGCTCATTGCAAGACATATCAACTCGATATCAATGGTAAAGAACAAACGATTTGTTATGATCCCGAACATACCACCCAAAATACGTGTTTCGCCAGTGGTGGACAGTGGGATAATCAACTCAATGTGTGTAAATCTCAACTCACGACTCGCAGTGGATGTGTCGCGGCTGGGTTCCGATTCTTTGCTTGTAGTGATTTGTCCAATGCAACCGGATGCTCCACACAGGAATGGCCGTACCATTCACTTGGATGTCAATGGCAACCATTTGATACTTGTAATTCCGCTACTGAATGCTCCGCTAATGGACAGTGTAATGATTGGGAATTTAATATGTGTCCTGGCCAGGCAAGTGGTTCATGTCCCTCTGGTGCTTGTGTCCAACCGTATCAAATCGATGCCAATGGAAATCGTCAATGGTGTTCATCCAATCAGCAACAGTCACGTATTGGATGTATTGATACTCAAACCACTACTTCATCCGCATGTGCCGCCAAAGGCAGTGGATGGCAATGGGTCACCAAAGCCACTACCGAAGCCGAATGTGTCTCTCACGGATCCCAATGTTTGAGTGCGGATTGGACACATGGATCAAGCAATCGTTCACGTACCGAATGTCTGAAATGCCATGGACAGTTTACTCCTGTCTACACCTTTGCATTTGGTGAAGTGGTTTCAGGAACACAAAACCCGACCACATGGCAAGCCCGTGCATGGGTTCCGAAAAATCAAATGATTTCTACCGTGAATTGGTTTTTGTTGTCTTCGCTATACAATGACGCCGTTGCGAAAGTGGTTGCACGGGTTCAACGGAATTATCTGAATGCGGTCTATGCTCCATTGATTCCCCCAATGAAAGCATTGGTGTGTTCGTGTTTGGGCGGTACACATTGTTTTCAGGCAACACTGTCGGATGATACCGAGTGTCTGGCACCGCCTGGGTCGGATGTGACGTGTAATGGTGTGTATGGATCACTCACGTTATCGAATGATAGCATTCAAACCAACAGTGGTGTATTGGTCAATCAACAGTACGTGCCTGCGGGATTGGTGGCGGCTGCGGCTGCGGCGAGTGGAACAAGAGGATCCACTTTCATTGTCGAAAATGTCATCAAACCCATTCTGTTGATTCAACGAACTCCCAGCAGTTCACCATATGAAATTGTCAAAGATTCCAAAGGCAACGTAATTGGACAGATCATATCTGGCGCCGTGTTCCCCGACACAGGAAGTGGAAATGTGACGTATCCCAACAGTCTCACCATCACCATCAACCCGACGATCCCCATCAATCCGGCGTATACCGTGGCAGACTTTGCTCTCGCGGTAAACAACAGTGGACAGTTCACAGTGGGGGCACCATTAGGGTTGTCCGATGTCACACTCTCCAAAACCACGGCCACAGGTATTGTTCCTGCCTCAGGAGTATATTTCGCGATTGTTCGAGCCGGTGGAGTCACAACAGGATCCACATCTTCCAGTTCCCTCTCGGGTGGAGAGATCGCCGCAATTGTGATCAGTTGTTTGGTTGTCGTTGCGGTGGTGGTTACATTGTCGGTTGTATTTGGATGTAAAAATAATAATACAACAACTGTCAAACATCAGCGTCTTCCTGAAGATGAACATGAACTGACTGGAAATGTTGCTTCGTCCTCTTAGACCTGGATGTTTTTCTCTCTTCCTGCCTTCTTGGATTGTTCCGTTCGCACGCGCTGGCTAGGTAGAAACGGAAATGATGAGAGAGAAAAGACGCCCATCACACATGAGACACACATCGATTCAAAAACCCACGAAACAACACCATCAAACAATCGAGTTCTTGTTCACGAGTGTTGTTGATTCGCATAAACGCGAGAGAGTCAACGAATCGATGAATTCCAAATGCCAATCGACGCATGGCATCGGCTGAGAATACCTCCAAACACCATTTGTTGGTTTTGTAAGGAAAGAAGCGTTTGGATACCAGATAAAACAACTGACGGATACAATATCCCAGTGAGTCCTGGCCCGTAATGAACCAATCCAGTCCATTTGTTTTCAAGATACTGTCCGTAATGATCGTTATCACATAACATTTCCAAAACGATTCGTTTGCCCATGTCATCTCTTCCAATGTCCATACACGTGGCGGTGTGAGGAGTAATTTGAGTGGGATGAATGAATGTTTGGGTTTGGGTGGTGGTGGTGGATGTAACACTTCCACTCGATCGTTTTGTATTTCCGGAAATGGTACCACGGGTGGAGAGGCGTTCACAGATCGGTCTTTCATGTCCTTCGGCCGGGAAGTATCATCGTATCCCAAAACCGTTCTCGATTCCGGAGTATGACATGAGAATTCTCCCACAGGTGTCACATTAAAGACGCCTTGAAAGTATTTGTAAATCCCCGACGACTGTTGTTTCAACAAAAACTCGTCACGGTCTTTGGAGGTATCATTGGGATACGTATTCATGTATTCGACAATCTTTGTTCTTGCTTCACGAATTTCACTGAGAGAAGAAATTGGTGGTGTTACAGCGGTTCCTGTTGCACTCGTGGTAGTGCCCGCTGGTATCACCAGATCGGCTCTGACAACATCCGGATATTCATGACGAAATGTAAAAGTTGGTGTGTCGATCTTGGGATGATGTTTGATATCCCCTATATCTCCATCTTTTCCGTTGTGAACAAATGATCCAATGCGACAAGTAAAACTTCCATACAACACTGGTGTGGGAGATCGCATTCGATCCGGGGCCGGTTGACCTTCAGGAACCCATATGAGGAATTCAATTGATGTATAGTCGGGACGAACGTATTTCACGTAAGGCATCTGAATGAGGAAAGAATAAGCGTGGTTGGTCAGAAAGAATGATCAACACACACACAACACATTAGCTCCCACACAATTTTAATATAAGATGGAGAGTGGATTCTTTTAACACATTATAATGAAAGAGTCGACGATCATCTTCGAGCTGCATGCCGGCAAAGATGACCCGTTGCTGACACGGAGGGATACCTTCTTTATCTTGAATCTTTTGCTTTACCGTTTCCATACTGTCCCATTCCAATACATCCAATGTGATGGTTTTCCCCGTGAGTGTTTTCACAAAGATTTGCATCCCCGGTGCTTTTTGACACGTGGGACAGTGATCATTCGTTACACAGAGACTCTTTGACAAACATTCCATGTGATATGGTGTTTTGCAACACGGTGTGGAGTACCCATCACCACATTGGATTACCTCGAGACAGATGGGACACTCTGTCAACTTTGTTTTGCATTCAATACATTCATTTGTTTTACGATGAACATTGAGAGAACATGTGCGATGATATTTCCGATCCGTTTGAGAGGGACAATACCATTTATTGACGTCCATGCGAAGGAAACGGGTCCAGAGTTCTTCGGTGACGGGTTGTTCACAAATGAGACATTTTGGATGCTGATAACTCCATCCAATGACAACCGGGACTGCCATTGCTACTGGTGCGGCGATTGGTTTCTCCTCTTCTTTTTTTTGAGTATGATCAGTCTTTCGTTTCTTTTTCTGTTTTGGTGTTACTGATGAGGAAGGCTTTCGTTTGCCAGGCATTGTGTATAGTCTAAAAAACAAAAATCAGGTCAAAGCATTACAAAAAAAACACAATTTAAATGGACAATCGTCTGAGATATGGCTGTAGGTTGTCATGGAAGACGCGTAAACGGCAAATCATCAGACGAGGAAGTAGAAACACAACGTGTCAATGGAGCAATCATCAACAATCGCGCAAATGTCGCAAGAGCGGTAAACACATGCCACAGCGGATGCTTCCAACCATATTCAGAGTTCCCACCAATACCCGACGTGCTTCGTGCGGACAATTGACAATAGATGGCAATGGATGCACAAATCAATGCAAAACCCAAATACCATATGCGGAATTGTCGTATTTCTTCTTTGAAGACTGACAGTTGAAGGAATGCTCGGACAGAAATAAGCACAAGACATATCACTGCCACAATAACATAGTAATCCACAACCGGAATCCATGGGTTGTGTTGTTTGGGAGGATCGAGTACGTAGTTTGACATGAGAATATTGATGGTCAAACAGATGATGAACGAACACCACTTCCATACCACCATGTGTGTATCACGTGTATGTAGAATGACGAGACATAAGAGTTGGAAAGAGATGGTGAAATCGGATTTGTACAAATTGTCAAATGACGCAATACAGGTGCGAGTACAGTCCCAACTGTCAGCACATGCGTGATATAGTGATGATACAATCACCAACGTGATCAATGTGACGATCTCTGGTAACACCGTGAATACTGCTGTTGATCGTTTTGGTGATTCAAAATATTCCTTGTGATTGTATACCATATAACCCAATAACACCAATGGAATAAAATAAAACAGATTGGAATACACCAATGCCGATCGTTCCACCCACGCGGTGTTGGGACACGTTGATAACGAAATAAAACAGCAATACACGCGTGTTTCATTGGTTTGAAGAACAGACGGACACAATGGACAGCTGATGTTCATCTGAACAAGACAGAGAAAAGAAGCAGGGGAGGACTGGTTAATATGATATGTGGATCATACACAAGGCATACTCATTTTTTCATCACACATATCACCAAATCATGAATCACATCACGAGATCGATGACAAATGGTTTCAACGTGAGAATGGTTATTGGCGAATTTCACAGAGAGAATCAATGTCATCAATGCTTTGGTGATGTCACCGCTTTTGATATGAGATTCATATGTCTCCAAGTCTTCTTTTAATAATTGGGTTTGGAGATGGTGAATGGATGGGAGATTGAGGATGGGATGTGATTGTGGTGGATGCGCCGGTGGTGTAAATGGTATCGGAGATCCCGGAGGTGTTTGTGTTTCGGGTGTTTTGGGACTGGATGTCATTATAATCCCTACGATCAACAAAAAACAAGAATCAAAACGTGTCAGTACTCGTACAATGCAGAAGTCGTTTAATGTGACACTAAAATATGTGCAAACGTGACAGAGAAATAATGATGTCCCTTTTCAAAGGAGAAGTCCGGTTTATAAACACGCATTAACTCCGGGGAACAACCAAGACGAGCAATGCGTTTGGGAATGTTATAAGGAGTGAGTGGTTGAAAGTTCACTGATCCCCATCGCCATTGTGAAAACAAATCACCGCATGTTGTGATAGGACCTCCTCCAGTGGTTTTGTATCGAATCATTTGAATACCTGCAATCTCTTTGCAATATTGGTTACCGCAATCACATCGCTGATAATACACAAAATGAACTTTTGGATGGATCGGCATATTATTTAACCAGTTATCAATATAAGATAAATGTATCTTCATACCGCTTTGTGATGTCATTGTGCGCTGACCCGGTGTATAGACTGTATCGCTCAGTTCCAAATGTTTCACATAATCCTCCGCACCGCACGATTCCATTCCTTTGGACACGTCCACAGTGGTATGTGGTTCATCCGGGGAATGATCAAACCACTCACATTTGGATGGGACTTTGTCTGTTGGCGAGTCCAAAGTCATTCGGAGATATCTTCCAACAGCATAGGCTTTATCCGATTCCGCCACTTCCACCACGAACGATTTGAAATACTCATTGATCATATTCACCAGTTCGGGTAACAATTTAAATTCAGTGGCCGTTTCAATCACTTCAAACATACGGGAATGATAGTTGCGTTCAGTGATGGGAGTCTTTTGTTTTTTGTTTGATGGTTCTTCTTCTTCCTCTTCTTCGTGTTTGCGCTTTGATTTGTGATCAGACATGTCTGAACAAATAAAGGAATAATAATTCAATTTATACAATCAAGTGATCGACAAATTCAAACAACGGGAAATCTCAAACAGTTGACAGTATACACAGAGAGATAAGATGAGAAGACAAATGAAGAAATGAAATCGTGACAGTTGTATGTCTCTTGTCATACACAAAACACATCAAAACGTTTCCATATATATACAAATACTCATGGAAACGTTTTCACTCGTTTCTCGGATCATTGGTTATTCGAACTGTCACAATTTCAATCTCTCACTCTCACTCCTTCTCACACTACCAACTCTCTCTCTCTCTCCTCCTCCTCACGTGTCCCTACACCATCAGAACTCTCTCAATGCCCGCCAAACCACGAAAATCCAAACGCAAACGCTCACCGTCACCCGTAGAACGTCATCCGAATGAAAATCCGTCGGGTATTAAACTCGAGGAACTCAACAGCATCACACCGTCCGCGCTATTGGCGAAATGTGAAGACTCGGGTGATACGGAAATGATTGAAACGGTATTGAATCGAATGAAAGAGGAAGTCATTAAACTCAAACAGACGATCACCGATCGAATCAAACGAAGAAAGATCACAGAGAAAAAGAAAGGAAAAGAGGAGGAAGGAGAAGAGGAAGACAAACAATGGAAGTTGCTCATCGCAGAACGAGCAAAGAACCGGAATCCATTGGAACAGTTATGGAATTCCACTATTACATCCCAATGGGTCAAAGGTCTTCTCCGCGACCGTTCCCGTTTATCCGAAGGAAACGCCGAAGACGAAATCGTATGGCGTGGTGTCGTTGAGGCATACCGATTCCTTGAACGAATGGGTGCAATCCATATCCGCGTACCCATTGAAACGACTTCGTATAAAAACATGGAGATCACCAGTGTTTATTTGAAACCGAACGGAACCACTGGTGAACTATCCGATTATACCTTTTACACGGATCGTTGGACCGGGAACGGTGATGTGATTACAGAGTCCGCGCGATGGAAAGCTCGTCCAGACGGTCGTGGTTACTTCAGTAACTGGGGTTTGATTTTGAATGAACATCATATAATACAACAGATTCATATCCGGTGCTGTTTTTCACAAGTATGTGCCGGTCACAGAGACAAAGACGACTATGTATTTCCCGATGAAGACGCTGGTGTCTTTTTGGTCGCCGCGCGCACCAATCCGCGAACACTCCGCGAACAATTCACCCCTGATCTCTGGGATATTGTGTTGTTGTATCTATTGTCGTTTGCGTCGTGGTGTATGCCTGAGAATTCTGATAACACTGAGATTGATTTGAATGATGATTGGTTGTAAAATTCATCTCATTCTTCGTTTTTCTCTATGGTTTGCTTTTGTATCAGTTGTGATTCCATGTCTCAAACCAAAACCGATTCCAAACAACATCAACCCAAGGTGGTATCATTGGTTCGAAAAGTGAATCAGGAAATCACATCACCTGGATTTGTCATGCCGTTTGATGAACACGACATTTTATCTGAAAATGACAAAGATTACAAAGCCGCAACCGCCGCAAACAACAACACACACGTCACACCCATTCAAGACATCAAAGACTGGAAAGCATTGGAGAAGTCAGACAATGAAATCGAATGGGAAAAGTTGATTGCATTGGTAAATGAAAAGCGTCAATCACCCATTCCCAACGGATCTCGGTTGTGGATTGCACGGCCGGTGAAAACCAAAGAATTGGTGAAAGATCCGATGACGGGTAAAATCACAGCGGTGGCGGTGGATGAGAATGAAAACGGAGAAGTGTATTGGATGCCGTGTGATGCACCAAAGAACATGTTACAATCTCCTCGACCTGTGATCAACTAGAGTGTTTTTGAGAGTTGTTTCTGTTATTATATCCGCTTCCTTCTGTTTGTTTCGATCGAGTCGGCTGATGGGTGACTCTTTTTCTTCTTCCATTTCAGATTATGTCCAATCCAATCATCCGAACATTTGAAGAGTGGGTCGATTATTATCGTCGATCAACATCTTCTTCGGGTGTATTCAAATGGGCATTGTGTGAGGATTATTCTGCTGTACCCGAAATACCCGTCACGGTTGATGTCAAACACATCTCACCAGTCAAACCACCACAACAATTACCACCTCCGCCATCGGAGTTCAAAAAATGGGTTGCCGCGCGTCAGTTGTTTGTCACACCCGACAATCCCAATCCAACTCCATTGTTTTATGGAGAAGCGCATGCTCGCCAGCAAATGATGACACCGCCTCCTCCTCCTCCTCTCAAAAACAAAACGAACAAACGTCGTCGTTGTTCTCGTGTTGTGCATTGAGAGAAACGATGTTCCATTCTCTATTGATTCGATGTCTCTTGTTTTGATTTGAAGCAGATGTCGAAGAAACGTAAACATATTGTCATATCGGATGATGACGATGAAGTCAAGAAGAAGGACACAATGGTTTCGGTCAAACACTCACGAACCGCCCGATTCACCATTGATAATCTCAGTGACGATGAATGGTCGGTGATTGTTTTGTTTATCGATATTCGGGAGTTAATTCTGTTATCGCAAGTCTCTCAACGACTGAAACTGATATCGATTGAAGAGAAAACTCGTATTCATAAGAGTTTAAACAAACCACTTATACCATGGGTGTCAAATCTTCCAAAAATCACCAGGTATCGAACACTAATCGATCGAGAGCATGTAATCCGAGACGTGGCGGTATTGTTTATTCAACGACCTCATGCGTATTTAAAAACGGACAGTCAATTTAGGGGAGAATTTCGATGCCGACATGGATTTCCAGCATTTCTCATATGCGAAGAGTCGGATTGTCATCGTGCTGTATGTTCGAGCAAATGTCCTTATGAACAGGAATGCAACTGCCATTCCGATCACTGTTATACGCATGCGAAATCTCGCCATACACGAGATACGGCATGTGCCCGCTGTCTAACCTTTTCATCCCTATGTGATATGGACAGTTGTTGTATGTGTAGTGAACTCTGTTGTTCTCATTGTTTGTCAAACGATCCCTATGACCCGAAATGTAGCGAGTGTTGGAGTCTGTCTGATCTCGAGTTGTATTCTTCGGATGATTCTGATAAGGAATAAAACAATCAAGTCCCTCTCCCGTCCGT
>Ga0134126_10007102_pt1 | contig 14059 bp, 11 predicted proteins | sample KB31752_FD_96881 | JGI IMG/M metagenome (GOLD analysis project Ga0134126, IMG submission 96881) | Terrestrial soil microbial communities with excess Nitrogen fertilizer from Kellogg Biological Station, Michigan, USA - KB3-175-2 | ecosystem: Environmental > Terrestrial > Soil > Unclassified ... | reverse complement strand
TTCAAGCTCTGGCCCAACGTGGCCTTCGACATCTATCCGGATCAGATCGACTTCATGCAGTTCCTGCCGGTATCGCCCACCGAGACCCTGATCCGCGAGATCGTGTATGTGCACCCGGACAGCAGCAGGCAGATGCGAGCTGCCCGCTATCTGAACTGGCGCATCAATCGACGGGTGAGTCTCGAGGACAAGACGCTGATCGAGCGCGTTCAGGCAGGAATGGGCACGAGCGGCTACACGGTCGGGCCGCTCAGCGAGGGTGAGGTTTGCCTGCGCAGTTTCGGCCGGCGCATGCGCAGCCTGATTCCCGAGACGCGCCTGCTGCGTGCACCACCCAGAGGCTGGAGCGAGCGTCGCAGCGGCTCCGAGGCGCAGCCGTTCACACCGCACCTCGTGCCGCAAGAAGTCGCCTGAGCGCCGCGCGCGCGAGGCTTCCGGGGGATACAGCGATGAATGACTCATCGAGGCCTTGTGATGCGGTGATCATCGGCGGCGGACACAATGGTCTGGTCTGCGCCGCGTACCTGGCAGCCGGCGGTCTGAAGGTGACCGTGCTCGAGCGCCGCGGCGTCGTGGGCGGCGCGGCGGTCACGGAAGAATTTCATCCCGGCTTCCGCAACTCGGTGGCTTCCTACACAGTCTCGCTGCTCAACCCCAAGGTCATTCGCGATCTGGAACTGCCGCGCCATGGGCTGCGGGTTGTCGAGCGCGTCGTCTCGAACTTTCTGCCGACCGAGGATGGCCGCTACCTGAAAACCGGCGGTGGCCTTACCCGGCCCGAGGTCGCCAGATTCTCCGAGAAAGACGCGGGTGCGCTCGAGGCCTACGGGGAGAGACTGGACGCGATCGCGGACGTGCTGCGCGATCTCGTGCTGGAGACGCCTCCGAATGTGGTCCAGGGCGACTGGCGCACCGCGTTGCCCGAGCTGCTCAGAGCGAGCCGGCTCGGCGGCCGACTGCGCAAGCTCGACATGAGCCTGCGCCGCGAGCTGCTGAGCCTGTTCGCAACGTCAGCCGGGGACTACCTCGACGGATGGTTCGAGAGCGATCCGATCAAGGCGGTGTATGGATTTGACGGCATCGTGGGCAACTATGCGAGTCCTTACACACCGGGCTCCGCATACGTGCTGCTGCACCACGTCTTCGGCGAGGTCAACGGCAAGAAAGGCGCCTGGGGACACGCCATCGGTGGCATGGGTGCAATCACCCAGGCCATGGCGAAATCCGCTGCCGCGCGCGGCGTGCAGATCCGCCTCTCCACCCCCGTACAGCAGGTGCTGGTGGAAGGCGGCCGAGCCATCGGTGCCGTCACGCAATCCGGCGAGGTCATCCGCGCCTCCGCGGTCATCTCCAACCTGAATCCCAAGCTGCTGTATCTCGATCTGTTCGAGGCGGGTGTCTTGCCGGCGGACTTTCGTGCGCGGATCGCTCAATACCGCTGCGGCTCCGGGACGTTCCGCATGAACGTGGCCCTGGCCGAGCTGCCGGATTTCACCTGTCTGCCCGGCAAGGCGCGCGGCGATCACCACACGGCGGGAATCATTCTCGCGCCGACACTGCGGTACATGGAGCAGGCCTACTTCGACGCCCGCACTTCGGGCTGGTCGAAGCGGCCGATCGTCGAGATGCTGATTCCATCCACGCTCGATGACTCGCTCAGCCCTGAGGGCCAGCACGTGGCGAGCCTTTTCTGCCAGCACGTGGCACCGCAACTGCCGAACGGCGAATCCTGGGACGTGCATCGCGAGAAGGTGGCCGACCTCATGATCGAGACCGTGAGCCAGCACGCGCCCAACTTCAAAGGGGCGGTGCTCGGGCGCCAGATCCTGAGCCCGCTCGACCTCGAGCGCACCTTCGGCCTGGTCGGGGGCGACATCATGCACGGGGCGCTGCAGCTCGATCAGATGTTCTCGGCGCGCCCGATGCTCGGCCACGGCAATTATCGCGGCCCTCTGGCGGGCCTCTACATGTGCGGGGCGGGCACCCATCCGGGCGGCGGGGTCACCGGCGCGCCCGGTCACAATGCCGCACGGGAGATCCTCGCCGACTTCAGACGGGGGCGATTGAAGCGGGCGGCCTGATTGAAGCGCGCCAGAAGGAAAAGCAACGGCGAGCCGCGCTTCGAGCGCAAGCTGCCCGAGGCACGTCGCCTGGCGCTGATCGAGGCGACGATCGAATCGCTGAAGCGATTCGGGCACGAGGGCCTTTCCATCCGCCGCATCAGCGCCCAGGCGCGCGTGTCGATCGGTCTGATCAATCATCATTTCCCGACCAAGGACGCCCTGGTCGCCGAAGCCTACCGCCATTTCAACAATGAGCTGGTCGGCAGCCTGCGCCAGGCGGTTGCAAACGCCCCGCCCGCTCCGCGGGCACGGCTGCGAGCCTTCCTCGAGGCTTCCTTCTCGCCACCGAACCTCGACAGCGACGTTCTCGCTGTCTGGGTGGTGTTCTGGGGACTGTACAGACACTCGAAAGATATACAGCGCGTGCAGAGCGAGACGTATCATGGATACGTCGATCTGCTCAGGGGCATGCTGGCGGACCTGGAAAGAGAGGTCGGAGCGCTGCGCTTCAACCTGCGCCTCGCCGCCATCGGCCTCACCTCGTTGATCGATGGCCTGTGGCTCGAGTGGTGCCTGGATCCCGACAACTTCGAGCCCCGGGAGGCGGTGGAGCTATGCGAGGCCTGGATCGACCGGCTCGGGAGCTAGGCGCGGCAGGCGAGACTTCGCGCAGCAGGTTCGGCCCGTTGGCAGGACCGGGGGGAGAGCTGGGATGGAGGTCCTCGCAGACCGGATCCAGCACGTCATCGTGCTGATGCTGGAGAATCGATCGTTCGACTGTCTGCTCGGCCGTCTTTATCCCTCATCCGACTCGTTCCACGGGCTCACCGGCTCGGAGTCCAACCTCGACCCGGCCGGCGCGCGAGTCGGCGTCTGGAACTCCCCGGCGAGCGATCCGCAGACCATGAGGATCCCCGCCCCCGACCCCGGGGAGCTGTTCACGGACATCAACACGCAGATATTCGGGACGCCCGCCCCGGCAGACACGACACCGGCGACGATGGCCGGGTTCGCGAGCAGTTATGTTGCCCAGGCTCCCGCGGGCACTTCGGCCGACACCTACGATCCGCGTGCGGTAATGCACTTCTTCACTTCTGCTCAGGTGCCGGTCATCTCTCAGCTGGCGAGCGCGTTCGCAATCTGTGACCAGTGGCACGCCTCCGCGCCGTGTCAGACCTGGCCGAACCGCTTCTTCGTGCACACCGGCACCGCGGCGGGCTACGAGAACAACTCTCCGGTGCATTTCCCGTATCGGATGCCAACCGTGTTCTCGCGCTTCGATGCGGGCATGAGCGACGCATGGCGCATCTACTTTCACGACGTGCCCCAGTCTTTGACTCTCAGCGACCTGTGGGGGCACCTCGAGCGCTTCCGCCTGTATGCGCAGTTCCGCGAGGATGCGGCCTCGGGTGCTCTGCCCGCGTACTCCTTCATCGAGCCGCGTTACTTCCCGGATGTCGACCTCCCGAACGATCAGCACCCGCCGCATGTGGTCACTCTCGGCGAGCAACTGATCGCGGACGTGTACAACTGTATTCGGAGTGGGCCGGCATGGGAGCAGACGCTGCTCATCGTGACGTACGACGAGCATGGCGGCTGTTACGATCACGTCGCACCGCCCGCGGCCGTGCCGCCCGAGGCCCCCGTGGCCGGTCAGGTCTTCAGGTTCGACCGCTATGGCATTCGTGTGCCCGCCGTGATCGTGTCTCCATACATCCCAGCGGGCACGATTCTGCGCGCGCCTGCCGGGGCCAGACCCTTCGATCACACCTCGATCATCGCCACGCTTCGCAAGCGTTTCGACCTGGGTGATGCCCTCACGGCGAGGGATGCCTCTGCGCCGGACCTCTCGGGCGTACTCTCCCTGCAGACACCCGACAACCTCGGTCCACCCCGGGTCGATGCCGAGCCGTACTCTGCAAGCCCCGGTGAAGTCGCCCGCGCGCGGCAACAGCCCCTCAACGCAATGCAGGCCGCCCTGACCCGCCTGGCCGCCCACCTGCCGGATCTGTCGCAGGCACCGGACCCGCAGACCGCTATCGCCGCGCACATCGAGGGTCTGACCCGGGCCCCCGTCATAGCGAGCACCGGCGACAAGGTATCAACGCCCCCCGACACGCTGGCCACCCGCGGCGACGCGGTGCATTTCATCAAGCAGAAGCTGCAGGGTGTATTCGGCGCCTTCTGAACGGCCCCGCCATGCAGGGGGCTAGGCCTGCGGATCGAATCGTTCGCGCAGGCCCATCGCGTGCAGCAGCTTTCTGAGAGGCTCGCCGATCAATTCATAGATCGCCGCGTACGAGCGCATCAGCTCCGCAGGGCTCGGCACGAGGCTCCACGAGTTGAGCTCTGGAGCATGCAGACCCTCGGGTGCCGGCACGACCTCGAGTCCCGCATCCTGAAACTCATGCGCCGCGCGCAGGAGATGCTCGCTGCTCGTTACGAGAATGATTCGTTTGACACCGGCCGCGCGCAGCAGTCGGGCCGAGTCATGCGCGTTTCCGTAGGTATCACGCGCTCGATCATCGAGCCACCGGGTGCTCAACCCGAAGCTTCGCGACAGCGTCGCTCGCATGGCCGCGGCCTCCGAGGATGTGCCGGTCACGAGCAGCGGCAGCCCGGTCCGGCGTGCGACAAAGGCCCCGAAGGTGACGCGCTCGAGCAGGACGGAGCCCGCCGCCGGACCGCCATACTCCGGAGCAAATCCGCGCGCGCCCCCTCCACCGAGAATCACGATTGCCTGCGCGCCGGTCGGAGCATCGAGGTTGAGTGGCGGATACCGATCAGCAAGCCGCGACAGCGCATCCGCAACCAGAGGTGTTGCCAGCAGCCACGAGGCCAGCAGCGCCGTCAGCAGCAAGGCCCAACCGACCCGCTGCCGGCGGCGCCAGATGAGCAGGATTCCCACAGCGGCGAGCAGCAGGGGACCCGCAGGCGGCAGGACCAGCGAGCGGACGAGGGCCTTCAGGGTGAAGTACACGGCAGTCCCACCAGCTCCTCGCTCACCCGCCAGAGTTGCTCGGCGGTCGAATCATCCACCGCCTCGGGAGCCGTCAACAGGGGCGCCGGACGACACTCACTGAAGTACTCGCCGGTGACGTTCTGCACCTCGTCGGATGTCGCGAGGTAGAGGGTCGTCCGCGCGCCCTCAGCTGCCGGAATTCCGCGCAGGCCCTGGATGAGCCTGACGATGACCCGCGCGAACGGATTGTTCTGCCCGAGCCCCGTGGCGACGATTCCCGGGTGGAGGGAGTTCGCAGTCACGCCCGAGCCCGAGAGTCGTTTGGCCAGTGCGCGCGTGAAAAGGATGTTGGCCAGCTTCGAGCGCCCGTAGGCGCGCCTGGCGTTGTAGCCGCGGATGCTCATCACGTCCCCGAAGTCGATCCGCTGGTCGCGATGCGCGCGCGAGGCGACCGTGACAATCCGGGCGGGAGTGTGCCGGCGAATCAGCGGCAGGAGCAGGTTGGTCAGGAGGAAGGGCGCCAGGTGGTTCACCGCGAAGGTCCGCTCGTAGCCGTCCACGGTCTCCGAGCGGGTGAAGGTCACGCATCCTGCATTGTTGATCAGGACATCGAGTCTGGGCGTGGCGGCGGTAACGGCTGCCGCAAGCCTTCGGACTTCGGCCAGAGATGCGAAATCAGCCTGCACATAGCCGACCTTCGCACCAGCTCCCGCACGCACCACCTTCAGGGCCGCTTCGCCGCGAGCCGCATCCCTGCCGTGCAGAAGAACCGAATGTCCGAGGCCCGCCAACACCCGCGCGGCCTCGAGCCCGATTCCGTTCGTGGCGCCCGTCACCAGCACGTTCAGCATCAGTGGCGCAGCCTGGCCCGGAGCCGGTCGAGCTCCTCATCGCCCAGACCGATCTTCTGCAGGTAACGGCGGATCCCGCCCTCGCGCTCCAGGTAGTCCAACATGTTGTGCACGCCCTCCTCCGGGCATCTCACGCTCTCGAGAATGTCACTCGGATCGCTGCTGGAGTAGCGCTCCAGGTAGGCGCTGCTCAGCAATCGCGTACTCGCGGCGTAGTCGTCCGCGATCGCATCCGGGCGGACATCGGAGAGGGCGAGCAGCAGGGCCGCGATCAGTCCGGTCCGGTCCTTGCCCGCAACGCAATGGAACAGGAGAGCACCCGGCGAGGCCGCCGCGATGGCGTGCAGCACCTCGCGCAACTCCGGGCGTGCCTGTTCGAGGACCAGGCATTTCCAGCGCTCCTTCTCGCAGCTCTGACTCAATTCGCGCCACTGTCCGGAATTGCTCGCCAGGAGCGAGACATGGACATAACGGATGGCGCAGCCGGGATCCACGATCGGGCTCGGATACAACGCGATCTCCTCGTCCCAACGCAGATCCACGACGGTCTCGACGCCATAGTCCGCCAGAGCCTGCAACCCATCCGGGGTGAGCTGCGCCAGGTCATCAGACCGCAGAAGCGACCGCCAGCGGGTATGGGACCCGTCCAGCGTCGGGTAGCCGCCCAGGTCCCGGGCATTGAGCAGGGCCGGGAAGTCCAGGACACGTATTGGGTTGTGCATCACACAGAGTCTACTTATTCTTATGCGAGGGTGCTCACGGGTGCGAGGGTGCACCCTATAACGATAAAAGGGAGAGCACGCGCATGGGGTCCAGCGTTCGACCCGGCATGACATCAATGCTGCTTGTGCCGTTGTGTTTTAGCCTGCTAGCCAATCAACCTGTCCGCGCGGTCCCGCTGGAGGTTTATGGACGTCTGCCCAGCGTCGAGGATGTGGCGCTGTCTCCGGACGGCTCGAAGCTTGCCTTCGTGCGCACTACTGCAGAGCTCCGCGGACTGGCGATCGTGGGCGTCGCCAATCACGAATTCCTGGGCGGAGCCAAGCTGGGCGAGATCAAGCTGCGCCGGCTCTGGTGGGCCGACGATGACCATCTCCTCATCGAGACGTCCGCGGCCGAGCAGGCGCAAGGCCTGTATGGCCCGACGGTGGAATGGTCCCACCTCTTCGTCTACGAAGTCAGCACACAGAAGCGCACCGAGTATCCACAGTTCCTGCCCGGTACCCCGCCCCTCAGGATGATGAATATCCTATTTGGTCCGGTACGGGTTCGGCGGGTGAACGGCGGCACGAGTGTATTCTTGACCGGCCTGTACTTCGATGGGGGGCGAGCAAAGCCCATGCTCCTGCGAGTCGATCTGGCCACTGGCAGGGAAAGTGTCGTGCGCAAAGGCGACGCCGCGACGCGCGAGTGGCTCGTGGATAGAGACGGCCAAATTGCCGCTGAGAGCGACTACGATGAGTGGGACAAGCGCTGGGTTATCAGGATCCCCCGAGGCGACCGTCTCGCCGGCATCGAGTCCGGACATAGCGCGATCGAGTCACCGCGAATCCTTGGGTTCGGGCCGCAGGGCGACGGAGTCCTGATCGCTGCGCTGCAGGATGGCGACCCCGTCTGGAGAGTGCTGTCTCTGAAGGATGGACAGCTGGGGCCGCCGCTGCAGGATTGGCAGATGATGGATGGTGCGATCGAGGGTCAGTTGACTCAGCGGCTGATCGGCGGTGTGCGCTTCGACAACGGCTGGAGGTATCGGTTCTTCGACGAGGATCTCCAGAGCCGCTGGGACTCGATTGCCGATGGGTTCGCCGATGAGCGGGTGCAGCTCGCGTCTGTCTCGGGAGACCTGATGAAATTTGTCGTCCTGGTGGACGGACCTGTGCACGGTTACCGGTATGAGCTGATCGACATGCACACCGCGCACGCCGTGCCGATAGGAGACGTGTATGACGGACTCACACAGCCTCTGCAGGTCAGGCACTTCTCCTATAGCGGTGCCGACGGCTTCGAGGTTCCCGCTTACCTGACGCTGCCGGAGGGAAAGCCGGCAACACGGCTGCCTCTGGTTGTAATGCCGCATGGCGGGCCAGCGGTGCGGGATACAGGGGGATTTGACTGGTGGGCGCAAGCGCTCGCTTCCCAGGGCTATGCAGTGTTGCAGCCGAACTACCGCGGATCGGCGTTGAATTGGAAGTTCCTTTCGGCGGGCTTCGGCGAGTGGGGCCGCAAGATGCAAACGGATCTCTCGGACGGGGTCCGCTTCCTCGCCAGGGAGGGGACGATCGATCCCGCGCGGGTGTGCATCGTTGGAGCCAGCTACGGAGGCTACGCTGCGCTGGCGGGTGTCACCCTGGATGCCGGCGTCTACCGGTGCGCCGTTTCGGTCGCAGGCATCTCAGACCTCCGGGTGTTCTTGAACGAAGAGACCGACTACCAGCATGGCGAGAGCCGACCACAACGTTACTGGGACCGGTACCTGGGCGTCGCCTCGCACACGGACCCGGCCGTTGACACGTTGTCGCCCGTGAAATATGTGGATAGGGTGAATGTGCCGGTACTTCTGATTCACGGCCGCGACGACACCGTGGTCAGGTTTCGCCAGAGCGAGCTCATGCTGAACGCGCTGAAAGCCGCGCACAAGAACGTAAAGCTCGTGGAGCTGAAACACGAGGATCACTGGCTGTCGCGAAGCGAGACCCGGCTGCAGATGCTGCAGAGCACCGTGGACTTCCTGCGCGCGAACAACCCGCCGGACTGAAGCCGAGCCGGGGGTCCCGTCCGCCCGGTCAGGTCCGCGATCCTGGCGCCGAGGTTGCGCTGCGCCGCTGGCCTGGGGGCGGTTCAAACACATTGCGCCCGGTATTCACCGCGTGCCGGGCCATGAGAAAGGCCGCCGCGTTCCAGGACTGGCCGGGCATCCCGCGTGGCGCGAGAGTCCTGCCATGCAGCCACTCGGTGAATGCCCAGTCGTTCAGCCTGCAGGCACGCGCCAGGCTCACGAGCTCGGCGCGGGCCTCGCTCACCCGCCCAGCCGCCGCGAGAGCCGCGGTCCAGAATCCGCCCACCATCGGCCAGATGCCCCCGTTGTGGTACTGCCAGACCAGGTTCTGCCGGTGGCGGGCCATGTACGATCGCCACAGCGGGCTGCTTTGCCGGATCGGCCGGATCACGGCCCGCACCGGATACGGCTGCCCGACGCGCGCCCGCTGCAAGGCGCCCACCGTGCGACGCATTGCGCGTGTCTCGGCCAGCCCCAACAGCACGGCCAGTACATTGCCAAACACGTCACCCTCCTCCCCGAAGAACGAGAAGTTGACGAAGCTGAGGTACAGATCGCGATCGCGGCTCTGGCGCAGGACGTAATCGTTCAGCAGACGCGCGCGCCGGTAGCGGGCCATTCCTGCGGAGAAGGGATGAAACAGCCCGTTGAAATTCTCGTGAGTCTCCGCGGCGCGCGGCAGCCGGTACAGACGCTTCACGCAGTACCACAGAGCGTTGGTATAGAGCACAAAGCCCGAGCGCGGCATGATGTCGGCCCAGTCACTCGCCTCGTTCTGTTGCAGCAGAAAGAACCGCTGGTGCTCCTGCGCCAGCAACCACTGCACGGCGCGCTCGATCTGCCTGGCGTAGCGCCGCCGAAGCTCAGGGCGAGCGGACTGCAGTCCGTGGCGGTCCAGAACCGCCAGCGCGATCAGCCACCAGAGCGTGGAGTCGATGCACCCGAGATACCAGAAATCGGCTTCCTGCCGGCGCAGATCGACGAACTTCGCGATCTGGCCGTTGGGCGCCTGGTGCTGGGCCAGCGTGCGCAGCCCGACAGCGGCCTGGCGCGCCAGGCTTTCGTCGCCGGACAGTGCCATGCCGATTGCACAAACCGCCGCGTCGCGCCCAAAGATCGCGGTGTAGCCGCGCTCGCGCGCCTTCTCTCCCGGACTCGCAGCCAGGATTCCGCCGGGTGTCAGGTTCCTGTGCAAGAGCTCCACCGACCGCACATGGCAGGTCGCCAGGAGCGCTTCAGGGTCCAGCTCTTCTTGCGCCGGGTTGTTCGAAAACGACTTGCTGCGCAAACGTCTCGTAACAGGGCTCATATGACGGCATCATAGCGGCGTCCGACCCCTTGCAGTGAACCCATGGACATCTCACACCTGATCCAATCAGCGCTGGCCCCGGTGTTTCTGTTGTCCGGCGTGGGTGTGACACTGAGCGTGATGACCGGCAGGCTTACACGATTGGTCGATAGAGCACGGTCACTCGAACAGAAGCTGTTGCAGCACCCGGCCGATACACAGCAGATCCACGCCGATCTGCGCGTGCTCGCGAGACGAGCACGCTACGTTCATGCGGCGATCATCATGTGTGCCTGCTCGGCAGTGCTGATCGCTCTGGTGGTCATTACGCTATTCGCGAACGCGTTCCTCGGCTCGGGATTCGCTGCCGCCATCGCGCTGCTGTTCATCGGAGCCATGCTATTCATCACCGGGGCCTACGTTGCCTTCCTGATCGAGGTTCGCATCGCCACCGCGCATCTGCGTATCGGACCGACGCCTTGAGGCAGCCACATCTGGCCTGTCCCTCGCAGGGCGGTTGCCGCAGTTCCCGGCAGCGCTGGCGGCGGCCGCGTAGCTGAAGCTGCGTGCCGGGAGGCGCATAGCGCGAGTTAAATCAATGGCTTACAACGGCGGGCAAAGTACGGCAGTGCGCGCTGGAATCTGCTACCCTGCGCGTCCTTTTTTTGCACGTTCCATGAACCGCCCGATTCGCAACATCGCGATCATCGCCCACGTCGATCATGGCAAGACGACGCTGGTCGATTGCCTGCTCAAGCAGTCCGGGACCTTTGCCGCCCACGAGAAGCTGGGCGAGCGAATCATGGATTCCAACGACATCGAGCGCGAGCGCGGCATCACGATCCTCGCGAAAAACTGCGCCATCGAGTATGGCGGCACGCGCATCAACATCGTGGACACCCCCGGGCACGCCGACTTCGGTGGAGAGGTGGAGCGCGTGCTGTCGATGGTAGACGGTGTCCTGCTCCTGGTGGATGCCGTCGAGGGCCCGATGCCCCAGACACGCTTCGTGACGCGCAAGGCACTCGCGCTCGGGCTCAAGGCGATCGTGGTCGTCAACAAGATCGACCGGCCCGGCGCGCGTCCGGCCTGGGTGATCGATCAGACATTCGAGCTGTTCGACAAGCTGGGCGCCAGCGATGAGCAGCTGGACTTCCCGGTCATTTACGCCTCCGCCTTGCAGGGATGGGCCAGCACCGATTACACGGAGCGTCGCCCGGACATGGCGGCACTGTTCGAGGCCATTCTCGCGCACGTGCCGCCGCCCGCGGCCGAGGCGGAAAGGCCTCTGCAACTGCAGATCTCCACGCTCGATTACAACTCGTACGTCGGGCGGATCGGAATCGGCCGCCTCCGCCGCGGCTCGGTCCGCCCCGGACAGGTGGTGGCGCTGCGGTTTGGAGACGAGGATCGCGGCACGGCGAAGATCGGGCAGGTGCTGAGCTTCAAGGGTCTGCAGCGGCTGCCGGTTGAGGAGGCGATCGCAGGCGACATCGTAGCGGTTACGGGCATCGAGTCCGTCAACATCGGCCTGACCGTCTGCGCGGTGGAAGCCGCGGAAGGGCTGCCTCCGATCCGGGTCGACGAGCCCACGCTCGCGATGAACTTTCAGGTCAACACTTCTCCGCTGGCGGGCCGTGAAGGCAAGTACGTCACCAGCCGCCAGCTGCGCGAGCGCCTGTACCGCGAGCTGCAGAGCAACGTCGCACTGCGAGTCGAAGACACGGAAGAGCCCGATGTCATGCGCGTCTCCGGGCGGGGCGAGCTTCATCTCACCATCCTCATCGAGAACATGCGGCGCGAAGGCTACGAGCTGGCAGTGTCGCGCCCGCAGGTTCTGACGAGAGCGGTAAACGGGGAGGTCCACGAACCGTATGAGGCGCTCACCGTGGATATCGAGGAGAACCACCAGGGCGCCGTCATGGAAGCTCTCGGCACCCGGCGCGCAGATCTGACGGACATGTCCATCGATGGAAACAACGGCCGCGCGCGCCTGGAGTATCGCGTTCCGGCGCGCGGCTTGATCGGCTTCCAGGGTGAGTTCATGACTCTCACGCGCGGGACCGGTCTGATGAGTCACATCTTCGATGGCTATGCGCCGGTGAAGGGCGAGATTCCCGATCGGCACAATGGCGTGCTGATCAGCAACGAGGCGGGCGAAGCAGTCGGCTATGCGCTCTTCAACCTGCAGGAGCGGGGCCGCCTGTTCGTCAGCCCGGGGGAGAAGCTCTACGAAGGAATGATCGTCGGCATTCACAGTCGGGAGAACGACCTCGTGGTGAATCCGATCAAGACCAAGAAGCTCACCAACATCCGGGCCGCCGGCAAGGACGAGGCCATCCTCCTCACCCCGCCGATCGAGCTCACCCTGGAGTATGCGGTCGAGTTCATCGCCGACGATGAGCTGGTCGAAGTGACGCCCATCTCGATCCGCATTCGCAAGAAGTACCTGCGCGAGCAGGACCGAAAGCGCGCCGCACGCAGCGAGGCAGCGCTCACGGCCTGACCGGGCGGCGCCCGCCGTTTCAATAAAATCAATCAGTTACCCATGAGCGGTCCGGCTTGGTAGCATCGTGCCGGGACGCTGCGCCGCGCGGCAAACAAGTACAACCGAACACTCAGGGGAACGCATGAACAGCAGGCTCACGCGTCCGGCTGCGCTTTGCGCGCTGTCCGGACTTCTGACCCTCGCCGCGGGCACCGCCCGGGCCGACGTCACTCTCGAGAGCACCATTGCCGTCGAAGGTGTCGGCGCGATGGCGATGGGAAACCTCACGGGCACGACGCGCACGACGATCTCCGGCGACAAGTCGCGGACCGACAGCGACATCCAGATGAAGTCGCGCCTGGTGCGGATGCTCGCGCACAGCGCGGTCGGCCCGACGGCCACCATCGTGCGGCTCGGCGACGACAAGATCTATCAGCTCAACATGAACAAGAGGGAATACACCGAGACCAGTCTCGAGCAGCTGCGCGAGCAGATGAGCCGGATGTCCGACCAGATGAGCCAGTCGCAGGAGAAGGCGGGGCAGGCCCCTTCGGCCGTGGATGAGTCCAAGTGCGAGTGGCTACCGCCGAAAGTGCAATCGAACCGGACCGGCGAGAAGGCGCAGATCGCCGGTTACGATGCGGAGCGGCTCACGGTCGTCGCTTCCCAGCCCTGCAAGGACAAGGAGACCGGCGCGGTCTGCGAGATCACGCTGGCGCTCGATGAATGGCTCGCGAGCGGCTTCACCGAGAGCGCGGAGGCGCAGAAGTTTCACAAGGCCTACGCCGCGAAAATCGGCTTCGACGTCTCTTCCTCGCAGGACTTCTCGCAGCGCGCACAGGCGATGTTCGGCCGCTACAAGGGGATCTGGAGCGAGCTCGTCTCGAAAATGCAGGGCATGAAGGGCTACCCGGTGAAATCGGGGTTCACGCTCGCCATCGGCGGCGACCAGTGCAAGAGCGCGCAGCAGGACAAATCGGGCTCGAGCGACGATTCTTCCGGCGGCGGCAACCTCGCCAACCAGGTCGCGGGCAAGCTCGGATCCCTCTTCCACAAAAAGAAGGATGACGAGCAGGCGGCCGCACAGCCGGCGAGTGCCGCGAGTCCGCCCCCGGTTCCGGCCGGGGACGTGGTCCTGATGACCATCACTTCGCAGCTGGTCTCCGTGTCCACCGGCGCGGCAAGCTCCGAGGCGTTCGTGGTACCTGCGGATTTCAAGAAGCGCGAGAGCAAGTCCGACTGAGGGGCGGCCTAACGGACCTCGCGCGCGCCGCTGATATCGACGAACTGCAGAAACTCCATTCGCGTGCGGGCGTCCTCGCGGAAAGTGCCGGTCATGCGGCTGGTCACCATTGACACGCCGCGCTTGTGGATGCCACGGGTGGTCATGCACTCGTGGGTGCCATCAATGACGACACCCACGCCACGCGGCTTGAGCACCGAGTTGATGCAATTGGCGATCTGCGCCGTGAGCTTTTCCTGCACCTGCAGGCGCCGCGCATAACCCTCGACCACGCGTGCGATCTTGCTGATCCCGACGACTTTGTTGGTCGGCAGATAGCCGACATGGACGCGCCCGATGATCGGAGCCATGTGGTGCTCGCAATGCGCTTCGAAGGAGATGTCGCGCA
>Ga0134126_10007100_pt1 | contig 14060 bp, 9 predicted proteins | sample KB31752_FD_96881 | JGI IMG/M metagenome (GOLD analysis project Ga0134126, IMG submission 96881) | Terrestrial soil microbial communities with excess Nitrogen fertilizer from Kellogg Biological Station, Michigan, USA - KB3-175-2 | ecosystem: Environmental > Terrestrial > Soil > Unclassified ... | reverse complement strand
TGACGCGCGAGAGTATAGGAAATCGGGTGCGCGTAGCGCGGCCAGTGCCCCCACATGTCGTCCACGTGCCACGGGCCCTCGGGAATCGCGCTCGCCGCGGCTCCGGACAAGGACTCAAGCCCCGCGGCCCCCGACCCCGCCTGTGCGGCGCGTGCAAACGGCATCGCGGCACCGGCGGCCGTCAGCGCCAGAGCTCCGAGGAACGTGCGCCGGTCGACGACGCGCCCGTTGAGAGTCACCCGTCCCGGTGCGCACGCGCCGTGCAGGCCCTGCTCGCCTCGCGCGCTCATGTGAGCTCATCCTTGATGGGCGGCAGGACCGACTGCGGATACCAGTTGGTGTGCGTGCCGCTGCGGAGCCGGAAAGGCAGTTTCACCTGCGCGATCACGCCCGCCTTGAGCTTCTGGGCATCGGCGATCAGCAGGTCGGAGGTCATGGACTGGGTGTTGCTCGCAATCGCCATGACGTAGCCGTCGCCCTCACCCTTGGCGTTCTTGCGGGGCACGAACATGGCCTCCTGCAGCCCCTGAGCCGGATCGGGCGTCGGGCATTGCTCGATCTCGCCGGTGTGCACATCCAGGCGTTGCAGCATGTTCATCCGCGGAAAGCCGCCGCCCTTGGCCGCGGGCTCGTTGATATCGCGGCTGCTCACGTATGCATAGCGATAGTCGAGCGACAGGAAGCGATCGTCCATGCGCGGCAGGAAGCCGGGCGTGGTGGAGACGACCGTCTCCTCGAAAGAGTCCTTTTTGGACTTCAGGTCGAACGTCCAGCGGCGGATCTGCGAGGCATCCCGCTCGCCGCTGGAAGTGGGCAACTCCATGGTGATCTTGCTGCCGCGATCGGTCGCGTTCAGGAAATGCAGCGTGTTGCGAGACGGGCCCTTGTACCAGCGAACGTCCTTCGCTTCGCCGTCACGCGGCAGAACGCCGATCATCGTGGGCAGGCTGCCGTCCCACTCCCACATGGGCTCGCCCGACTTCAGCCGCGCGAGGCTGGTCGTACGCGCGATGACCGGGATGAGCACGTGCTTCTGGGTGATCGCGATGTCGTGGATGATTCCGAGATACGGCGACTGCAGCCACACCTCTTTCGTGATGTGTCCCTGCGGATTGACCGTGTAGACCGCGATGTCCTTGGTGAGGATGCCTTTCGCCTGGTAGCCGTAGGCGATCATCTCACCGGTGACGGGATCGATCTTCGGATGCGCCGACATGGTCGTCGCGGTGTACTTGCCGTAGAAGTCCCAGGACCCTAGCGTCTCGAGCGTGTGCGGATCGACCGTCCACGCGCGCGAGTCCTCTTTGAGCACGAACAGCTTGCCGCCGTGCCAGTACTGGTGCGTGTTGGCCGCGGAGCGATCGACGTGCGCGACGCTCGGATCGTCGGTGTAGGGATTGCGATAGACCCCGAACAGCCGCTTGCGCGCCTTGCGCTCGGCCATCAGGCGAGCGGTACGTACGTACCTGCCCTTGTAGTCGACCGAGCCGTTGGCAAAACGGAAGCGGCTGATGTGGCCGTCGCCGTTGAAGCCGGTCATCCACTCGTTCTGCGGCGGCCGATAATCGAAATCGCACTGCATGCGATAGAAAGTGCCCTCGATGTCCGAGGGGATCTCGCCCCAGACCTCGCAGTCATAGACGTCGGCCTCGAAGCGTGTGGGACTGTTGAATCCGGGCGGAAAAAGCGGGTGACCGCGAAAATCGACTGCCATATTCCCTCCTCGCACCAAAGCGCCGGCCTGCTTCCGGGGAGCGCTGGCGGCTGTTTGCATCAGAACCCGTGTTGCCGTCCAACATGCGGGCTCAGAGGCAATTGCCTGACCCACGACCCCCATCATAGAGTGCGGCACTGACGGGAACGATGATAATCGGGGGCGCGCATGCGGCGGTGGCTACGGGGGCTGATTATTTGCACTTTTGTCTGCCACGTGGCAGTCACCCCCGCACAGGTACCCAGAGCGCCGGCCTTCACGGCACAGCAGCTTGCAGCGCCCCCCGGCCTCGGCTGGCTCACGAACGGCGGCTCCCTCTCCAATCAACGCTATTCGCCGCTGGCCCTGATCAATCGCGACAACGTCGCGCACCTGAAGGCCGTGTGGCGAGCCTCGCTCAACGGCTCGGGCCTGACGGCGCGCAGCGGCAACCAGGCGCAGCCGCTCGTCTATGACGGCGTCGTTTACATCATGACGGGCGAGAACGATGCGTTCGCCGTCAGCGTCGATACCGGCAAGGTCCTGTGGGAATACAAGGCCAACATCGATCCGAAAGTCGCGCGGCCGTGCTGCTCCTGGGTCGGACGTGGACTTGGGCTCGGCGACGGCATGGTGTTCGTCGGCCAGCTCGATGCCAAGCTGGTCGCGCTCGATCAGCAGACCGGCAAGCTGCGCTGGTCCATCCAGGCCGAGGATCCGAAGGCCGGCTACGTCATCGCCAGCGCCCCACTGTACTACGACGGCATGGTCATCACAGGATTTGCCGGAAGCGACATGGGCACGCGCGGACGCATCAAAGCGTACGACGCGAAAACCGGCAAGCTGCGCTGGACTTTCTACACGGTGCCTGGGCCCGGAGAGCTCGGACATGACACCTGGCCTGCGAACAGCGAGGTCTGGAAGTACGGCGGCGCGGCGATCTGGCAGACCCCCGCGATCGATCCGGAGCTGGGGCTCATCTACTTCTCCACCGCCAACCCTGGACCGGTGCTCAACGGCAACGTGCGCCAGGGTGACAATCTCTTCAGCGTCTCGATCCTCGCGCTGGAGGTGAAGACCGGCAAATACCGCTGGCACTACCAGCAGGTGCACCACGACATCTGGGACTACGACTCCCCCAATCCCGTCATTCTGTTCGATGCGACCTACGACGGAAAGCAGCGCAAGGGAATCGCGGAGGCCGCCAAGACGGGCTGGGTGTACATCCTGGACCGCGAGACCGGCAAGCCGCTGCTCGGCATCGTCGAAACACCAGTGATGCAAGAGGCGCAGCAACACACCTCGCCCACGCAGCCCTTCCCGATCGGCGATGCGCTGGTGCCGCAGTCGATCGACATGGCCCCCGAGGGGTTCGACCTGGTCAACGGCGGGAAGATCTTCACGCCGTTCACGAAACATCCCTCCGTATGGAAGCCGCTCGCCGCGGTCAACTGGCCGCCCAGCTCGTACGATCCGGAGACTCACCGGATGTACATCTGCGCCACGGATTCGCTGTGGGGGGCCACCGGTGGCGATCCCAACTATCCGGTCGAGCCCGGAGCTTTATATTCCGGGAGCGTTGTCGCTCGGTTTGCGGCGCCGCGGCGCGGTGTGTTCGCCGTCATCGACGTGACGACCAACCGCCTCGTATGGCGCCAGCAGTGGGTCGATACGTGTTACAGCGGCTCGATCGTCACCGGCGGCGGGCTCGTGTTCGTCGGACGCAATGATGGAAGGCTGACGGCGCTCGACAAAACCAACGGTCACAAGCTGTGGGAGTTTCAGACGGATGGCGGGGTGAACGCGCCTGCCTCGACGTTCGAGTACAAGGGCAAGCAGTACGTGGTCGTGCTGGCCGGAGGCACGGCGCTCGCCGGGAGCAAGCGCAGTGACGGCCTGTGGTTGTTCTCCCTGGACGGAACGATGAACTCTTTACCGCGAGGATCGGCGGACCCGACGGGGCAATTTCCGCCTCGCGGCGCGCCTCCGGGAGCCGCGCCGGCACCCATGCCCTCGCCCGCGGCCGCCAACCTCGGCAAAGGCAAGGAGATCTACACGACGACCTGCGTCGTGTGTCACGGTGAAAGCGGCAAGGGCGGATCTCACGGAGGGGCGCCGCTGACGCCGGCCTTGACGCGGGAGTCGATTGCCAACGTCGTCAGCCGCGGGCGCAATGACATGCCGCCCTTCGGCAGCGCGCTGACGCCGCAGCAGCTGAACGACCTGGCGGCTTACGTGTTGCAGATCGCCGCAAAAAACTAAGATAGAGCCAAACAGGGTCCGACGGAAGAAGAGAACATCTCGAAGAGCCCCTGTGGATAAGAATACAAAGGGGTCTTCGAGGATGTTCTCTTCCTCCGCCGGGCCCAAGATGGGCGCGTGTTACTTTGGTCGCTTTGTGAGCACGCTTGTGACGTACGTGGCTACGTCGTTCAGCTCGTCGGTAGAGTAGGAGGAGGTGAAGGACGGCATGTTGTTCTTGCCCGTCGTGGTGGTCGCCAGGATGCTCTCGCGCGTCAGGCCGTTGACCAGGGGCGCGCCGCCGCCTTCGCCGCCTTCGCCGGTGGCGCCGTGGCAGGCGACGCACGCCGCTTTATAGATTTTCTCGCCGTTGCCCACGTTGGCGGCTCGGGTGGGAGTTGGAATCGCGACGGGACGGCCGCCCGGGGGGCCACCGAAGGCCGCAGCGGCGCCGCTGCGAGGTGCGGCCGCCGGGGTGAGCGAGGGAATCTTGCCATCCAGGGAGAACATCCAGATGCCATCGCCACGCTTGCCGTTCGCGAACAGCCCGCCACCGGCGTGGACCGCGACGTACTGCTTGCCGTTGTGCTCGAACGTCGTGACCGTGGTGTTGACGCCGGCATCGGTGGTGAATTCCCAGAGCCGGTTGCCGTTGGACTTGTCGAGCGCCGTCAGTCTGCCGTCCGCCCGGCCGACGAACAGCAGGCCACCGGCGGTCACGACCGATCCGCTGTAGCAGATCTCGCGCCACTGCTGGCGCCACACGAGCTTATTCGTGGTGACATCGACGGCGGCCAGAATGCCCGCGTCGGCGACCTGCGCCTGGGTGAAGGCACCGCCCATGTAAGGCTTGTTCGGAGCAGGCTCCTCCAGCTTCGCGCGCGCAGAGAAGACGCTGATCCGGTCCGATGCGCACACATACAGCAGGTGCGTCTCAGGATCGTAGGAGCTCGGGGGCCAGTTCGCTCCGCCCATCGTGCCGGGCTTGGCCATGACCGGCTCGGTCCAGAACGGGGTGAAAATGCGGCCCTTGTTGGGCAGCTCAGTCGTCCCGGGCGCCAGATGCGCCCCGTCCGGGGTGATATCGATCTCGTGCGGAACGATCGGATCGCCGATCGGATAAGGCTGGGTCGCCGCGGTGGCCTGCCGTGGCTCCTGCGGCACGGGACGCTCCTCGATGCCGATGAGCGGCTTGCCGGTGACCCGATCCAGGATATAGGCCCAGCCGGTCTTGGAGACCTCCACCAGACCCTTCACCGGCTTGCCGTTGATCTGCGAATCGAACAGCACCACGGGATTGGGAGAGTCGTAGTCCCAGATGTCGTGGTGCACCTGCTGGTAGTGCCAGCGGTACTTGCCCGTCTTCGCGTCGAGGGCGAGGATCGAGACCGAATACAGATTGTTGCCGGGGCGCACGTCGCCGTGCAGATCCGGTGCGGGATTGCCGGTAGAGAAGTACAGGAGGCCCAACTGCGGATCGATGGCGGGGGTCTGCCAGATGGAAGCGCCACCGCGTTTCCACGCGTCACTGTTCTGGGGCCAGGTCTCATGACCGGGCTCGCCAGGGGCGGGTATGGTGTAGAACACCCAGCGCAGCTTGCCGCTCTTGGCATCGTAGGCTTTGATGCGCCCGCGCACGCCCATCTCGCCGCCGTTGAAGCCGACGATGACCAGCCCGTCGTAATACAGAGGCGCCGCCGTGATCGCGAAGCCGTCCTGCCAGCGCTCCGCCTGGATCGACCAGATGACCTTGCCGGTGCGCTGGTCCAGCGCCGCGAGCCGCGCATCGGTGTGCCCGACGAACACCTTGCCCTCCCCGAGGGCGACGCCGCGACTGGCGCGGCCGAGCGGGCTGCCCCCTTCCGGGTTCGGATTGCCGTGATACGTCCACAGAATCTTCCCGGTATCCACGTCCATTGCGAACACGTCGTTGGCGCCGTTGGCGACGTAGAGCGTGTCGCCATACACCAGGATCTGAGCTTCTCCGGCATAGCCGGGCTGCAGGCCCGACCCCATGCCCGTGCGCCACAGGGCCTTCAGGCCCGCCACGTTGTCGCGGTTGAGCAGCTTCAGCGGCGAGTACCGCTGGTTGAATACGGTGCCGCCGTTGGTGATCCAGTCCGTCGTGGGCAGGGTGGTGAGCTGCTTTGCGTCGAACGCGGGCGCCACTTTGATCTGCGCATCCGCGGGAGCCGCGGCCGCCGCGGCTGGAACGCAGGGCAACATGAAGGCCAGTGCCGCGGTTACGATAGAGAAACGAATCTCGCCTGCACGCATGTGCTTCCCCCGGAAATTCTGATCAGCGCCACGACACCTTAAACGGAGATCCTACATGCCCTCAACGAGCCAGCGCCAAGCGGCGGCATCGCTCATCACCGCCTGTTGGAGCACGCAGGTCATCTATGTCGCGGTAAGAGCCGGTGTGCCGGACCGGCTCGCCGCGGGGATGTGCAGCTCCGCGGAGCTGGCCCGGGCAGCGGGCGTGCATCCACGGGCGATGTTTCGAATCCTGCGCGCGCTGGCGGCGCTGGGGCTGTGCTCGCATCTCGCCGAGGACCGCTTCGAGCTCACCGAAGCCGGGCAATTCCTGCGCACGGACGTCCCGGAATCGCTGGCCATCAGCGCGCTGCACTGGGGAGGCCGTACGTGGCCTGCCCTGGGGCAGCTCGAGGAGACCCTCAAGACGGGCGCCGCCTGGAAGCACGGCGGGCGGGAAGGATTTTTCTCGATGGCCGAGCGGCCGCACGATGCCGCAGTGCTCAATCGATCGATGGCCAGCCAGACGTTGCTCGTGGCCCAGGCGATCGTCGAAGCGTACGACTTCTCCGCTTGCCGACGCGCCATCGACCTGGGTGGCGGCTACGGTGCGCTGCTATCGGTGCTGCTGAAGGCATACCCGCATCTGCAGGGAGCCTCGGCCGATCTGGCATACATGGAGTCCGACGCCCGCGCCTTCCTGCGCGAGGCCGGAGTGGGTGAGCGCGCGTCTTTCATCCCGACTGACTTTTTCAAGTCGGTCCAAGCCGGCGCGGATTGCTACCTGCTCAAGTTCATCATCCACGATTGGGCTGATGCCGACGCCCTCGAGATCCTGCGCAACACGCGCACTGCCGCAGGTGCCGGGGGACGAGTGCTCATCATCGAGCAGATCGCTCCGGGACGCGTGACCGCCAACCCGCAGCACGCGGCCGTGATCCGCGGCGATATCCACATGATGGCCGCGACCGGAGGGCTGGAGCGCACCTCGGACGAGTACGAGAGCTTGCTCGATCGGGCGGGGCTGGCGTTGGCGCGCGTCGTGCCGACCGCCTCGAATTTCAGCATCCTGGAGGCTCGCGCTACGGCATGACGGGCAACGAGCCAGGCGGCGGATCCGCATCGCCCGTCTGGCCATGCGGGCCGCGTGACATCGGCTGCCAGCCCGCCACGGATCTCTCAAAATTGAGACTGCGGAGTTGCTCGGAGCTTGGCAATTGGGGCTTTCAATATATATCTTTAAATGATATATATGTACATGCTCGACGAAGCTATGAGTCGCCTTCTGGACTACGACCGTCGCCGCTATTGGCTCGTCAACGGTTGGAGTATTCGCTTCCGAATTGCGGAAGTGGCGGCGAGCGAGTCGCGGCCTCATGGCATCAAGTACGCGTTCACGCTGCACGATGTGGATGGGACACGACTTCTTGGCTACGACAATGCGCACGCGGTCCCACGCCATGAAGCGTATGACCATCGGCACCGGTTCCGCCGCACGCGGGAGCTGGCGTCGTACGAATTCCGAGGCGCAGACGAGTTGCTCTGCGACTTCTTCACCGCGATCGAACGGGCGTGTCAGCAAGAGGGTATCGCCTTTGAGTTCGAGGCGGACGAGGTCGAATTAGAAGCGGAGGATGACGACGATGACACGCAAGTCACTGACTGAGTTGCGCGAAGAGATGCGCGCAGTGGTGCGTGGCGAACGCCGGGCCTCGCCACTTCCTGCCGCGCCGTTGCTCGCGGCTTTGTCGCGAGATGCGCTCGAGCTGCTGGGCGTGCTGCTGCGCGAGCACCCGGCGAGCGTCACTGAGTTGGTAGCGATGACAGGCCGGGCGCAGCCCAATGTCTCTCGCTCCCTGCAGTTTCTGGCTCGATATCGCCTGATCCGGCTGGTGCGTGAAGGGCGCGAAGTACGTCCCGAGCCGATCGTCAAGGCGTTGCGAGTGGATTTGGTAACGGGCACATACGAAACAACGCCTTTGTCGGAAGAGGCGGCCTGAAACAGAGAGTCCCGCGTAGGCTGGCGACCCAGGGAACACGGTTCTGGCGCGCAGCGCCGAAGGATGACCGGGCGGGCGCTACGGCGTGAGCCGATCGCGCCCCATGTACGGGCGCAGAGCCTCAGGCACCGAGACCGACCCGTCCTCGTTCTGATAGTTCTCCAGGACCGCCACCAGCGCGCGTCCGACGGCGACTCCGGAGCCGTTGAGCGTATGCACCGGCTCGGGCTTGCCGGTTTCCGGATTGCGCCAGCGTGCCTGCATCCGGCGCGCCTGGAATGCCTCGGTGTTGCTGCAGGAGGAGATCTCGCGATACTTACCTTGCGAGGGTAGCCAGACCTCGATGTCGTAGGTCTTGGCGGAACCGAAGCCGATGTCTCCCGCGCACAAGGCTACCGTCCGGTGGGGGAGATCCAGCCGTTGCAACACGACTTCCGCGTTCGCGACCAACTGCTCGAGCGCGGCATACGAATCGGCCGGCCGCTCGATCCTCACCAGCTCGACCTTCTCGAACTGATGATTGCGGATCATGCCGCGCGTGTCCTTGCCCGCGGCCCCGGCCTCCGAGCGGAAGCAGGGCGAGTGGCAGACGAGCTTCAGCGGTAAGGCCTCCGCCGGGACGATCTGCTCGCGCACCAGGTTCGTGACCGTCACCTCCGATGTCGGGATGAGATAGAAGGTCTGCTCGCCCTGTACCCGGAACAGGTCCTGCTCGAATTTCGGTAGCTGCCCGGTACCGATGAGCGCCTGCGGATGCACCAGGTAAGGCACGTTCACTTCCGTGTAGCCGTGCTCGCGTGTATGCAGGTCGAGCATGAACTGAGCGAGAGCGCGGTGCAGATGCGCGACTTGCGAGCGCATCACCACGAAACGGGCGCCCGAGACCCTGGAGGCGGCTTCGAAGTCGAGGCCGCCGAGGCGCTCCCCGATCTCCACGTGGTCGCGAGGCTTGAAGGCCAGAGCCCGCGGCTCACCCCAGCGGCGCACTTCCACGTTCGCGCTCTCATCCCTTCCCTCGGGCACCGACTCGTGCAACAGGTTGGGCAGCCCGAGCTGCCACTGCTCCAGTTCCGCCTGCACGGCCGTGAGCTGTTCTTCGGCCCCGGCCAGATCGCGCGTGAGCTTCTCGCCGTTGGCGATCAACGCGGCGACATCGCCGCCCTTCGCCTTGGCCATCCCCACGGCCTTGGCGTTCGCATTTCGCTCGGCACGCAATCTGTCAGCCTCGATCTGCCAGGGCTTGCGCTTGTCCTCCAGCGCCCGCAGCGCCTGAACATCCAGCACGAAGCCGCGGCGCGCCAGGTTGCGTGCAACGGCTTCGGGATCGGAACGCAACAGCTTCGGATCGATCATCGCTCAAGCACTCACTGGAATGGGAAGGGATCTCAACCAACCGGGATCGCGACCCGGCCGCGCCCATCTACAGGGTGGCGCCGATCGGGCCGGAGGCGCCGCTCGACACACGACGGCCTTCAATCCGCCGGCCGCTGGGCACGCACGCGGGCCAGCGCCTCGGCGATCTTGATTTCCAGACCCCGGGGCACGGGGCGGTAGTATCGCCGATCCGGCATCTCGTCCGGCAAGTAACGCTCGCCGGAAGCGACCGCGTCCGGCTCGTCGTGCGCGTACCGGTATCCGCTTCCGTGCCCGAGCTCCTTCATCAGCCGTGTCGGAGCATTGCGAAAGCGCAGCGGTACATCCAGAGTGCCGAACTGCTCCACGTCCGCCTTGGCCTCACCCATGGCCACGTACACGGCATTGCTCTTGGGCGCGCAGGCCATGAACACGACCGCGGTGGCGATCGCCAGCTCCCCTTCCGGACTGCCGAGGCGATCGTAGGCTTCCCAGGCATCGAGCGTCATCGCAAAGGCGCGTGGATCCGCCAAGCCGATGTCTTCCACAGCCATGCGCACCGCCCGGCGTGCGATGTACAGCGGATCGCAGCCGCCATCGAGCATCCGGCACAGCCAGTACAGGGCGGCATCGGGATCGCTTCCGCGGACGGCCTTGTGGAGCGCGGAGATCTGGTCATAAAACTGGTCGCCGCCCTTATCGAACCGCCGGCGCGTACCGCTCGCGACCTCCTGTGCGATCGGCAGCGTGATGGTATTCGATCCCGCTGCCGCCTCTGCGAGACTGGCCGCGAGCTCCAGCATGTTCAGACTGCGCCGCGCGTCACCGTCGGCCGCGCGCGCGATCAGATCCAACGCGTCATCCTCGGCGAGCACCTGCAGTTTGCCGAGTCCCCGGTCTGCGTCAGCAAGCGCGCTGCGCAGAAGTTGGGTGATGTCCTCGACCGACAGCGAGCGCAACACGTACACGCGTGCCCGCGACAGCAGCGCGCTGACGACTTCGAATGAAGGATTCTCGGTCGTCGCGCCCACGAAGATGAGCGTTCCGTCCTCGAGGAACGGCAGGAAGGTGTCCTGCTGGGCCTTGTTGAATCGATGCACCTCGTCGAGGAACAGAATGGTGGGACGTCCCCCTCGGCGCGTCTCGCGCGCCACCTCTACCGCGGCCCTGATGTCCTTCACGCCCGCCATCACCGCCGACAGCGCCACAAACTCGGCATCGGCGCGCTGTGCCATCAGCCGCGCAAGCGTGGTCTTCCCGGTGCCGGGAGGGCCCCACAGGATCATGGAATGCAACTGCCCCGCCTCGATCGCCTGGCGTAACGGCTTGCCCGGCGCCAACAGATGGCGCTGGCCGATGAACTCATCGAGCGAGCGCGGCCGCATCCGATCGGCCAGCGGCCGCAGGGGATCGTGAGCGGGGGTGCTGCTGCGCTCGCCGGGTGGCGGGCTGGCGATCATTTGCGCGCAGTTCCGATGACATCCACGCCGGCCGGCGGCGTGAAGGACACCTCGTCGGGCGAGACGGGTACATTGCGCTCGACCTTCTGGAACACGATGGTCGCGGTCTGGCCGAGCTTGTCATCGAGAATGAGCTTCTTCAGCTCCTCGACTCCTTTGGCGCCCGTGTCGAATCCAAACAGCGCACGCCGGAAGTCCGCCTGGGCGCCCTTCGGCTCCACCAGCACCCACTCGAGCCCATCCCGCTTGCCAGCGGGTGAGACGGTGAAATTCTTGCGCACGTCCACCGTGCCAGACAACAGCATCGCTGGTGTTGCCGAGAGCGCGGCATCGACAGGCTTCACAGAGGCCTGCTGCAGGTCGCGGTCGTAGGACCAGACGTTCTTGCCGTCCACCACCAGCAACTGGTCACCAGTATCCGTGCTCGCCGTCGCGCCCGCCTTGCCATTGGAATCGCCGGCCGCAGCCTCCTGCCCTGTCTGCGGCCGGACTTCCCAACGCAACTTGCCGGGACGCACGACCACGATCGAGCCCGTGGAGCGATCCGTCTCTTTCCCGTGGGAGTCGACGAGTACCTCCTGAAAGCTCGCGCGCAGGGTCTTGAGGTTGTCGAGGTAGGTGTCGAGCGGTGTAGGCCCGCTCTGTGCCCACGCGCCGGCGATGACGAGCACGGCAAGAGAGGCGGCCAGCAAGGGCTTGCGCATGGGCATCAGTCCTCGACAGGGCCCGGGGCCAACACTTCGCGCGCGCCATTGGCCTGCAGCGGACCGACGATGCCGGCGTTCTCCATGGCCTCCAGCAGCCGCGCCGCCCGGTTGTAGCCGATTTTCAGCCGCCGCTGGACATAGGAGATGGAGGGCTTGCGTTCCTGCGTGACGATCTTCACAGCATCATCGTAGAGCGCATCCTGCTCCGCATCCCCACCGGGGGCGCCGCCCCCACCCTCACCGTCCTCTCCCGGGAAGCCCGGGATCGGCACACTGGGCCCGGAGAGCACCTCTTCGACGTAGTTCGGCGGGTTCGGCGTCTTGAGCGCCTCCACGACCCGGTGCACTTCCTGGTCAGAGACAAAAGCGCCATGCACACGTGTCGGCAAGGAAGTGCCCGACGGCAGATAGAGCATGTCACCGTGACCGAGCAGCGTCTCCGCGCCCATCTGGTCCAGGATGGTCCGCGAGTCGACCTTCGCAGACACCTGGAACGCGATTCGGCACGGAATGTTGGCCTTGATCAGGCCGGTGATGACGTCTACGGAAGGCCGCTGAGTGGCGAGCACTAGATGGATGCCCGAGGCGCGCGCTTTCTGCGCCAGCCGCGCGATCAGCTCTTCGACCTTCTTGCCGACGATCATCATCAGATCGGCGAGCTCGTCGATCACGACCACGATGAACGGCAGGGGTGTCAGGTTCGGAATCTGCGACTGGTCGAGCGTCGGATCGTTCGCCGCCCGCTGCAGCATCACCGGGTCCAGGATCGGCTTGCCGGCCTCGTTGGCTTCCTTCACGCGGCGGTTGAAGCCGGCGATGTTGCGGACTCCCAGCGCCGCCATCAGCTGGTAGCGGCGTTCCATCTCCGCGACGCACCAGCGCAGGGCATTGGCCGCCTGCTTCATGTCCGTCACGACTGGCGCCAGCAGGTGCGGGATGCCCTCGTAGACCGACAGCTCGAGCATCTTCGGGTCGATCATGATGAGCCGCACGTGCTCGGCGCGGGCCTTGTAGAGCAGCGAGAGCACCATTGCGTTGATGCCCACGGACTTGCCGGAGCCGGTGGTACCGGCGATCAGCAAATGAGGCATCTTGGCGAGATCCGCCACCATCGGCTGACCGCCGATGTCCTTGCCGAGCGCGAGCGCCAGGGGGGACTCCATGTCATCGTACGCCTTGGAGCGCACGATCTCCCCGAGCGTCACCAGCTCGCGTTTCTCGTTTGCAATCTCCAGGCCCATGACACTCTTGCCCGGAATGACTTCGACCACGCGCACGCTCAGCACCGACAGCGCGCGCGCCAGATCCTTCGCCAGCCCGGTGATCTGGCTCGCCTTGACGCCCGGCGCGGGGCTCAGCTCGAATCGGGTCACCACCGGTCCGGGCTGCACGGCCACGACCTCCGCCTCGATGCCGAAGTCCTTGAGCTTCATCTCCACCAGGCGCGAGAGCGCCTCGAGCGCCTCGGGCGAATACAGGGGCTCGCGAGCCGGAGGGTCATCGAGCAGTTTCAGCGGTGGCAGCTCATTCGCTTGCGGCGGATCGAACAGCGGGACCTGACGCTCCTTCTCGACGCGCTCGCTCTTCTCGACCTGCGGTTGCGGCGGCTCGATGCGCGGCGGCGGACGGGTAGCGGACTTCTTCTGCTCCGTTTTCACCGCTTCCTTGCGCGCCTGGCGCCGCTCGCGGCCCTCGGCGACATCCCTGCGTGTCGCCCACCGTGAGCGCGCCCAGCTCACCGCTCCCCATGTCGCACCACCGATCCGGTCCATGATCGTGAGCCAGGAGACATGGAAGGCGAGCGACAGGCCGGCCATCCAGGCGGCAATCATCAGGAGCGTCGCGCCCAGGAAATCCAGCCCGTGGGCCAGGCCGTGCCCGACCAGGCTCCCGACGACCCCGCCGGCGGTCTGCCGCAAAGCGCCCGGAGACCAGTGCAAGGTGGTCAATCCGCAGCTGGCAATCAGCACGAGCACGAAGCCGGCGACGCGCACCGCCGTGTTCATGCGCGATCCCGCCTCCCCCTGGTTGCGGCGCAGGAGCACCCAGCTCCAGGCCCCCAGCAACACCGGGAACAGGAAAGCCGGCCGGCCGAAGAGAAAGAACAGGACATCCGCCAGCCAGGCCCCGATGGGCCCGATGCGGTTGTGCACGAGGGCCGATGTGCCGGTGAAGGAGAACCCCGGATCCTCCGGGCTATAAGTCGCGAGCGCCACGAGCAGCACGAGCGCAAGCACACCGAGGCCGATGACTGCGCTCTCGCGCAGACCGCGGGTAACGGCGGAAGTAAAGCGTGCCGGGGCGCGCGCCTGCGCGTGCGATTCAGCCAATCCTCGAGGCTCCATGTTCA
>Ga0134126_10007099_pt1 | contig 14060 bp, 8 predicted proteins | sample KB31752_FD_96881 | JGI IMG/M metagenome (GOLD analysis project Ga0134126, IMG submission 96881) | Terrestrial soil microbial communities with excess Nitrogen fertilizer from Kellogg Biological Station, Michigan, USA - KB3-175-2 | ecosystem: Environmental > Terrestrial > Soil > Unclassified ... | reverse complement strand
GTTGCCGCATGCATCGACTTCGCCGACGCCGTGCTGAAGACTTTCGGGTTTGCGGAGTTCAAGGTCGAGCTTTCCACCTGGGATCCCAAAGATAAAACCAGCTTCGTCGGGTCGGAAGAAAATTGGGCGCTCGCGATTGGTTCGCTCGAGCGCGTGCTGCAGCGCAAAGGCATCCCGTACAAGACCATAGTTGGCGAAGCCGCGTTTTACGGTCCAAAGATAGACATCAAGCTGGTCGACGCTTTGGGCCGTCTGTGGCAGCTTTCGACGGTGCAGTTCGATTTCAATCTGCCTGCTCGTTTCGAGCTGGAATATGTCGGCGAAGATGGCGAACGTCATCGGCCCGTCATGGTGCATCGTGCGTTGTTCGGTTCTGTGGAGCGGTTTTTCGGTGTGCTGATCGAGCATTACGCGGGAGCATTTCCGCTGTGGCTCGCTCCGGTGCAGGTGGGCCTGGTGCCGATCAGCGAGAAGCACATTGAGTACGCGAAAAAAGTTCAGCAACAGTTACAACTAGCCGGATTGCGGGTGGAGCTCGATGACCGCAACGAAAAAATGAACGCCAAGATTCGTGACCTGACCATGCAGAAGATCCCTTACCTGCTGGTCATGGGCGACAAAGAAGCTGCGGCAAATGCCGTCAGTGTGCGCACCCGCGGCAAAGGTGATCAAGGATCGATTCCGCTGGATCAATTTATCGCGAACGCGAAAAGGCTGGTGGAGGAAAAGTCCGTCGAGTTGTAGATCGAGGCAGTAAGTGGAGCAAAAATCCTCTGAAGGATAGACTCATACGATGCGAAAGCTGATCACTGCGTGCTGCTTATTTGCCTTGGCTACACTTGGCGCCCTCGCGCAGGCGCTGCCCTCGGAGCCCGCCCTCACGCGCCAGCAAACCTACACAATGGTGCGCGTTTCCAGCGCTGATCCTACTGGAAGAAACGCCGATGCTCGTACCGTCGCTCCCGGCGCGACCTATACGGTTCTCGATGCGGATGGGCCCGCGATGATCACGCACATCTGGTTCACCATTGCCGACGATGAGCCGTATAACCTGAAGCGCATCGTGCTCCGCATGTATTGGGATAATGAAAAAACTCCCAGCGTTGAGGCTCCCATCGGCGACTTTTTCGGCCTCGGTCTCGGCGAATATCACAACTGGCATTCGAAGTATCTCTCGGTCGGCAGCATCAAGGCACTAAACTGCTTTTTCCCCATGCCGTTCGCCAAACATGCGCGCATCACGGTAACCAATGAAGGCAAAGACGCGATCAACTCGCTCTACTTCAACATTGACTATCAGACGTACTCGCATCCGCTTCCCGCCCGCACAATTTATTTCCATGCGCAATATCGTCAGGCCCAGCCCAATCATGGATGGAGCAACAAGTGGATCAGCAACGGCGAATCCCTCGTGAACGATAAGGTCAATCTCGACGGCAAGGATAACTATGTCTGGATGACTGCCACCGGTCACGGCCAATTTGTCGGCGTCACCATGTCGGTGCTGCAGAATCAGGATGGATGGTGGGGAGAGGGCGACGACATGTTCTTCGTCGATGGTGCCAAGCTTCCATCAATTTCCGGAACTGGCTCCGAGGATTATTTTCTGGGCGCGTGGGATTTCGGCGGAAAGCCATTCTCCTATCAGCGCTACGGCGCACCGGTTGTGGGCAAAGAACTGGCTGGTAGCGGCTCCAGCGTCTACCGCTTTCACCTCGGTGCCCCCATTCCCTTTAGAAAGTCCTTCAAGGCTACCGTCGAGCATGGCCACGCCAATGCCCGTTCCGACAATTTTTATTCGGTTGCGTATTGGTATCAGTCGGAGCCGCATGCGCCCTTTCCTCCGCTGCCGCCGGTGCAAGATAGAATCCCGCGTTTGCAGAATGTTGGCGGCCCCGGAAATGCCGCCGCTCTGGCATCGCCCAAATAACTTCGCTCAGAATTCCAGCCGCGCCGCCAACTGGAATTCCCGCGGCGTGTAAGTGCCCGTACTGTTCGCGTTCGTAGTCACGCCATACGTCGGATTGAATTCCAGATATGGATGGGCGGATGTCGAATCCGATGGACAGCCCTGAGTCAGCGGCGTGGAACACGCGCTATAGCCAAATGTATCTACGGCAGTTACATTCTCTGTGTTCGTCAGGTTGTAAGTTTCTGCTATCAAATCCAGGATTGCGCGATCGCGCAGCGGAATCCGGCGGGTCACGCGCAAACTCGTGGTCTGCGTGGATGGGAAACGATAGGCGTTGCGCTGAATGATATTCAGAAGCGAAGGTCCGCCCTCCCCGTTAACGCCGAAGAAAGCGCCTCCAGGCGCGCTGCCCCCTACGCCCAGGGTATATGGCAGACCCGTTTGCCACGCCACAACAGGCGCGAGTCCCCAATCGTTCAGCAAATAACCTTTCCCGCCTTCCTTGTGCCAGGTGGTAAATATGCTGGCATGCACCACCAGCCGCTGCCGGACATCTGTATTGGAATTTCCATATTCCAGCGCCATGTTGTTGGGTTCCAGAATATTGCTCGGCGACTTATACAAAAATATGTTCTGGTGAAAGTCCAGCGCGTGCGCAAACGTATAGTTCACTCCGAAACTGATCCCATTCGAAGTTCGATGAGTGATCGCCAATACTCCCGCGTTGTAGTTTGAGTTCACATTGCTCAGCAGCTCGGTGATATTGCCGTACAGATGGTTTGGCCGGACGGAAGTAAAAAGCGGCGTCGTATATATGGCGCCTTGCGCCAGCGGACTTTTCTTTCCCATTGCCGGACCCGGAATATCGACGGTATACCGCAACTGGCCGACCGTCGCTTTGTCGACATTGGTATCGTTGTAATTCGGCAGGTAGCGGCCCTGGCTGCTCATAAGGCTGGCTGTCACAATTGTCTTCCAGCCGACTTTTTGTTCCAGCGTGAACTCTCCTTGAGTCGTTTCTGGCGCTTGATAATTGGGTGCGAAATAATAAGCGCTGGGCAGCGCTCCTCGCGCCGCACCTGTTGGGACGCTGAAAAAAATGCCGGGAAACTGCGGCGCTCCATACTCTGTGGAAGACGAGTAGCGATAGGTTCGCTGTGACGCGGCCGACCCGGAAGAGGTTAGAGCGGAATGCAGCGTTCCGTTCGCGATGCGCCCGTAGAATATGCCATATCCCGCGCGCAGTATTGTTTTTGCATTGCCGAACACGTCCCACGCGACCCCGGCCCGAGGAGCAAAATTGTTGTGGTCGTCCGGATAATTTTCCGTTTGCGGCAACTGCGGATTCGGCAGAAAGGGTCGCGGCACTCGCTCATATTCATAGCGCACACCGGCGGTCAGCGTCAGGCGAGAAAACGTTCGCCACTCATCATTGACAAATCCGGCCCAGTCGTTGGTCGTGATGAAAAATCCTCCGGGCCCAAAGCTCTGGGAATATCCCGCGTAATTGTTTACGAAATAGCTGTGCGGCGGTCCCAGGCCATCGACCGCGTGATAATAGTCCGCCAGAAAGCTGCCGAAAGAAGTGTAATTGTAGTGCCCAACTCCGTTGTATAGATTGTCCAGCAGGTCTTCGTTGCGGTCCCAATTTCCGCCAAATTTCAAGGTATGATTTCCCAGCACCCAGGAGACCGTATCCGAAACTTCTGCGCGATGTTCATCCGGATATTCCGGGCGCGGCAGTTTCGCAGGGTTTCCCAGCACCATGCCTTCGCCCGACGATCCGCCGGCAATGCTAATCTCCGGCGCCAGGCCGAATTGATTGTTCCCCAGGGGAACTTCCGCGCCCGCAGGAGCGGGACTGGTCTCGCGATCCAGCTCGCGCCCCAGTTGCAGCCGCAATTCATTCACAATATTTTCCGTCATGAACGTCGTCAGATGGAAAACGCCCCAATCCAGGCTCACATAGTCATTGCCCAGGCTGTTGACGCCATATTGCGTGGAGGTCTGCGTTTGCACTCCGTTGGGCGAACTCCTCCGCATGCGATTGTAGGAAATTGTCGCGTGGTTGCGATCGTTCACCAGCCAATCGAGCTTGGGAAAGTTCAGCGTCTGCTCGCCTGTGCGTGGCGCGGGTCCGGTCAGCGTATCCACTAACTGCAGGCCCTTCTGATATTGCTTTATCCCTGCGTCGTAGGAAGCCAGGTCTAGCTTGTCGTACAGCTCGCACGCGCCTTGCGTAGCCGAAAATTGAAACACGCTCGCATAAATTCCGTTGCTGGCGTTGTACGGCGGAAGGTTGGCGCAGGTAATACGATAGCCCAGGTAATTCCCCGCTGGCAGAACCGGGATTGGCTGCGCGTAAATCGCCGTGGGATAGCCGACGCGCGACACAGCCGGAAAATTTCGTGTGTTGTAGTCGAAAGAGTAAAACCAGAACAATTTGTCGCGAACGATCGGGCCGCCGACAGAAAATCCCATCTGCCGCCTTACGTCAGTCGGCTGATACGGGCTGGTAACAAAGTCGTTCGCGGTGCTGTCGAAATTGGTCAGGGTTGTGTACGCATTCAGCGCCGAAAGGCTGCTGTTGCGCTCGAAGAAGAAGGCTCCCCCATGATATTGATTGCTACCGCTCTTAGTTACGGTGTTGATCACGCCACCCGCCGCGCGTCCATATTCCGCCGAGTAGTCCGCCGTATTTACCTGGAATTGCTCGACCGCTGCCATGCTGATGGAGTAGGGCGCCTTGTTCCGGCCGCGTTCTTCTGAGAAGAAGGCCTGGTTATTATCGGCGCCGTCGATTGTGTTGTTATTCAGCAGTCCACTGATGCCGCGGAAACTCAAGAGCCCATGCCCATCCGGATCGCTCACCACTCCCGGAGTCAACAGCGCAAAGCTGCTCCAGCGGCGGCTGCTGGAAGGCAAATTCTGCAATTGAGACTCGGTAATGTTTGTCGAAATCGAAGGATAGGTCGACTGAAACGGAACGATGGCCCCCACCTGGATCGTGCTGGAGGTGGCTCCAATGTGCAGCGTAGTCGTCAGCGGAGTTTGCCGGCCCAGCTCCACCACGACGTGAGTTGCTGTGAAGGAGGTAAAGGCGTCTCCGGTGATGTCGACCGAATAGGTGCCCGGCGGCAGATCGGCCAAAGTATAGTTGCCGCTTTTATCGGTGTAGGCGAGAAATTCTGCGCCGGTCGCCTCGTTCAAGGCAACAATGCGCGCGTTCGGGATTACTGCGTGTTGCGGATCATACACAGTACCGCCGATGACGCCCGTAGTCGACTGACCCTGGACCATCGGTAACATCGGCAGAAAAAACAGCAACACAAGGCACACCGCGCATAAAGCGCGTGGGGGAGGCAAGCGCAGCATGACGAACTCCCAAATCTTTTATGCCCGTTTCGGCAACGATAGGGTGCCTGCGCGGACGACACTGAAAGCGATGCAATGAAGGCAATAACCCGCTGAGACGCTGAGGTCGGGCCACGCTCTCCATGCTTCCGTCGTATCGTTCATGACTTTGCGAACGATACTTTCCCGCGCGAATCGCACTGCGTAGGTTGAAGCTCGCGTCCGGTTACGGACATTGCGGGACGGCAACTATGGTCGTGAGCGTTACACTGAGAGTAACGCGATTCCCGAGCGGCAGGAAGACTATTCGCACCTATGTTTATCGATGAAGCAAGGATCAAGGTGAAGGCCGGCGACGGCGGGAATGGCTGCATGGCCTTCCGGCGCGAGAAATTTGTGCCCCGCGGCGGTCCTTCCGGCGGCGATGGCGGTCGCGGTGGCGACGTGATTCTTGAAGCCAGCCAGAGCCACAACACGCTGGTTCACTTCCGCTTCAATCCGGAGCATAAGGCGGAGCGAGGCCGTCACGGCGAAGGCTCCAATTGCTCCGGTCGCGAGGGTGAAGATACGGTGCTCAAGGTCCCCGTCGGCACTGTTGTCTACGACGACACCACGGGCGAACTCATCCATGACTTTCGTAACCCCGATGAGCGTATGGTGCTTGCCAAAGGCGGCCGAGGCGGCCGCGGAAATCAGCATTTCGCCACCCCGACCCACCAGGCCCCGCGCGAACATGAACTCGGCCACGCCGGCGAGGAACGACTGATTCGACTTGAGTTGAAGTTACTCGCCGATGTCGGCCTCGTGGGTCATCCCAACGTAGGCAAGTCCACGCTGATTGCCCGCATTTCCGCCGCCCGGCCTAAAATTGCCGATTATCCTTTTACCACTCTGGAACCTAACTTAGGCGTCGTCACCGTAGGCGAGTGGCCGCATGAAGAGAGCTTCGTCGTAGCCGATATTCCTGGCTTGATTGAAGGCGCGCATCTTGGCGCTGGCCTGGGCGCACAGTTTCTGCGCCACATTGAACGCACTCGACTGCTGGCTCACATTGTCGATGTGTCCGATGGAAGCGGCCGCCCCGACCCGGTGGAAGACTACAACATCATCGAAGCAGAGTTGAAGAACTTCGGCCACGGCCTGGAAGAGAAGCCGCGCGTTGTGGTCGCCAGCAAGTGCGACGTCGCCAATCCAGATAAGCTGAAAAAGCTACAGTCGATGGCAAAGCGAAAGAAGCTGCCCTTTTATGCCATCTCCGCAGTCACCGGAGAGGGCATCGACCCGCTGAAATATGGCCTGGCAGAGAAGGTTCGAGCCCTTCGCGTCCCGCTTCCAGAAGCCGGCTGAAGGCATATCCGTATATGCAGGTATCCAAATTCGCCCGTCATTTTGAGCGAAGAATCCAGAGAATGCCGGGAGAGACAAGAAACTGGGTGCCCAGGTCTCGCACCTGAGACCTGGGTTTACTGTCCGGGATGCCATCGAAAGGAACCGCATGAGACGCATCGCTTTTTTTGGCGGAAGTTTCGATCCCCCGCACCGGGGACATCTCGCCATTGCGACGGCGGCTGCGAACCTATTGGCGCTCGACCATGTGCTGTTCGCTCCTGCAGGTAATCAGCCCTTCAAAGCCGAGTTCCCGGCGACCGACTTTCTGCATCGCTACACCATGACGGCGCTCGCCATCCAGGCCGACCCGCGCTTCGTACCGTCCTTGCTGGACGCTCCGCATCGCGAGGCGACGGACGCACCACCCCCGAACTATACCGTCGAAACCCTGAGCCGTCTGCGCGCAACGCTCTCTGCAGAATCGGAGCCGACGCAGCTATTTGCGCTGGTTGGAGCCGATAGCTGGCTGGATATCGGCCACTGGTACCAGGCGTCTCGGTTGCTGGCGCTTTCCGACTGGATTGTTGCGGCAAGACCCGGATTTTCGCTGCAGGGCGCGGAAGCTGCGCTACCTGCCGAAATTAAGATCGAGCGGGGCGCAAACAGCATCGACGCCGAGAATCAAGCGTCCGGCAGCCTTCCGGCCTGCGACCTGACGCTGCATCATGCCGAGGCCGCTTCCACCCGCGTCTGGTTTCTACCAGACTTGCACGAAGATATTTCCGCCACGGAATTGCGTGCCGCATTGGATCGCGGTTATCCCGATCCAGAACTGCTTCCTACACCAGTGTGGAATTACATCGCCAAGACAGCCCTCTATGGCTAGTCGACAGATCGTTCGTCTGCCAGACGACCTACACTGGGCTAAAAGAATTTCCTGACTGTAATAGAGCGAGCCCCCGCCATTCTATGCAGCAGGAGATGAATCTTTGCCCTTGCCAGCTCCATTAAATCTGGAGATTCTTCGGCCGGTTCACTCCTTCGCGATGGCTTTCATTGTTGGCACAGCGGTTCGCAACGGACTAGGATGAGAGGGTTGGCACAATTCGACGCGCACCAGGGAGATCGCACGATCGCATGACGAAAACAGAAATCCGCCGCATGGTTGCGGCCGCCGCTGGAGCTTGTGAAGACAAGAAAGCCGAGCAGATTCGCATCCTGGAACTGGACCCCGCGGACTCCGGTTTTACAGATTTTTTCCTGATCTGCAGCGGAACCAATGATCGCCAGAACCAGGCTATCGCCACCGCGGTCGAGGAGCGCATCGAGCACGACTTCAATACTCGCCCCAATTCAATCGAAGGCTATCGCCAGGGAGAATGGATTCTCCTCGACTACGTCGACTTTGTCGTTCATATCTTTTCGGAAGAGAAGCGGGACTTCTATCACATTGAGCGGCTGCGCAAGACTGCGACCACACTCGATCTGGAAGAACTGAAGGCCTCCTTGACCAAGCGAGTCTCGGCAGTGCGCAAAAAGCAGGCAGCCAGGAAGGTAGCCGCGAAAAAAGCCTCGGCAAAAAAGGTAGCCGCGAAGAAGGCCGTCAAAAAGTCCGCCACCAAGACAGTCGCCGCCAAAAACAACAGCAAGACGGCTCGAGCGACGCCCGCCAGGGGAAAGGCAACCAAGACTGCGGCCAAGCCTAGACCGTCGTCGCCAGGTTCCTCAAAAACGAAACCGAAGGCGAAATAGTCGAGTCGCTGCTGCGGAGATAATTTTTCGAGACAAAGCCCCATCGGCTAACATTGCAGATCAAAGCCACCAGCAAAAAGCAGGAGGTCCGAAGACCTCCTGCTTTTTGTTTCTGTTTTTGCCTGCTTTAGAAGATGAACGAGCCCTTAAGCTGGATGAGTCGAGGAGATGCATCGCCGCCCAGGAATGAACCCAGGATGCTTGTTGGAGTGTTGACAGTGTTCGAGACCAAGCCAAGAGTGGAAGGCGTGGAGACGTCATTTCCTGGTTGGGCAAAGTTCGGATGGTTGAACAGATTGAAGAACTGAGCGCCCAGTTGCAGCTTGCCAGCTTCCAGGTGTGGAAGATTGAAGTTCTTCAAGACCGACATATCAGTGTCCGTGAAGCTTGGCCCAAAAATCTGGTTGCGTCGGGATTGAGCGAAGTTCGTGGCAGCCGTGTAATCATTCACGAAGGAACACGGGTTTGCTGCGCCGAATAAAGAGTTGTTGGCGCCACCGCAGTGGTTATTCGAAAGCCGAGCAGTCTGCTGGGCGAAAAGCGAGCCACCATAATTGACCAGGCTGGTCGCCGTTCCAGTGTCGACAACGGAGAATGGGAAGCCACTGTTATGGAAGACCGTTCCGCTGACCTCCCACCCGCCGGTCAATACATTTGGACCCCAGAAACGCGGCATCGTGTAGACGTAGCTGGCGCTGACATAGTTCCGGGTGTCGTAGTCGGCATTGCCGTAGTTCGACCGCAGATCAAATGGATTGTCTTGGCTCACCGTTGCTGTCACCGCATTGAAGGCATTGAAGCCGCCGTTCGAAATTTCATCCAATGCATGGCTCCAGGCGTAGTTGAACTGCAGCATCAGAGACTTTGACTGGTGAGTGACCGACGCAACCATACCGTTGTAATTGGACCGCGCGATGCTTCGAACTTCGGTGACCGCACCAAAGTTGTTGTTTGGCGCATCGGTGGCAGACAACTCCGGGAAACCCGCGGCGCCACCGCCGTTAAATGTATTCACCGAGTTGTTCAAGACTGGTTGGTGATAGGTGACGTTACCCACGTACTGCAGCGAGAAGGCTGTCGACCGATTGAATTGATGCTCAAAGCTAAGGCTGTATTCCATGTAAGTCGGATAGTTCATTTTCTGATCGGCATTCACCATGCCAGGAGCAGAAAACGCTGGCACCGCTGCGGTGATGGTTGATAAGGAGCCGCCGTTGGCAAAGCCTGACTGGAAGCCCGCATTCGAGGCCGCCGCCACCGCATAAGCACTGCTGGGGTCAGCCGGTCCCAAGGCTGTGTTGCCGCCGCCAAACGCGGGTCCATAGATTGTGAAAGGAACATTTCCCGGAGCGTTATTCAGGAAGCTGTCGGCGATCTGGCCGGGGAAGGAATCGGAGAACATGCCGAATCCGCCGCGGATGGTGGTATGGGAATCCGCACCGACTGGCAGCCAGGCGAATCCGACGCGAGGTTCCCAGGCGAGAACCTGTAGTTTGTGCATCGCCTGATGCTGATTGTAGACAATTAACTGGTTGTAAGGTGCGGTTGGATCATTGCTTACGTCAGAGAAGTTGCCAGAGAGCCGGGAAAAGCAATTCGTCTGGCATACCGGGTTGGAGTTGTGCTCCATGCGCAGGCCGGCTGTGATCGTCAGGTTCGGTAGAGGCTTCCATTGGTCCTGGACATACCAACCCATGGAGTACAGCGCAACCGGTTGGGTCAGGCGCGTCGGGAATTGCTGGAACCATTCGTCCACGTAACCCTGTTGGAAACTGCCGTTTGTGGCGACCGCCTCAGGAGAGGCCGTGTATTCCGACGGGCTGTAGTCCGTCACGTCGTCGCGGCGCAACATCCACCCAAAGCTGATCGAATGCTTTCCCTTGGTCCAGTTCACATCGTCCTGGAACTGATAGCCGGTGACGTTACGTCCCTGGGGCCAGATCAGGTCGTATCCGCCGGGCCATGATTCCGGGCCGTTGTTTTGCAGGTCGCCGTCGGCAAAAATCAGGCTGAAAGGAACCAGCTTGGTCGCCGCATCCAGATTTGTGTTCGTGAAGATAGCGCGATAGTAAATCGCAGCAAACAGAAACTGATTGGTCAAATTGGGGGAAAAAGTGTGCGTTTCTCCCAGTTGGCCTTCATATTGCGGTTGCGGACTGTCCGCATTGAAGACTGGATCTAGCACGTTGGTATAGGTCGCCTGCAGGCCTTTGTCGATTTTGGCATGCCCGAATAGATGGTCTTTGTCGCTGAGGTTCTGATCGATTCGTCCCGTCATCAGCCACTCATGCGTAAAGTTGCCGGCATTTGCATTGAATACCACTGTGCCGTAGCCGCCTGAGTCTGCGTCGCTCGTTGATTGCTTCGCCGTCGCGTAGCCCGGCGCGTTGTTGTAAAGGTTAAACATGTTTTGGTAGACCGGAATTTCGGCGGGAAGTCCGTTATTTGTGAGATTTGCCAGTGTCTTCGCTTGGTACGAGGCATCTGGCGCGTAGACTGTCGCGCGTGTCGGCAAAACCACCCGCAGACCTTCATAGTTGAAAAAGAAGAACGATTTATCCCGCTTGATGGGGCCACCGACGGCTGCGGCCCACTGGTTCACGTTGCTGCGGGGACGCTTCGTGCCTGTCTGGTTGTTGAAGTAGTTGTTGGCATTCATTGAGCTGCCGTTCCACCAGTACGTCGCATTCCCGTGGAAGCCATTGCTGCCGGAGCGGCTGGTCTCGCTGATCTGAGCGCCACCCAGTCCGCCGAAAGCGGCGGTGTATGCGTTGGAGGTTACGGTGACGTTGGCAATGTCATTGTTTCCCAGCAGCAGGTTGGTCGCGCCGGAGTTGCTCAGATTGAGGAAAGGATCGTTCTCATAACCGCCATTGACGGTAAAAGTGTTGGCTACAGCAGGCAAACCGAATGCGGAGAAGTTACCGTAGCCGCTCTCCGTGCTCATTACGATGCCAGGCGCGGTCTGGGCAATGAACGTCAGGTCGTTTCCTGGATTGGGGAGCGTCTGTACCTGTTGCATGGTGAAGGTCGTCGTGATCTGCGCATCTTCCGTATGCAGCAGCGGAACCGTGTTCGCTGAGACCATCACGGTCTGGGTCGATTGGCCGACTGTCATCTGGATGTTGACCTGATTGACGCGGCCAATTCCCAACGTGACCGTCTGCTCGGTCGCCTGGAAGCCCGGGGCGCTGACGGAGATCTTATACATGTCCGGGGGAAGCAAGGGAACTCGATATTGGCCACTGGAATTCGTCGTCGTTGTGCGGGTGCTTCCAGTAGAAACATCGGTGATCGTGACGGCTGCACCTGATAGAACTGCACCCGACGGATCGGTTACGGTGCCTGCGATGTCTCCAGAGATGTTTGTCTGGGCGAATGCGATTGGCTGTGAAGTTGGGATAAATAAAGTTGCTGCCAGCAGCATTGCGAAGCTGACCGAGGTGTGGATCATCCAGCCATTGCGTTGAACTTGCATTGAATTGCCTCTCTTGCTGTTAGTTCACGAGCCGGCAACCGGTCTCGCGCCTATCCTGTTTGCTTCGTGAAACGTTGACGCCTTCCGGGCGTCGTTTACGAATGGCACCCCCCTGCTTTCTGAAACACTCCACTGTAATGCGGCTGACTCAACCGGGCCGAAAACCTTCGGTGGGCTCGAGAAAAGAACATGACGCGGGGGTAGCCGACTCGATGACCCGTAGAGTGCCGTCAATGTATAGTTAAGCAATTCCGGGGCCAGACAGCGATATTCAGACATCTAAAGGGTTACGGAGGTCGATACCTGCGGATTATCGATGAAATTTTATGGTATTAGAGAGGTGAGAATATGAAAATGTGTAGAAAAAGTTGCAGAACATTCTACATTGTTAGTCAGAAAAACACCATAATTTTTATAACCATTAGTAACCGTACCCACTCAATGGGGACTTCCCCGCTGAACCAGTCGCCAGCGGCTCCGAAACTGGCACGCGCTTAGCCGACTGTACTAGTCCCCGTCAATCCTGCACGCTGTCGCCATTCTTGCCCATTCGGAGGATGACCACTCGCATCCAGACAGAAAACTCCAGTAAAGTATGGAAAGGATGGAAATTCAGCTAGTCACACTCGGGCGGCGCACTACCGGCAAGCAGGCAGCCGCCGACGAAATGTATTCCGCCTACTGCCAGCGCATTGCGCGCCACTGCGGTTGCCGCACAGAACATTACCCTTCCGAAGAAAAATTTTTTGCCGCATGGGAGCGCGGCAATCGCGCCCGCTCCATGCTGATTCTGCTGGACCATCGCGGGCGCACCTGGTCATCGGAAACCTTTGCGCAATGGCTGCAGCGCGAACAGGATCGCGGCATTCAACTATTCACCTTCGCTGTTGGACCGGCGGACGGCTGGTCGGAAACAGTGCTGCAGGAAGCCACCACCCGTCGCGACTGGCTGGTATTGTCGCTGGGCCCGATGACGCTGCCGCATGAGCTGGCTGCGGTCGTGCTCGCCGAGCAAATCTATCGCGCCTTCACTATCGTCGAAGGGCATCCCTACCACTTAGGACATTAAGACCCACGTGCCAGCCGTTAGCCTGCTAGCTAGCAGCTAACGGCCAATAGCTAAAGGCTGGTGTATGACGGACGCAAGGCGCGGACTGATTCTGATCAACACAGGTCCCGGCAAAGGGAAGACTACCGCTGCCATGGGCACGGGGTTGCGAGCTGTCGGCAACGGCATGCGCGTGTTGATGCTGCAATTCCTGAAAGGCTCCTGGCACTATGGCGAGCTCGATGCCGTACAGGCCTTCGGCGGCAATTGGGTCATGAAGCAGATGGGTCGCGGCTTCGTGAAAATTGGCGGCGCGGACACCGATCCGGAAGACATCCGTATGGTGGAGGAGGCATGGGATGAGGCTCGCCAGGCAATCTTTTCCGGCGATTGGGATATGGTGATCCTGGATGAAATCAACTACGCGATCGGCTACAACATGCTGGATGCGGCGCGCGTCGTGGAAGCGCTGAAGCACAAGCCGGAGATGGTGCACGTTATTCTGACAGGTCGCAACGCACATCCCAGCCTGGTTGAAATCGCGGACACAGTGACCGAAATGCGCGAAGTGAAGCACGCCTATCAGAAGGGAATTCTGGCGCAACGCGGTATTGAATATTAACGAGCCGGATGCCCGAGGCATCGTCCGCCGCCGCGGATGACCCGAGTTTCTGCTGCGCAGTTTAGGATGAATGCAATATGTCCTGGTTTAAACGCAACGAGAACGAAAACGAAATCGAGATCACGTCGGAGAAAAATGTTCGCACCGAAGGTCTGTGGACCAAGTGCGATAGCTGTGGCCAGACTATCTGGAAAGCCGATCTGGAAGCCAATCTGAATGTCTGCCCGAAATGCGCTAAGCACTTCAAACTTTCAGCACGGGCTCGCATCGATACTCTGCTCGACCCCGGCTATCGCCTGATCGATACCGAGTTGCGTTCCACCGATCCGCTCGAGTTCACCGACCTGAAATCGTACAAGGATCGTCTGAACAAGGCGCAGCGCGATACGGGAATGAATGACGCCATCCTGACCGCACTCGGCAACATGGGGCATCATCCGGTAGTTCTCAGCGCAATGGAGTATGCCTTTATTGGCGGAAGCATGGGTGCAGTCGTCGGAGAGACCATCAGTCGCGCCGCCGATCATTCTCTTGAAACCCGCCATCCACTCATCATCGTCGCCAC
>Ga0134126_10007098_pt1 | contig 14061 bp, 10 predicted proteins | sample KB31752_FD_96881 | JGI IMG/M metagenome (GOLD analysis project Ga0134126, IMG submission 96881) | Terrestrial soil microbial communities with excess Nitrogen fertilizer from Kellogg Biological Station, Michigan, USA - KB3-175-2 | ecosystem: Environmental > Terrestrial > Soil > Unclassified ... | reverse complement strand
TTCCTGCTGGACGACCATGGCATAGATTGGTGGGAAGTTATCTCTATGCAGTACGTTCAGCAGATATACCGAATCGTAGCTCTGCAAGAACTTGTTTCGAATATTTCTGCGCAGGATGCAGTATTTGTCAGCCGGTTGGGTTTGGATTCGCGTGTTTTGAAAAGCCTCTTGGGACGGCCAATCCCATGCTTTTCACAAGGCGCGCAGTTCTCGCAAAAAATTGGACATTTGTATGACCTAAGCCGAAAACTCACGTATTCGCAACTGAAGCAAATCTGTTGGGACAAATACGACGAAAAACACAGAATTCGGGCCCTCCTCGCGCCTGAGAAAGTGCGCGGTAAAGATCCGGTGATTCTTTTGCCCACGGCATACGTAAACGTCACGCGCACCGCACTCGCTTACGCAGAAACTTTACGCAGCAATAATTTTCTGCTCGTGGCTGCACGTTCAAGCGGGTGGGCGAAAAAGTTACCAGGAAATGTGAAACAGGCAGACTTGGCGGCCTACGCGCAAAAGCAGATCGACGAGAGGGAATATGGTGAACTTTGCGCCAGATGGAAAGATCTGAGAGGCAGATTACGTTCTCATCCAGTTATGGCAGCCCTTTTAATCAGTGGGGCTGCGGACGCATTCGACGGCGCGTTGCGAAAGTGGTTGGCGGTGCGAAATGCTTGGATCAATGTTTTCGAAGCGGAAGCAGTGGCTGGCGTGTTGTCGTGTGACGATGTCAATCCTTATACGCATATTCCAGGATTTTTGGCGAAAAGACGGGGAATCACGTGGACCAGTGCTCATCATGGTGCACTCGATGGTCAATATATTGTCAAGCAGAGTCGGGCCGATGTATTGCTCGCGAAGAGCGAAATGGAGCGGGACTATCTAGTCGGGACCTGCAAGATTCCTGAGGATCGAATAAGAGTGGCCGCCCCGATCATCAAAGCACCGGATGGCTGCAAGAAATGCAAGTCATCCATTGTCTTTTTTTCCGAAGATTACGAAGTATCTGGAGCAAGAAGCGAAGAATTTTATTTGGACGTGCTTCCTCCGTTGCTGAAATTGGCGAAGGAACATGGCAAGGACTTAGTAGTGAAGTTGCATCCCGCCGAAAGCGTGCGCGATCGGCGTCGCATTCTGAAGAAAGTGCTTTCGCCCGATGAGCGGCGCGAACTTCGAATGGTGGATGGTCCACTAACGGAAGAGTTGATTGAGAAAATGTGGTTTGGCTGCACGGTCATTTCTACGGCTGCACTGGACTGTGCGATGCGTGGTATTCCTGTGTTTCTGTGTGGCTGGCTTGAGAATTGGCCATTCGGATATCTTGAGCAATTTGCGGCTTACAAAGTTGGAATAAAACTGTCACATCCCCGCGAGATCGCACAAATTCCACGCCTATTAGAAAGCTTCGAACTGAAGCAGGAGCTAAAATTCCAGCAGTCAGTCCGCCTCGAGTCCTGGCAGGAAGTTATTTCTGAAACATTGCCGGCCCCAATCCAGGTCGCATGAGGGAACCGCTTTGCCTTTAGGCCCGCTCTTAATTCGTGCTGATGCGAGCTTGGCAATAGGCGCGGGCCACGTGATGCGCTGTCTGGCTTTGGCTCAAGTGTGGAGGAGGGCTGGTGGAGAAGTAACTTTCCTGATGGCATCCAGCACGGATTTCACAACCAAGAGATTGGACAGCGAAGGCTTTGAAATTCTCAAGGTTCCTGCTTCTCCGGGTACTCGTGACGATGCTAATCAAATCCGGAACATGGCATTAGAGCGCCGTGCAACATGGATTGTCATTGATGGGTATCATTTCAGCGCTGGTTATGTTGCGTCGGCCAAATCTGCGAAATGGAAGATTTTGCGGGTAGAAGACGAACCCGGAGCTGAGTTTGAACTTGCGGACGCGATATTGAACCAAAATGTCACTGCTGAAAATTCCACTTACCCGGAACACACCAGAAGCGAATTGTTACTGGGACCGCGATTCGCTCTCTTGCGGACTGAGTTTGCTGGCGCGTGGCAAAGCGATCGCGAGATTCCCGCAACGGCGAGCAAAGTGCTTCTAACCACTGGCGGTGGCGATCCGAAGAACCTTCTTCCACGACTCATTGAGGCGATAAAACTCTCCTCAGCGAAGCTGCAGTCAAAATTGGTGGTCGGCACGGCGCCGGATAAAGATCTCTTACCGCAGTCCAGCTACAAATCTGAAGATTCGCTTGAAGTAGTCGTCGGCAGTCACGACATGGTTCCCTTCGAGGCGTGGGCGGACATTGCCATTGGAGCCGCAGGGTCGACTTGCTGGGAATTTTGCGCTCTCGGCCTGCCATCCATTCTTATTGATGTTATTGAAAACCAGCGAGCCATCGCCGAAAGACTTAGCGACAAAGGAATTTGTATACATATTCCGTTCCAAGAAGCGAGCCCAAGGCGAATAGCGGAAGAAATCGATCGTCTGATTGCGTCCCCGTTACTCCGAGATGAGATGTCGCGGCGTGGAAAGAATTTGGTGGACGGACACGGCGGATATCGCGTGGTTGGTGTAATGCGAGCTTTAGGAACGCGCTTTCGGCGCGCAACACAGAATGATTGCAAGCTGCTTTGGAAGTGGGCCAATGATCCAGTGACTCGGGACAATTCTTTCAGTCCGGCGAAGATTTCCTGGGACGAACACCGAGACTGGCTCGACGAGCGCCTGGCCAGCGATCGGACGATTATTTTTATCGCGGAAGAATCGCAAATTCCCGTCGCCGTGCTTAGGGTCGAGGAAAAAAGTCCAGGCGTTGGAGAAATTAGTGTTACCGTTTCGCCGGAGGCACGCGGTTTTGGGCTAGCTCCCCATCTGATTCGAAAGTGCGGAAAAGAGGCCGCCGAAGAGTTGAATTTCACAGAGATACACGCGTTGATCAAATCAAAAAATGCAGCGTCGCGACGCGCGTTTGAAACTGCCGGTTATAGTCTTACTGCAGTAACGGAAAAACGAGGCTGCGAGGCTGTCCGATACATCCGGCAAATCGGCTTTAAAACGAATCCTAATGAACTCGTGCCAACGCTGGTGAGTGAGCATTAAATGCAGATATGCGGTCGCACAATTGGGCCGGGGCAGCCGGTGTATATCATTGCCGAACTTTCGGCCAATCATCATCAGGATTTTGAACGGGCCGCGCGGCTGATCGATGCTGCCAAAGATGCCGGCGCTGACGCGATCAAACTGCAAACCTATACTCCGGACACGATCACGATTGGCAGCGATCGCAGCGAATTCCGCATTGGTGGCGGGACCCTGTGGGACGGACGTTCGCTTCACGAACTTTATTGCGAGGCATTTACTCCCTGGGATTGGCAGCCGAAATTAAAGCAGATGGCCAATAGCGCCGGACTGGCTTTGTTTTCCTCTCCTTTTGATGAAACCGCGGTTGACTTTCTCGAGGAGATGGATGTTCCGGCATATAAGGTGGCGTCATTCGAGCTAGTCGACATTCCACTCATTCAAAAAATGGCGCGGACTGGCAAGCCACTCATCATGTCCACCGGAATGGCGACGGCCGAAGAAATCGAAGAGGCGCTGACGACGGCGAGGCAAGCGGGCGCAACCGAAATAGCGCTGTTGAAATGCACCAGCGCTTATCCCTCGCCAGCCGATGAGATGAATTTAAGAACCATTCCGGAGCTGGCGCGAAAATTTGGTGTTCCCGCAGGACTGTCGGATCACACTATGGGAATTGCGGCGCCGGTTGCCGCGGTGGCGCTTGGCGCCTGCATTATCGAAAAACATCTCACGCTATCGCGAGCGGACCACGGTCCGGATAGTGCGTTCTCGCTGGAGCCGGATGAATTCAGAACAATGGTGGATGCGGTACGCTTTGCTGAAAAGGCATTGGGGGCTGCGCAGTTTGGACCGAGTGCGCGTGAGCAAGCCAGCCTGAGGTTTCGCCGATCTCTGTTCGTTGTGGAAAATGTGCAAAGTGGGGAGACATTCACCACCAAGAATGTGCGCTCCATCCGGCCGGCTCACGGTTTGCACACTCGTCATTTGCCCACGGTTCTTGGACGCCGCGCCGTACGCGACATCGCCCGGGGCACGCCGCTGAGCTGGGACTTGGTAAGCGGCTAGCATTGCTCACAACTCATTGAAGCGAACCCATCTTGGCATATCGCCATGTCGCGGTCTGCACTATCCTCGACCCAGAAGCTGTTTCTTCGAAAATAACCGTTCATGAGCGCTGCCACCAACATTCCTCCGCAGGAACTTGCAGTGCTTGCGCCCGTTCTGGTGGCGGAGGGTGCCGAGTTTCGCAGCCGCATGGGCAGCATCTCGCGTCAATCGTTTGTCTACTTTGCCGGAACCATTTTTACCGCGGCGACGGGATATTTCTTCAAAATATATCTGGCGCGAACTTTGGGCGCGGAAGCGCTGGGTTTGTATGCGCTGGGCATCACCATCATCGGATTTGTGGGGCTCTTCAATTCTCTTGGTTTGCCCATGGCCGCAGCCCGCTTCGTCGCCGCCTACTGCGCACGAGGGGAATATTCGCAGCTCGGAAAGTTTTTGCGCGGCAGTTTGGGTTTACTCACCGCGGTAAATGTCGTATTGGTGGGAATGGTGCTCCTGGTAGGCCCGTGGCTGGCGCGGCACTTATATCACGCTCCCCAACTCAGTTCATACCTGTGGGCTTTCGCCGCGATCATGTTCCTCGGTGTTTTGAATATGTTTCTGGGTCAGGTGATGGCCGGATACCGCGATATTGCACGGCGCACGTTGATTACCCACTTCACCGGCAGTCCAACGAACATCGCAATCGCGGTGTTGTTGATCAGTCTTGGATTCGGCCTGTCCGGATATTTGATTGCGCAGGTTGCAAGTGCATTGCTGGTCCTTTGCCTGCTGGGGGCGTCGGTGTGGAAGATGAGCCCGGGCGAAACTCGAAGCGCCATGGGTTTGCACATCAAGCGGGAAGTGGTGACATTTTCGGCGGTGGCTTACGGAATCGCTGGGTTACAATTTCTGCTCGCGCAATCTGACAAAATCGTCCTGGGTTATTACCTGGACGCTAAACGCGTCGGGATTTATGCGGTGGCGATGGCGCTGGTCGGCTTTGTGCCGATCGCGCTGGACTCAGTGAACCAGATTTTTTCTCCTATCATTTCCGAACTGCACGCCGCCGAAAATCATGCTGTCCTGCAGCAGCTCTATGCCACGCTGACGAAATGGGTCATTGCTCTGACGATTCCTTTGGCACTGAGCATGATCATTTACGCGCGTCGCCTGATGTTAATCTTCGGTCCTACTTTTGAGTCTGGCACTACCGTTGTCATGATTGGAGCAGCCGGGCAGGTGCTCAACTGTGCCGTTGGATCGGTTGGATTTCTTCTGCTGATGTCAGGAAATCAGGCGCAGCTGATGAAGATTGAAGCGGTCAGTGCGGCCCTGATGATCGGGCTGAACATCTTTCTTGTACCCCGGTTAGGGATCGCGGGCGCCGCAATTGCAGCAACGATTGCCACACTCGCGACCAACATCTGGGCGGTAGCTTCAGTGCGGCGCATTCTGAAAATATTTCCGTACAACGCTGGTTATCTGAAATTGATATGGCCCAGTGCATTCGCTATGGCGGGCACCCTTGCGTTAGCTCGTGTGATGAACGGAATTCACGCTCCCTGGAAAGTTGCCGGTGCCGGGCTGATCTTTGCTTACATGATTTTTATAGGAATGACTTTCCTTTTTGGACTGGAGCAGGATGATCTCGAGCTTGCGAAAATTGCATGGGCCAGAGTAGGCCAAGGTTTTCGAAAAACGGTGTTCATTTAACCATGAATGAAACGCGAAAGATTGTTTTGTCTGAGCAGTTGTGCTCCGCCGCCGAAGAGAAATTCTCACACCGGTTCGGTACGGTGGAGGAGCTTCTGACGGCCGTACTGGATGAATTACTCCGAGACGATGCGCGGCGAATGGACCAACAGGAGCAGCAGATCATTGAAGCGCGCTTGCAGGCGCTGGGTTACGTTTAATTGCGTTTGCGCACAGAGGAGATGATGAGTTGCTAGATTTTGCGCGTAACTTATTTCGGCAGGAGCCGGAGCCGCCGGGATTTACCTTCTCACGACCGCTGGTCGCAATTCAAAGCGATGACTGGGGAAGACTGGGCGTGCGTGACCGTGAAGGATACGACTGGCTCCGAGCGCGCGGAATAAAACTCGGCGAAAATCCTTATGACCTATATTCGTTTGAGACCGCTGATGATGTCACCGCTATCGCATCTCTGTTTTCCCTGCATCGCGATTCGTCGGGCCGCTCGCCATGCATGGTCATGACTTTTTGCACTGCCAATCTAGATTTCAAGAAGATGAAAGCGCGGGGTTACAAAGGAATTGAGGTACTTCCGCTTTCTCAGGGATTGCCCGGCTCATGGTCGCGTCCAGGATTGTTTGACGCTTATCGGCAGGGAATTCAAAACGGATTCTTCTATCCGGCAATGCATGGCCTGACACATTTCTGCCCGGTAGCAGTTGAAAATAACCTTGCGAAACAGGGCGAACGCACGGAACTTCTACGACTTTTTTGGGAAGCGGAGACTCCGTATATTTACTGGCGAATGCCATGGGTGGGCTACGAATATTGGAACCCCGAAAAGCCGCACACAGGTTTTTTGCCGCCGGAAATTCAGCGGTTGCAGATCAGCAAGGCACGCGAGTGTTTCACTGCTTTCTTTGGACAGGCGCCGGTTTCCGCTTGCGCGCCCGGGTACTTTGCCAATCGCAACACACGTTCCATCTGGGCTGAGATGGGAATTCGCGTTGCACAAAATGGCGCCGGCGTCGGTCTGAACGCCCCGTATATCGATGCCGCCGGCATGTTGCATCTTCACCGCACAATCGATCTCGAACCTAGTCACCAGGAGCTTGAAGTTGATAAATACCTGCAGATTGCAGGCAATTCTTTTGCGCGCGGACTCCCGTTCATAATTTCAACTCACTCCATCAACTTTCATTCCACGCTGAAAGATTTTCGCACGTCAACTTTGGCTACATTGGGTTCATTACTGACCGCCCTGGAATCAAAATATCCGGATTTGTTGTATGTCCACGATCAGGATATTTACGACATTGTGAACCAAGGAGCATTCCAGGGCCGCGACACGCGAATCACGGTAGCAGCCACACGGCAGGAGTTGAGGACGCGAGTGGCGCATCAAGGAGCCATGTGAACGCTGGGCCTCGTTCATTGGTACTGATCACGGTGGACTGCCTGCGCGCTGATCGTGTCGCGGTCTCAGGCGATCGAAGCGCGATCACACCCTTTCTGGATTCGCTCGCCGGCGAGAGCTTTGTTTTCAGGAATGCATACGCTTCGGGGATTCCGACTTACTACTCGCTGCCGGCTCTGCTGGCTTCGCGATATCCCCTGGCGTTGGGCCGGGATGTGATTGGCATTGCCCCGGGCGAGAGCACAATTGCGACCGAGTTTAAGGATTCGGGGTTTCAAACTGCTGCATTTGTAGCCGGCAATCCTTATGTTTCTTCTGCCGATGGCTATAGCGCTGGCTTTGATACGTTCCGGAATTTTTTGTCGACTGCAGATACTGAATTCGATGAAGGCCATTCGTCACAGCAATCATTACGTGGCCGCGCGAACAGGTTGCTTTCAAAAGCTTGCCACACCCTTCCCGGAATTGGCGCTGCCTACGACGAAATCTACTTCCAGTATTGTCAGAGAGCGATCCGTAATGATGGTGCATCTTTCGACAATCTGCGCAGATTTCCATCTGCTGACGTGATAGTCGATTGCGCGATTGGCTGGCTGCAGCAAAATTCTGCGAGTCCATTTTTCTTGTGGCTTCACCTCATGGATCCGCATGCTCCTTATTATCCGAGGCCAGAGGCCTTGGAAGAGATGGGAAGCGATCTCGATTCATTTGAAGCTCGGCGTCTGAATTCTGTTTGGGCCAGAGAAGGCCTGAGCTCCCGTCGCTTGGCCAAACACCGCGAGTGCGTGGAAATTTTGTACGATGCCGGCGTTTGCTGGGCAGACCAGCAAATTGAAAGGCTTGCTAAGAGGTTGGTTGAGCTGAATCTGTGGGACCAGTGCGCGCTAGCGGTCACTGCTGATCACGGTGAAGAGTTCCTGGACCACGGCGGAACGTTTCATGCGCCCGTTGACTTGCACGAGGAACTCATACGAGTGCCTTTGCTGATGCGGGTCCCCGGTCATCCGCAAAGCCGCGATGTGAAATGTCCGATGGGGTTGATCGATCTGGCACCGACTTTACTTGACATGCTCGATGTTCCCGCGCCGGCAAGCTTTCGCGGTCGCAGTTGCTGGCGAAAATTAAAGAGCAATGAAAGCTGGGATTGGCCGGTTTTCACTGAATGCGCTTACGGCTGTACAAATCCGTTTCGTGCTGAGACACGGTTAGCTTCGCGCGTGCTGTCGGTCCGTAAAGGCGAATATAAACTGATCCTGAATTTTGCCACGGGCAGTGATCGTTTTTTGAAATTAAATCATGACAGTAAGATCGCCCCGCTGCCATTAGCAGTCGAAAGCGGGGCGCGGAAGGAATTACTTGAGCACGCGAAAAAGCACCTGAACGATTCTCTCAAGTCGCGGGACTTAGATTTGCGATTCTCTGCCCAGATTCGAGAGCTTCGCAGCAAGTGGGCGCAAAGCATTGCGGTCACGCCGAACTGAATGAATACAAGGGTGGAGTCTTGGAATTGAAACCGATCCGCATTCTGGTGGACAGCTTCGCCGATGCGGATTTGCCCAATGCGCAAATGGGGAATGCGCGCGAGATCGTGAGGCGGCTTGATCCTGCGCGTTTTCACGTGAGCATGTTTGCGCTAGGCAGGCCGGATCCACGAATTGTCGCCCGAGAAAATACTTGCTTGATTCAGTTGCCACAGCGCAGGCAAACAGTCCGGATATTGCGCGAATTTCTGTGCGGAGCGCATCAGGTTCTCTTCTACATGAAGGCATCGCCGGCAAGCCGATGGTATTTGAGTCTGAGAAAAAGGTGGAGCGATCGCCGGACCACGATTGGAACGGTGGAATCGCGATCAGATCTCAGGAGTAAAGACTTCATCCCGCGCGAGACGGTTTGCCTTTGGGAGCAAACCGTACTTCGTTGCGATCGCCTGTTCAGCAACTCCCAGTCAGTGCAGAAGAGCCTCGGTCGCCAATACGGATTGCAAAGCGAAATCATTCCGACCGGAGTCGATACGAAGTTTTTCACGCCGAGTCCGGCGCGGCCGCCAAATTCAAGACCTCAAGTCTTGTTCGTAGGCTCTCTGCGGACCTACAAGCACCCGCACATTATCGTGGATGCCGCGGCACGCTTCCCGCAAGCTGATTTCCGTATTGCGGGTGAGGGACCGCTGGCAGCGGAACTGCGCAATCGCATAACAACGGAAAGACTCAAAAATGTCGAGTTTCTCGGTTTACTCAAGGCGGAGGCACTGCGATCCGAATATCAGAATGCAGATATTTTTTTATTTCCTTCTTGCTGGGAAGGTTCGCCGAAAGTAATTTTGGAAGCTGCCGCGTGCGGCCTGCCAGTGATTGCGAGGAGCGACTACTCGCCCGAAACCATCCTGCATGGAACGAGCGGCTACCAGGCCGCATCAGACGAAAGCATCTTCGCGCATTTGGAAGAGTTACTGCGTAGTCCGGCGCTGCGGGAACAACTCGGAAGGAACGGGCGCAAGCTCAGCGAGAAATACGATTGGGGTGCGATTACTGCGCAATGGGAAGAAGCCTTCACGCATTCGCTGGCTGAACGCGAACTGAGGAACGTATCGTGAGCGCTTCACTCTTGGTCTCTCCTGTACGCGAAGAAGTTCGGAAGAAATCTGGTAGCGTTCAAGCCCGATCGCTTCGCGTTCTAACCCTCACGCCTTTTTTCCCCTCGGCGCAAGATCCCGCGCGGGGCGGGTTCATTGCCGAACCGCTTGCGGTCATGAAGTCGCTCGGAATCTCGAACGAAGTCATCGTGGCTCAACCCTTCTACCGGCGTGGTGGCACTACGGAAAGCCCTGGAGCAACCTGGGGAAAATATTTTTCTTTTCCGGGTAACCTGGGCCTTCCTTTGTCAGGAAGGTTCTTCGCTGCTCACATATTGCCAGTTGTTCTCAGAAAAAATCGCGAGATGCCGTTTGATGTGATTCACGCGCACGCGGCGCTGCCCTGTGGACAGGCCGCAGCAATAATTGGCCAACACTTGTCGATTCCCTTCGTCGTGACAGTGCATGGGCTGGACGCATTCTTCACGCGTCAGGCTGGGGCAGTCACTGGTAAATGGTGTGGGCGAGTGGTGGAGAACGTTTACACATCAGCGACCGCAGTAATTTGCATCAGCGAAAAGGTCCGCGAGCAGGTTATTTCTAGAACGCGCGCGAATGCAACCGTAATTTATAACGGTGTTGATCCGGAGAAGTTCTCGCCGGAGACTGGGTCCAGCCCACAATTGAAGGTGCTGAGCGTGGGGAACCTAACCGCAATCAAAGGACACGCATTGCTGTTGCGCGCGTTCGCGCGCGTCTTGCGTGACTTCCCGTATTGCTCTCTCGAACTCATCGGTGACGGGCCCGAGCGGGAAAGACTTCCTCATCATGCAGGCGAGCTCGGGATAGCAAGCAGCGTTCATTTTCACGGTCGTCAGAATCGTGAGTATGTCGCCGAAGCCATGCGGCGGTGCACCGTGTTTGCATTGCCCAGTACATATGAAGGGCTAGGCTGTGTCTATCTCGAAGCCATGGCCTGCGCGAAACCAGCCGTTGGTTGCCGCGGGCAGGGAATCGAGGAAGTGATCGAACATGGCAAGAGCGGCATGCTGGTGAGTCCAGAAAATGAAGATGAATTAACCCAGGCACTCCTTACGCTTCTTCAAGATAAAGCACTGAGCCAGCGCATGGGCACGAACGCTCGTGCGATGGTTCTCGACCGGTTCACGTTAAGTCATCAGGCGCAACAACTGTCGGATATCTATCGCAGGTACGCGCGATGAAACATCGGCTGGTCGTCATCACCGAGATTATCGCGCCGTATCGTATCCCGGTATTCAATGCGCTGGCGCAACATCCGGGAATTGATCTCAAAGTTATCTTTCTTGCGAAAACCGACCACTCAACCCGACAGTGGCGGGTTTATGCGGACGAAATCCACTTTGGGCACGAAATTTTGCCTTCGTGGCGAACGCGGGTTCAAAAATATAACCTGCTGCTGAATCGCAAGGTGGTGGATGCCCTGCGAAGGGCGAATCCGGATACGATCGTTTGTGGCGGCTATAACTATTTAGCTTCATGGCAGGCATTGCGCTGGGCCAGGCTGAACCATGTGCTATTCCTGCTGTGGTGCGAAAGCACCGCCAATGACAATCGCTCCGGCCACCGGGTTGTCGAATCGCTCAAGAAGAATTTCTTCGATAATTGCGATGGTTGCATTGTTCCCGGAACAGCCGCAGCGCAATACGCACGTCAAATGGGGACCTCTCCTGAACGCATTTTTAACGCTCCCAACGCGGTCGACAATGATCTTTTTGCATCTCGTGCAAATGACGCGCGGCAACATGCTTCTGGCATAAAAGCCGAGTTCAATTTGCCGGAACGTTATTTTCTTTTCTCGGGTCGACTTGTGAAATCAAAAGGCGTTTTCGAGTTGTTGGAAGCTTACGCCAGCCTTGACCAGGATTTGCGATCGCAAGTCGGGCTGGTGTTTGCCGGGGATGGTTCACTGCGGTCGGAATTGGAGCATATTGCAAAATCGATTCGCCCTGGAGCTATACGTTTCGCAGGCTTTCTGCAGCGTGACGAACTCGCCAGCTACTACGGTTTGGCAGATTGCCTGGTTTTTCCTACCCATAGCGATCCCTGGGGATTGGTGGTGAACGAAGCTATGGCCTGTGGCCTGCCAGTGATTTGCGGTCAAACAGCAGGATGTGCCGCAGACCTGGTCAGGTCGAATGGCAGGCTGATTGATTCTCGAGATGTGGGTCAGCTTGCGCGTGCGATGGGAGAATTGGCCGCTGACGCGAATTCACGCCGTCAGATGTCCCGCGACAGTTTGAAAATTATTCGGAACTATTCTCCTGAAATATGCGCAGCCGGGATTGCCCAAGCGGCATTGGCCAGCAGTTCCAACAGGGAATTCCGGCCTAGTGTCTTGCCACCAAATTCGCCGATCGCTTCGGAAAGCACTGCCGCTTTCGACTGACACTGCAACGCCGCCCGAACCTCACTCAATAACCGCGCCGCGTGTGAGCATCGGTATTATCGGAATACAGCCGATGCAGTCTTGAGCAATCTTCCTGGCATGCGCGAATCAGGTCTACAAACATTCGGAATCTTGACGGGCAGCTTGCTCCTGGTCGCGTTGCTCATGTTCGTTCGCCCGCAGTATCTCGCAAACCCCGAGTTTCTGGGCGCCCTCATCGTCGGGCAAATCCTGCTGTTCTCACTTGCCAGATATAAAAAATTGTTCTTCGTTGTCCTGATGGCTGCATTTATGTGGGCTGGAATTGACCTCCCGATGAGCGACTCATGGCTTCAAGGTCGCTGGATCGTGCTGGCGATTGGGGCGTTCGTCGGACTCGCGATTTATATGCGAGATCCCAATCATCGCTTCGGCGTGTTTCACTTTTTGGCATTTTCGTGCGTCTTGTCAGCCGCGGTGTCTGCGTCGGCATCCGCTTACCCGCAAGAGGCGCTTTTGAAATCGTTGAGTCTATTTTTGCTTTTCCTGTATGGAGCGACTGGCGCCCGGCTTGCGGTGCCTTGGCTTGAGCCCCAAAAGTTTTTTCGAAAGCTCCTGCTCACATGCGAAGTTATTACTTACGGTACCGCCGTTGCGTACTTCCTGCTACGATCTCCGATCTTCGGCAATCCCAACTCACTGGGCGCAATTATGGGCGTCGTTGTTGTGCCGGTGATACTGTGGGGATTCTTGTGCGCGGAATCAGTTGCGAGCAAGCGTCGTTTAGGATCATGCCTGGTGTTGGCCACAATGCTGCTAATGAGCACCTATGCGCGCGCAGGAATCGTCGGCGCAGCAGTCTCGTGCTTTATGGTTTGCATCGCAATGCGGAAGTATCGGCTTATCACCGGTGCTATGGTTACGTCGCTCGCGATCGCGGCCCTTACCGCTGTACTAATTCCACAGCCTATCGGGATGATCGAGGACAGCGGCCATCAGTCCATCAGTTCGCTATTTTTGTACAAAGGCAAGCCCGGCGCAGATGTGATGGCGTCACGCAGGGGTCCCTGGGACCAGACTGTAGCTGTCATCAAAGAACATCCCTGGTTCGGCAGCGGCTTCGGAACCAGCATCAGCGAACAAAGCACAACCAATTTTGCGTTGACGCGAAAACATTTTGTCGATTCAAGAATGATTCGCGAGCACGGAAACAGTTATCTGGCAATTGCGGAGTGGTCAGGGCTGCTGGGAGTATTTCCGTTTTATTTTTTGATCGGAATGACCGCAGCGCAAGCCAGGGCTGCGCTTATGCGACTGCGACGCTCGGGGAATATTTTCGCTCCTGCCGTTCCAGCGGCCGCGATCCTTGTTGCCGGATTGATCGATGCCGGATTTGAAGATTGGCTGTTCGCCGTGGGCTACTACCTGTCGGTTTTTTTGTGGGTGATGGCATTCATCCTGGTTGATCTGTTGCGCTCGCCGGAGTCTACGCACGCCAACCTGGTGTTAATGCCAGAACCCGAATTTGCGCGATCGACTATGGGACAGATTCCGCGGGCTGCTTTCCAATGATCCGCATTTTCATGAATGGCCTTGCAGCCAGCGCCGGTGCGGGTCTTACTTACCTGCATAATGTTGTTCCGCAACTATCCGCATTGCCAACAGTTCATACGACGTTGGCGGTTCAAGCCAGCCTACGCCCACGCTTCGAGCAATTTAGCAATCTTGACCTGATCTGCCCACCAGTAATTCCCGGAACCGCACGACGTTTCGTGTTCGAGCAAACGAGACTTCCGCAGTTGATCCGAAAATCCCGTGCCGAGGTTCTGATTTCGACTGGGAATTTTGCCCTGCGCAAATCTCCGGTGCCGCAAATTCTGTTGAGTGGAAAC
>Ga0134126_10007097_pt1 | contig 14062 bp, 14 predicted proteins | sample KB31752_FD_96881 | JGI IMG/M metagenome (GOLD analysis project Ga0134126, IMG submission 96881) | Terrestrial soil microbial communities with excess Nitrogen fertilizer from Kellogg Biological Station, Michigan, USA - KB3-175-2 | ecosystem: Environmental > Terrestrial > Soil > Unclassified ... | reverse complement strand
TCGCCCATGACAGCGAAAAGCACGCGCCGCGTCGTTCCACCGTGCGCGAGAAGGTCAGCTTTGCGAGCAGCGCGCCCGCACCGGAAGCGGCGGCTCCCGTCATCCACTCTACGCCGGAGCCGGCCCCCGAGACCGAACAGGCGCCCGAACCCGCTCCATCCAGCGAAAGCGCACCGCGCAAGGCTGGCTGGTGGTCACGCCGCTTCGGTGGCGGCTAGCAAGTTCACCCGCGAATGAAAAACGCCCGGGCTCAGACCCGGGCGTTTTGTTTTGGCTGCGATCTATTTGAGCCAGCGCGCGATCCGCGTCACCGCCTCGGCCATATCCTCGGCCGAGCGTGCATAGGAGAAACGGACAAAGCTCTTGCCGTGGACGGGATCGAAGTCGACGCCAGGCGTCGCCGCGACGTGCGCCTGTTCCAGCATGCGCTTGGCAAAATCGAAACTGTCGGAGGTAAATCGAGAGACGTCGGCATAGAGGTAGAAGGCGCCGTCGGCGGGCAGGAAATCGGTCAGCCCCGCCTTCGGCAGGCCCTCGATCAGGATGCGGCGGTTTTCGACATAGCCGCGCTTGATCGCTTCCATCTCCTCCGTGCCGTCGAAGGCGGCTTCGGCCGCGATCTGCGACAAGGTCGGCACCGAGATCGCCAAATTCTGTTGCAGCCGCTCGATCGGACGGACCAGCGGCTCCGGCACCACCATCCAGCCGACGCGCCAGCCAGTCATGCAGAAATATTTCGAGAAGGAATTGATCACGAGCGCGTGCGGCGAAAGCTCCGCGGCCGTCACCGCCGGAAAGGCATAGTCGAGCCCGTGATAGATCTCGTCCGAGATGAAGCGGATGCCCGCCCCTTCGGCGGCGGCGATCAATGCGGTCAGCGCTTCCCGCGACATCATGGTTCCCGTGGGATTGGCGGGACTGCCGACCAGGACACCTTTCAGGGGCGCCTTGCGGTGGGCGGCGAGCAGCGCCTCCCCGGTCAACGCATGACGGGTGTCATTGGTGGTTTCGATCAGCACCGGCTCGCAGCCGAGCGCCGTCAGAATATGCCGGTAAGGCGGATAGCCCGGCACCGTCACGGCGACGCGGTCGCCAGGCTCGAACATGGCCAGGAACGCCAGGATGAACGCGCCGGACGATCCCGTGGTCACCACGATCCGCGCAGGATCGACATGGCAGCGGTAGACATCGCGGTAGTGCCGGGCGATGCGCTCGCGCAACGAGGGGATGCCGAGCGCCGAAGTATAGTCGATCCGCCCCGATTCCAGCGCCCGCTGGGCTGCGATGCGGGCGGTTTTCGGAGCCGGCGCAGAGGGTTGCCCGACCTCCATGTGAATGATATGGCCGCCGGCCGCCTCAATGCGCTCGGCCGCGCTCATCACGTCCATCACCATGAAGGGCGGAACATTACTGCGAGCTGACGCCGAAAGTAGGTCCGCCACGCGCTCTCTCAAGGTCGCTTCATGCATCTGCTATTTCACCGGCGAAATCGGGGCCGGTTGCGGTGCCCCAGACTAGCCGTATTCCACGGCTTGTTAGGGCATAGCCCGATCCGCCTCAAAGGCCAATCGCTTTAGCCATGCTTGTCGACCTCGCGCTTCGCAAGAGAACATCCGGCCTGATGGCCGCGCTGGTCGCGGCCGCCCTCGCCTTGGGCCCGGTGGTACCGGTGACGCCAATTCATGCCCAGCAAAGGGGTCCGAACGTCCTGCGCGACACCGAGACCGAGCGGCTGCTTGCCGACTATTCGCGGCCGATCCTCCGCGTCGCCGGGCTCGAGAAGCAGAACATCCACGTCGCAATCATCAATGACCCGACTTTCAACGCATTCGTCGCTGACGGCCACCGCATCTTCGTCAATTACGGCGCCATCCTGCAATCGGAGACACCGAACCAGCTGATCGGCGTGCTCGCACACGAAACCGGGCATTTGGCCGGCGGCCATCTGGCCAAGCTTCATCAGCAGCTCGCGCAGGCGCAGACGCAAATGATCATCGCCATGCTGCTCGGCGCCGGCGCCCTCGTCGCGGGCGCCTCCCGCGGCTCAACGGGCGTCGCCGACGCCGGGGCGGCCGCCGTCGCCGGCCCGCAGGAAATGATTCGCCGCTCGCTGCTGTCCTATCAACGCCAGCAGGAAGAAAGCGCCGACAAGGCCGGGGTGAAGTTCCTCACCGAGACTGGCCAGTCGCCCAAGGGCATGTACGAAACCTTCAAGCGCCTCACCGACCAGACACTGTTCGCTGCCCATGGCGCCGACCCGTATCTGCAATCCCACCCGATGCCCGCCGACCGCGTCGCGGCGCTGGAGGGACTGGCGCGCTCGAGCCCCTATTGGGACAAGAAGGACGATCCGGCGCTGCAGGCACGCCACGACATGGTGCGCGCCAAGATTTCGGCTTTCATGGAACGACAGGACACCGTCTATCGCCGCTATCCGCTGTCGAACACCAGTCTGCCGGCGCGCTATGCGCGGGCGATCACGACTTATCTGCACGGCGACCTCAACAACGCACTGACGCAGATCGACGGGTTGATTCAAATGCAGCCGAACAACCCGTATTTCTACGAGTTGCGCGGCCAGGCGCTGCTTGAAGGCGGCCGGCCGACCGAGGCGATCGCGCCGCTGCACAAGGCCCTTGCGCTCTCGAATAACGCCCCGCTCATCGAGATGTTACTTGGGCAGGCCCTCGTCGCTACCGATAATAAGGCCTACACCGACGAGGCGATCACAATCCTTCGCGCCGCGGTGGCACGCGAATCCGAAGCACCGCTCGGCTTCAGCCAGCTTGCGATGGCCTACGGCAAGAAGGGAGATTACGCCGAAGCCGATCTGGCTTCCGCCCAGGCCGCCTATCTTCGCGGCGACAACAAGACCGCCCGCGAGCTCGCCGCGCGCGCCAAGACCCGTTTCGCGATCGGCACGCCCGGATGGGTCAGGGCCGATGACATCGTTACCGCCAAGCCGATGCCCGGCTCGAAGAATAATTAAACCCGCACTGTGTTAGTGACATAGAGAAACAAGCTGCAAGGCTTTCAAGAGAACCTCGTTTCCAGGAAAACCTCCGGGAAACCTCCACGAAAACCTTGGGCTTCACATAAGGACAAGATGATGCGCCCCTTCCGCCTGCTCGCCCCTGCCCTGATCGCGCTTGCCGTCTTCGCGGCGCCGAAGGCTGCCTCTGCGCAAAGCTTCACCGACACCCAGAAGAGCGACATCGAGGCCATCGTCAAGAGTTACCTGATCGCCCATCCGGAGGTGCTGGAAGAGGCGATGAACGAGCTCTCCAAGCGCCAGGCCGCCGCCGAGGACCAGAAGCATCAGGAATCGATCGCCAAGAACGCCGATACGATCTTCAACTCGCCGCGCGGCGTCGTGCTCGGCAACAAGGACGGCGACGTCACCTTCGTCGAGTTCTTCGATTACAATTGCGGCTACTGCAAGCGCGCCATGGCCGACATGCTCGACCTCCTCAAGACCGATCACAAGCTGAAGGTCGTGCTGAAGGAGTTTCCGGTGCTGAGCGAAGGCTCGGTCGAAGCGGCCAAGGTCGCCGTTGCCGCGCGCATGCAGGATCCGAGCAAATATCTCGACTTCCACACCAAGCTGCTCGGCGGCCGCGGCCCGGCCGACAAGGCACGCGCGATGGCGGTCGCCAAGGACGTCGGCTACGACATGGCGAGGATCGAGAAGGACATGCAGAGCCCCGAGGTCAAGGCGACGATCGCGGAGAACTTCAAGCTCGCCGAAGAGATGGGCATGAACGGCACGCCGAGTTACGTCATCGGCAAGCAGGTCGTGGTCGGCGCGGTCGGCCTCGACGGGCTGAAGGAAAAGATCAGCGTCGCGCGCTGTGGCAAAGAGACCTGCTGACATCAGTCACTCTGTCGCACCCGATGCAACAAAAGGCCGGCGCCTGCGCCGGCCTTTTTGGTTCGCGCAATTTCATTCATCGTGCATTTAGAAAACAAAGTGCGGGAACCCAGCCCGCTAGGAACATCTCATATCTCCTGCCGTTGGTGGCGCGGGCAATGCGCAAACACTGAGGAGACAAAAGTATGACGAATCGCTTCATGGTTTCTGTGGCGGCGCTGGCACTGATTGCCGGCACTGGCCTTGCCAATGCACAGGGTGTGAACAAGGAGTCCGGTGGTGCCGGCGGCGGCGCCGCGATGCAGCACTCCGACACGTCCGGCGGCTCTTCCATGGGCAAGTCGAAGTCCGAGGCGAATGAATCGTCCAAGGGCGCGGCGAATGAGTCCTCGAAGAGCGGCATGAAGTCGAGCCAGGCCGAGAAGTCCGGCGCGATGAAGAACGAGCGGGCCGAAGAGAAGTCCGGCGGGATGAAGAATGAGCGCGCTCAAGAAAAGAACGGCAAAACTAACCAGAGCGCCGAGGAGCGCGGCAAGGGTGCGAACGAAAATCAGCGGGCTGAAGAGAATAAGAGCGGCAGCACGAAGTCGCAGACGACGGGACAAGCCGGCGGCACCAACACGCGCGAGAACGAGAAGATGAAGGGCCGCGAGGGGCGGACCGGCAACACCGAGATGAACCGCTCGAACGAGCGCTCGCAGACAACAGGCCAGGGCGGCACGCGCGAGAACATGCAGGGCCAAAAGGGGCAGACTGGCACCAATGAGATGAACCGCTCTAATGAGCGTTCGCAGACAAACGAGCGTTCGCAGACGACAGGCCAGGCCGGCGCCGGCGCGAAGCTGACGAGCGATCAGCGCACCCAGATCACCTCGGTGATCCACGACCAGCACGTCCAGAGCGTGAACAACGTCAACTTCTCGGTCTCGGTCGGCACCCGGGTGCCGCACGATGTGCACTTCTATCCGCTGCCGGAGAAGGTCGTCACCATCTATCCGCAATGGCGCGGCTATGACTACATCGTGGTGCACGACCGGATCGTGATCATCGATCCGCACACCTACGAGATCGTTGAGATCATCGAGTCCTAACTCGATGCCATAGACTGAACCTCGAGGGCGGGCCCCGTGGCCCGCCCTTTTTTCTGCTGCAAAGCCCTCGCGAGCGGGCGCGGCCCCGGGTCCAGAGTGTCGGGGCTGGTTAACGAGCCTTTTCCACATGTTCCGCGCGGTTGTTAGTGCGGTGGATTAGGCCCTTGAACCGACCGCAACGGGTCTTAAAGGCTTCCCCTTGGGCCCGATGTTACCTATAACCCCCGCCCACATCAGCCACATTGCCGGGATTGGGATGGCCAGCAGCCCCGACCAGACGATTTATGTCCTCAACGGCCCGAACCTCAACCTGTTGGGGACGCGGGAGCCGGAAACCTATGGCCACGCCACCCTCGCCGATGTCGAGAAACTGTGCGTCGAAACCGCCGCGCAGTTCGGGCTGAAGGCCGACTGCCGTCAGTCCAACCGCGAAGGCGAACTCGTCGATTTCATCCACGAGGCGCATGCGAAGAAGGCGGTGGGCATCATCATCAATGCCGGCGCCTATTCGCACACCTCGGTCGCCCTGCACGATGCGCTGAAGGGCGTGCAGATCCCGACGGTCGAAGTGCACATCTCCAACATCTACACGCGAGAGAGCTTCCGGCATCACTCGTTCACCGCCATGGCCGCCTTCGCTTCGCTATGCGGCTTCGGCATCGAGGGCTACCGGCTCGCCATCAATGGCCTTGCCGCCAAAATCGGCGTCAAGGCAAAAGCCTGACGCTTTCACGAAGCAACCCAAGCAGAGTTTTCGGATCAAGAACATGGCGCGCCAGCCTGAGGAAAAATCCACCGGCAAGTTCTCAAGCGACGACAGCGCGCTCATTCGTGAGCTTGCGCTTCTGCTCGACGAGACCAGCCTCACAGAGATCGAGATCGAGCGCGCCGGCCTTCGCTTGCGCGTCGCGCGCAACATCTCGATCGCCACCCACATGCCCGCGGCGGTCCCGATGACCGGCTCTGCAATCGCCCCCGCGCCGATCGCGGCTCCCGTTGCGGCGGCTGCCGCCGACCTTTCCAAGCATCCGGGTGTCGTGCCTTCGCCGATGGTCGGTACCGCCTATTGGGCGCCGGAGCCTGGCGCAAAGCCCTTCATCGAAGTCGGCAGCAAGGTCTCCGCCAGCCAGACCTTGTTGATCATCGAGGCGATGAAGACGATGAACCAGATTCCCTCGCCCCGCGCCGGCACCGTGACACAAATTCTCGTCGAGGACGGCCAACCGGTCGAGTTCGGCGAACCGCTGGTGATCATTGAATAGCGAATAGCAAATGGGCGAATAGCGAATGGTTTCCTGCCTTCCCCATTCGCTACTCACCATTCGCCATTCGCGTGGAAAAACATGTTTGACAAGATTCTCATAGCCAATCGCGGCGAGATCGCGCTTCGCATCTTGCGGGCCTGCAAGGAGCTAGGCATCTCCACCGTCGCGGTGCACTCCACCGCCGACGCCGATGCCATGCATGTGCGCCTTGCCGACGAGAGCGTCTGCATCGGCCCGCCGCCGTCAAAGGACAGTTATCTCAACGTGCCCGCGCTGCTGGCGGCCTGTGAGATCACGGGCGCGGACGCGGTGCATCCCGGCTACGGCTTCCTGTCGGAAAACGCCCGCTTTGCGGAAATCCTCGCCGAGCACAATCTGCAATTCATCGGCCCCAAGGCCGAGCACATCCGCCTGATGGGCGACAAGATCGAGGCCAAGAAGACCGCAAAGCGGCTCGGCATTCCCGTGGTGCCCGGCTCCGACGGCGCGGTCAGCCCCGACCAGGATGCGATGGGAATAGCCAAGTCGATCGGCTTTCCGGTGCTGGTGAAGGCGGCGGCAGGCGGCGGCGGCCGCGGCATGAAGGTCGCGCAAACCGAGGCCGATCTCACGCTCGCGCTCACCACGGCCGCGAACGAAGCCAAATCCGCCTTCGGTGATGCCTCCGTCTATCTCGAAAAATATCTGACCAAGCCGCGTCACATCGAAATCCAGGTGCTGGGCGATGGCCGCGGCGGTGCGCTGCATCTTGGTGAGCGCGACTGCTCGCTGCAGCGACGCCACCAGAAGGTCTGGGAGGAAGGCCCCTCGCCCGCGCTCGATGCTGCCGCGCGCAGCAAGATCGGCATGACGGTCGCCAAGGCGATGCAGCAGATGAAATATCTCGGCGTCGGTACCGTCGAATTCCTCTACGAGGACGGCGAATTCTACTTCATTGAGATGAACACCCGCATCCAGGTCGAACATCCCGTCACCGAGATGATCACCGACATCGACCTCGTGCTGGAGCAGATCCGCATTGCCGACGGCGGCGACCTGCCGATGACTCAGGACGAAGTCCAGATCATCGGCCACTCGATCGAATGCCGCGTGAACGCGGAAAATCCGCAGACCTTCCGGCCCTCGCCGGGCAAGATCCTGCAATACCACCCGCCGGGCGGGCTCGGCGTGCGGATCGATTCCGCCGTCTACCAGGGCTATGTCATTCCGCCCTATTACGACTCGCTGGTCGGCAAGCTGATCGTGCACGGCAAGACGCGCAGCGAGTGCCTGATGCGGCTGCGCCGGGCGCTTGACGAGATGGTGGTGGACGGCATCGAGACCACGCTGCCGCTGTTCCGCGATCTGGTGCGCCAGCCCAGCATTATCGATGGCGACTACCACATCCATTGGCTCGAGCAGTATCTGTCGGGCCGGCAGGGCGGCTGAGCGGCTGACCCGCCGGAAAAGGTTCCATCCCGTTTGGAACCTATTGCCACGACAGGCGTTTTGCCCTCGCTTGGAAGGTTCCAAGGGGGAATAAAATACCTTCGCGATCGACGTTTTTGGTGGCGCCCGACGCCCGCTCAAGGCGCGCGATGGGCCAGGTCCTGCTGCTGGCGGCGGGATTTGTGGTGCTGGTCGCGATCAGCGCGGCCTCGGTCCTGTTCGTCAACGAGGCGCGCTACGATTCCGGCTGGGTGGTGCACACCGTCGAGGTCGAGAACCAGACCAACACGCTGCTGCTCGAAATCCGCAGGGCGGAGAGTGGCGCGCGCGGCTATCTCCTGACGCAGGGACAGGACTTCCTCGACGATCACCAGGCGGCGGTCGCTCAAATAGTGCCCGAGCTCGACAAGCTCGGCCAGCTCACCCGCGATAACCCCGTACAGGTCGAAAACGTCAGGAAGCTGCGCGCCGCCGTTCAGATCAGGCTGAACGAGTTCACCGACGAAATAACTTTTGCCAGACAAGGCGAAGCGGCCAAGGCGGCCGCGCTAGTGCGCGAGGCGCTGGCCGGCGACACGACCGCGATCATCCGCGACATCGGCGATGCCATGCGCGGCGAGGAGCAGCAATTGCTGGCGCTGCGCACGGCCAATGCCGATCGCAGCCAGAAGCTCGCTTCCACGGTGACGATAGCGGGCTCGGGCCTCGTCCTCGCGCTTGCGCTTATTTCAGTCTTCCTGGTGCGGCGCGAGGGCCAGGCTCGCGACGATGCCGAGGCGGCCTTGCGTGAGAACTATCTCAATCTCGAAGCCACCGTCGACGAGCGCACCACCGATCTGCGCGAGGCCAACGACGAGATCCAACGCTTCGCTTATATCGTCAGCCACGACCTGCGCTCGCCACTGGTCAACATCATGGGCTTTACCTCCGAATTGGAGGAATTGCGCAACGACATTTTCCGGCGGATCGGAGCGCTGGCACAGGCCGCACCGGAGACCGTGCCGGCGCTCGCTGCCGATGCGGAGCCCGAGCTTGAAGGCGAGGACAAGCAGCTATCGGCGGATTTCTCCGAAGCGCTCGGCTTCATCAAATCCTCGATCGCCAAGATGGACCGGCTGATCACGGCGATCCTCAACCTGACCCGCGAGGGCAGGCGCCAGTTCGAGCCGGTGCGCGTCGAAACGCGCGAATTGATCGAAGGCATCGTCCAGACGATCGCGCATCAGGCCGCCGAGGCAAATGCCGAAATCCGTATCGCCCCGCTGCCCGCCATCGTCAGCGATCGCCTCGCGCTGGAACAAATCTTCTCGAACCTGATCGACAACGCGATCAAATACCTCAAGCCCGGAGTTCCCGGCGAAATCGCCATTCGCGGGCGAACCAAGCTCGGCTTTGCGGTGTTTGAGATATCCGATAATGGGAGGGGCATCGACCCCAAGGACCATCAGCGCATATTCGATCTGTTCCGGCGCGCCGGAACCCAGGACAAACCTGGACAAGGTATCGGGCTCGCCCATGTCCGCGCACTGGTTCGCAGGCTCGGTGGAACCATGTCAGTGTCGTCGGAACTCAATCAAGGAAGTACCTTTACCGTCACCCTGCCCATCAATTGGTCAACAAGAGCGCGGAAGGGAGATTCATGAACGCCAATACCCCCGTCACCATCATCATGATCGAGGATGACGAAGGTCACGCCCGCCTGATCGAGCGGAATATCCGGCGATCCGGTGTCAACAATGAGATCATGCCGTTCAGCAACGGTACAGAAGCGATCAAATACCTTTTGGGCAGTGATGGCACTGGCGTGCATCACAAGGGACGCGCTCTTTTAATCCTGCTCGATCTCAACTTGCCGGACATGACCGGCATCGAAATTCTGCGCCAGATCAAGGACAACAAATATCTGAAGGCAACGCCGGTCGTGGTACTGACCACCACCGACGACTCGCAGGAAATCAAGCGTTGTTACGAACTGGGCTGTAACGTCTACATCACGAAGCCCGTGAACTATGAAAATTTTGCCAACGCCATCCGTCAGTTGGGTCTATTCTTCTCCGTTATGCAGGTACCGCCGGCCAGCCCATGACGTCTACGACGCCCACGCTGCTCTATATCGATGACGACCCGGCATTGGCCCGGCTGGTCAGCCGTGGCTTGACGCGGCTCGGCTTCAAGGTGGAGCTCGCCGTCAGCGGCGTGGAAGGCCTGGAACGGCTCAAACAGGGTGGCATCGACGCGGTCGCGCTCGATCAATACATGCCGGGTCTCGACGGGCTGGAGACGCTGGAGCAGATCAGGGCGATCCCCGACGCGCCGCCCGTGGTGTTCGTCACAGCCTCGCAGGATTCCCAGATCGCGGTGACGGCGCTGAAGGCGGGCGCGGCCGATTATCTGGTCAAAGATGTTCATGGCGATTTCATTCCGCTGCTGCAGGTCGCCGTCACCGGGGCGCTGCGCCAGGCCGAGCTGGAACGCGCGCGCGCCGCGGCCGAAGCCGAAATCCACGCTTCGCGCGACCGCTTTGCCGCGCTTGCCGCCGAGCGCGAGGTGCTGCTGCGCGAGGTCAACCATCGCGTCGGCAACTCGCTGCAGATCATCGCTTCGCTGTTGCACCTCCAGGCCAGTTCCTCGCCGCAGGAGGACGTCAAGGCCGCGCTCACCAATGCGATGGGACGTGTCGCCGCGGTGGCGCAGGTACATCGCCGTCTCTATACATCGCACGACCTGAAGAGCGTGTTGCTCAACCAGTATCTCGACGCGCTGCTCGAGGATCTCCGCCGCTCGGCAGAAGGCAACAGGATGTCGCGGCTGACCCTGAAGGCCGACAGTATCGAGATCGATCCTGACCGCGCGGTTGCGATCGGCATCATCGTCAATGAGCTGGTGATGAATGCCGTGAAATACGCCTATCCGGATGGCGCCGGCCCGATCCACGTCGAGCTCCGCGCCGAAAGCGACGATATCGTGCTGTCGATCGCCGATGAGGGCGTCGGTCTCGACGCCAAGCAGGACAATCCGCGCTCGACCGGCATGGGCCAGCGTATCGTGAGCGCGATGGCCGCCAAGCTGGAGGCCAGTGTGGAACGCGATCCAGCTCATGCTGGCACCAGGATCGTGGTGCGTTTTTCCCGCCTCAAGGCTGAGCCAGCGAAGCCGGCCGCCGCTGCCGCCGCAAAGTAATCTCCAAGGGGTCTTCACCGCCCTGCCCGCTTTGCTATCCTCGGGACGATCCTTGGGCCAGCCATGACCTCACGCGACTCCGCCGCTGCCGAAATCACCCCCGAAGTGCTGCTGCGCGCCTATGCCTGCGGCATCTTCCCGATGGCCGAGAGCGCTGACGACCCGACGCTGTTCTGGGTCGAGCCGGAGATGCGGGGTGTCATTCCGCTTGACGGCTTTCGCATCTCCTCGCGCCTCGCTCGCACCGTGCGCTCGGATGCCTTCACCGTCACCGTCGACACCGCCTTCAAGGCCGTGATCGCCGGCTGCGCCGCGCCGCAGGCAGGCCGCGAAGACACCTGGATCAACAAGCGCATCCGCGACCTCTATGGCGGGCTGCATGCGCTCGGCCATTGCCACAGCGTCGAGGTCTGGCAGGACGGCGATCTCGCCGGCGGGCTCTACGGCGTCAATCTCGGCCGGGCATTTTTCGGCGAAAGCATGTTTCACCGCGTCCGCGATGCCTCCAAGGTCGCGCTGGTACATTTGGTGGCGCGGCTGATCGCGGGCGGCTTCGAGCTGCTCGACACCCAATATGTCACCGAGCATCTGAAGACGTTCGGCGCCGTTGAAATCCCGCGCCGCCGCTATACGGCGCTGCTCGACAAAGCAACCAAGGGCGAACCGGCCGACTTCTTGCGGCTCGCAATCGAGCGACGGGTCCCCGGCGCCGAAGCGCTCGAGATCATCGCCGCGCGGCAATAGAACGCGTCTTGCTCGGTGGTGAGCATCGAGGTGAAGCCCATGGTTTTCTGGATAGCGAGTGTGATCGGATTGGCGGCCGCCTATCTCTTCGGTTCGACGCCGACGGGTTATCTGGCAGGGAAATTGCTCAAGGGCGTCGATATCCGAGAGCTTGGCTCCAAATCTACCGGGGCAACCAACGTGTTGCGAACTCTCGGGAAATGGCCTGCGTTGCTGGTCCTGTTGGTAGATGTGCTGAAAGGCGTGGGAGCGATCGTATTTGCGCGCTGGTTTTGTTCTTGGCTCTACACCATGTCGTCCGTCACGCCACCCGCGGCGCTTGAGCTGCAAACCTGGGTGCCTTGGGCGGTTTGCTTGGCCGGACTTGCCGTGTTGCTGGGGCACAGCCGTTCGATTTGGTTGAACTTTACTGGTGGCAAATCCGCTGCGACGGGGCTCGGCGTGTTGCTGGCGATGTCCTGGCCGGTAGGTCTGGGTGCCGCTGCGGCTTTTGGCGTTGCGCTGGCTATTTTTCGGATTGTTTCCCTTGGTTCGATGCTAGCCGCATTGACTGCGATCGTCCTCGTCTGCGGCCTGGAGCAACCGTTGCCCTATCGGCTCCTGGTGATTGCAGGTGGCATTTACGTAATTATGCGCCATCGTGCCAACATTCAGCGGCTACTGGCCGGGTCGGAGCCACGCCTGGGACGAAGTAGCCCAGAATCGAAAGCAGCATCGCAAATCTAGTGCGTGCACTTCGGGGACTTGGATTGCTTGTGGTCCAAAGCGATACGCTGATCCAGCGCAACCAACTTTGGCGCCAATAACCTAGCAGGCTGTTGAAGAAGTCGGTAGCGAAGCGTTTCGTATCGTGATTCTCTAGGACCAGGATTTAACTGGGGGGCACGATGCGGGGGAGTGACGAACGGTCCGGCTCGCTTTTCAGTTATGTGGACCTGGAGGCTCGAGTTCGCGTCGACCATCCGCTACGGGTGATTCGAGATCTGGCGAATGCGGCGCTGGGCGAGCTTTCTGGGGAGTTCGGCAAGCTCTATACGGACTTCGGCCGCCCCTCGATTGCACCGGAGAAGTTGCTTCGGGCGATGCTCCTCCAGGCGTTTTATGGGGTTCGCTCGGAACGGCATCTGATGGAACGCATTGAGTTCGATCTTCTGTTCCGCTGGTTCGTTGGGCTTGGGGTCGACGATGCGGTTTGGGACCATTCGACCTTCTCAAAGAACCGCGACCGGCTGCTCGAAGGCGAGATTGCGGCCAAGTTCCTGACCGCGCTTTTGGCGCAGCCAAAGGTCAAGCGTCTGCTATCGAGCGATCACTTCTCGGTGGATCGTACGCTGATCGAAGCCTGGGCTTCGATCAAGAGCTTCCGGAAGAAGGATGGCAGCGACAAAGACGAGGATGGTCCGGGACGCAACGCCGAGCGCAGCTTCCACAAGGAGAAGCGATCCAACGAGACCCATGCGAGCACGACCGATCCTGAGGCGCGGCTCTACAAGAAGGGAGACGGCCAGCCAGCCAAGCTGAGCTATATGGGCCATGCTCTGATGGAGAACCGCAATGGTTTAGCGGTTTTGGGTGGGGTGAGCCAAGCGACGGGGACCGCCGAACGGGACACTGCGCTTGCCATGATCGACAGGCGAAGGTGCGCGAAGCGGATCACTCTGGGGGCCGATAAGGCCTATGATGTCACGCAGTTCGTGCACGAGCTGAGAGATAGATCGGTTACTCCGCATATCGCGATTGATGGACATCTGAGTAAGACCGGCAATCGGCGCAAGACGGCGATCGACGCGCGTACCACGCGTCACAGCGGCTACGACGTCAGCCAACGTTGCCGCAAACGCATCGAAGAAGTCTTCGGCTGGATCAAGAGTTCCGCTGGCTTGGCCAAGGTCAAGCTGCGAGGCCGCGACCGCGTAAATGCCGTCTTCGTCCTGGCGCTTGCAGCCTACAATCTGATCCGGCTTCCCAAGCTTCTGGCAGCACCGGCATGAGCATTCGGGGCAGATGGCAGGTCGTCGGGACGCCAGGCTACGATATGGCCTTGGCGGGCGCCTACATCCTGTTCGATGAGGCCGGCGGCGAGTTCGCCTTCGATTGCCTCACCGGCTCCATTCATGGAGTCTGCCACGGCGATACCGTCGAGTTCGGCTGGCAAGGAAACGACGAAATGGAGCCAGCCGAGGGTAACGGTTGGGCCGAATTAAAGGATGACGGCTCACTCGAAGGGGAGATATGCCTCCTCAACGGCGACGACATCCCATTCATCGCACGCCGTTCAAAGACTTCTTCAACAGCCTGCTAGAGCTATTGGCGGAAAATACTGAACAGACCGCCCCGCTCCTGCGGGGGTGGCGGCGGAGGCGGCGGCGGCTGCTGCTGGACCTGCTGCTGCGGGGGCGGCCGCGGCGCGGCCGGCTGCCTCGGCGGCGGTGGCCGCCTTTGCGCTGGGGGCGGAGGCGGCGGCGCCGCCGGCTTCACCTCGG
>Ga0134126_10007096_pt1 | contig 14062 bp, 14 predicted proteins | sample KB31752_FD_96881 | JGI IMG/M metagenome (GOLD analysis project Ga0134126, IMG submission 96881) | Terrestrial soil microbial communities with excess Nitrogen fertilizer from Kellogg Biological Station, Michigan, USA - KB3-175-2 | ecosystem: Environmental > Terrestrial > Soil > Unclassified ... | reverse complement strand
CGGCATTTGATCCGGCTATCCATTGGATCGCCGCGTGTAGGCGTGCCAAGGGCAAGTTGAATACAGTCCAGCCTCGCTCGGCCGTAATGAAAACGAGAATCATTTTTGGCGGAGACCCAGGCAGCTCAGAGAAACAAATATGGTCGGCTATCCAGTTGGCCGGCGATCGCTCCATCCAGTCGCTATCTCTGTCCTAAGTTCACTGAGGCTGTAGCGGCGGTCAGGAACGACAATCTATGTGACGGCATTGCGCTTGCGCCGGGAAAGATTGACACTGAAGATTAGCCTTGTTCTGCAAACCAGCCATCAACGCCGGCGAGCCAATCGCCTTCAACTGTCAAATGGGGATCTACATGGTGCATGCCTCCGCTGTTCCAGGCTTCTTTGTCTGGCCCCAAGACCTGCTTTTCCAAGGGCTCTTCGGCATAGTCGGTTAGCGAGAGAGCCGTTACGAGATTCGGCCACACACATGCACCGCAGACGGTTTCGCAATCCTGCGTATACCGCAACAGGCTCCCGTTCCAGCAGATAATTCTTCCTGCTGATCTCACCCTGTTGGCCTTGTTGTGGATTAAGGGACTTTTTGGATGTTCGGACCATGGTCCGGACAGTTGATCGGCGTGAAAGATGTGAAGCCTCCGATTCTCTTGTGTTCCCAGCAGCCACCAACGACCCTGAAAATACACTACCGAGGGGTCCGCCAGGGACAGATTGATCAGCGTATCTACCAATCTCCATCGGTAGGGGAATGGATCGGCATGGTAAAGGCGAACAGCGCCAATGCGGCCTGATTCGGGCACCATGTAATATTCGCCGCCCTGCTCAAACACGTAAGGAAAGATAGAAGGGCTCCTGGAGTACGACGCATCCGGGCTGGTGGCGAGAGATATTACGCCGTGTGACGAACGGAGGTTCCTGACTTCAAACAGCATGTGCCAGACTCAACTGGCAAAAATCAGAAATGGATCAGCAACAAACCTCGCTTGAATATCCGTGACCTGGCGCGCAGTGAGCGCAGGGCCACGTTGTCCATTTGCAGGGTGAAGATCAAGTGGGGTGGGTCCGCCGGTAGATGGCTATGGACCAGATTTGCGAGAGTTTTTGAGGGCGCGGGGAGTGTGATTCTTCTTGTGCCGGCATGATCTCCGGAGCACATTCCTCGCCCTGCAAGCACGCTGACGATCACCCCATCACGCGCAAGAACAAAACCGCGCGTACTGGAGACCCCCGATTCAAACGCGCGCGAGGCTTAACGGGCTTCGGAATTCACGCCATCGTGGGTAGGGCAGAACGCTTTACCTCATCCACGTGAAACGGCTATTGCATATTGATTGTAGTCTGGCTTCCTAAATTGGGGCGGTTATTCTTGATTAAACACGAATGGCTGCTCCATTCGTGAGCGTAAACGCGCAGCCCGATGCTACAATCAGTGCTTCGCCGAGGCAGGATCGAGGGGAAAACCGTATGAAATATTTAAGGATACGGGACCAGCTGGAGAATTTCGAAGCAGAGCCTGGCTCGCTCTCTCCATCTGATTTTTCCGGAAACTGGCTTAACACGAATAAGGATACGCCGGGCATCACTCGTGTGACCTGCAGGGCCGATAGAAATACTCTGCGCGTACGCTTTGAAGGAAATGGTTCTTCAGAACCTTCCGACTGGGGCGAAGTAACTGCCGAGCTGCTTTACGCGGCGAATATTCAGGGCGGGCCGGCCATGTCATTCGTTACATCTTTTGATTTCGGTTTTAAGCACGTCCGGGCCGGGGCAAACTTGAACCAGGGATTGCTCGTCATCGCCACCTACCACCGTTCGCAAAATGGCACCGAAGGAGGCGCTTCCAACTATTTTGCGCGTGAATTCTTTCACCGCGCAGACCAGAGTTGAAAAGAGAGTCACCATGAACAAAAGCGAATTACAAGGGGCTGGTGGCACGGCAGTTGCTATTAAGCGGACGCTGGATGCTTCCGCCCTGCTTGGCGAGTGGAGCAACACCAACAATTCAGCAACCGGAATTGTCCGGCTGGTACTCTCCCAGACTGGAAACGAGGTTGTCGTCCGGGTTTTTGGTGCAGGCCGCGCTGAGCCGTTTGATTGGGGCGAAGCTCCTGCGGAGCTATTTGCTGATCTTCCCGGATTGATGCAGGCTACATCGTTTACTTCCTTTCACGACCTCGGATTCATGAGCGTTTGGCTTCTGACCTATGTGGTCAAAGGTGTCCTGGTGGTGGTCTCTTTCACACGATTTCAGGATGGCAGCGGCCGCTCAAACTATTTCGGCAAGGAGTTCTTTTACCGCTCCCGGGAGGCGGCTGCTGTTCAATGAGAGTTTCAGACGCAAAGCGTTGGCCCATGCCTAAACTGCTTTCTGACGAACAAATACGCGAATACCAGCAGGATGGGCTGGTCTTTCCCATCTCGGTGCTTTCGCTTGCGGAAGTGACAACGACCCGGACAGCTTTGGAAGGGCTGGCTGTGGCGCTCGGAGGTCATGCCGAGATTGGCCGGTTGCGGCACCTGCAGCTCTTTCATCGTTGGGTGCAGGACCTGGTCCTCCATCCCAAAGTGCTCGATGCTGTTGAAGACGTTCTTGGTCCCGACGTTCTGGTCCATTCCAGCACCATGTTCTGGAAACGTCCCCATGACCCCGCTCATGCCTCCTGGCATCAGGACGGTTTTTATTTCGGCTTGAGCGAATTGAACTATGTCTCTGCATGGCTAGCGCTCAGTGACAGCTCTGCGGATAATGGCTGCATGCGCGTGGTCCGCGGTTCTCATCGCACCGGCATTGTCTCTCATAACCGTACGTTGATTACTCCTGAGAATATTGTTTCTCTGGAGATTGCCTGTCCGGTGAAAGAAAGCGAAGCTACAGACGTAACTTTACAGCCTGGGGAAATGTCTCTTCACCATGTGGCCGCAGTACACGGGTCCAATCCCAACACCTCGGACAGGCCACGGATCGGTTTTGCTGTTCGCTATGTATCGCCTCGGGTGCGCCAGCAACTGGATCACTATCCTTTGATTCTCGCCCGCGGCGAGGACCGCTTCGGCCACTATCGCATTTTGGAAGAGTTGCCTTCGTTCACTTTGCAAGAGGCAATTCAGGCCCAGGCGGAACTTGCCCAATGGGTGCTCGATTCCCGCGCCAGCAGCGTACCGGTTTCGCTCCCATCATCCTGCCGGTTGCAGTGGAGGGAAGCGCAGAGCTCCGCCACAGGGATGGGACCGGGGCCCACTCGCCGTTCGACGTCGGTTACAGTTCCCGGAGTGCGCCCATGAAGATCCTGTTGGGAAGACTCCACCCCTGTCCGCCAGTCGAGCGATGGCGGTGTTTCGAAGCTCTCATGAAAGAGTGTCTCGCCGATTTGGGGCACGCGATCATAGAAATGGACGTCGATCCCAGGCTGCCGCCCTGTCCCGCGGAAGCCGCCTTCCGCATCTACGCCCACAAAACACGGCGGGACATCCCCGACGGAAATCTCTTTTATAAAGAGATGCACATACGCGGATGGTTTACAGTGGACGATCAGGGCTGGGGCGCAGATCATTCCCGGTTGCGTACGCCGCCGGATCTCAGCGCCGTTTCAGCCGGCGAAGCAGAGATTTTCTGTCGCTCCATGCGCGCGGAATTCCTTATTACCGGACGCTCCAAACACGGCCAACCCGCGGTGAGGACTATCCCGCCCAATCTGAAGCCTTATTTTTTTGCGCCGCTTCAGATGCCTGGAGATGACGTGATCATGAATCATTCTCCCATCACCGTCATACAATATGTGCGGGCGTTGTCGCAATGGGCAGACCTGCGCCGGCGCAATGTTGTGTTCAAGCTGCATCCTTTCCAGCCTGCGGATGTTGAGGAGGAGGCACGGAAGGCGGCTGCTGCTAGCCCCTATGTTTTCCTGCTGAACGAAAATGTCCACAGTCTGGTTTCTGCTGCACACGCCGTCATCGTGATTAATTCCGGAGTCGGCTTCGAAAGTCTCATCCATGGCAAGCCGGTCATCACCCTGGGAGCATGTGACTATCAATGGATGACATTCCGGGGCTCAGTCTCCGATCTGGACGCCGCTTGGGATTTCGGCAGCGCCTTCTCCGAGCAACAACGACTGCAGGGCTTTCGTTTTATTCACTACTACTACCATCAGCATGCCTACTTGAATACCGAAGAAACAAGGGCCAGCGTGAAGCCACGGCTGACTAACTACCTCGAGGAGCATCTAGGGAATTGAATCATCGGCAAGACAGAAGCTCCATCCCTGCAGAAATAAAGGCGATTATCAGGCGGGACTTTGAAGATGCTGACGCCATTTTGCGGCTAGCAAGCAAGTTCCTGGTCCACTCCCGCTACGACCGCGGGTTTTTCCAATTCCTGCTGCGAACCGCGCGTGGCCAAGCGGGCGAAAGCTGGTGCGTCCGTCGCCTGGCGCTGGTTTTCATGGAGCGCCAGCTTTTGGCGCTCAGCCCGCGTAATTTGCCGGAGTTTAGCAGGGTGATGGCCAGTCTTGGCCTGAAAAAACCAGGGGATGAGATTGCCGCAGCGGAACTTCTTGGCTGCGCGATCAAAATGCCTGTGGCTGAATTCGTTGCTCAATTGCTGCGAAAAATCAATCGCCGCAGGAGCCCTGAAGGGCGCAAAACACGCCTGGCCGTAGAACTCGCCGATCTCCTCCATCGCTCCACTCAGGAATGCAAGCTGATCCTGGCTCCGTGTGTGTTCAGCCCGAAAGAGATCTTTGAGAGGATTCTCACACTGTTGAAAGTATCGGAAGGCGTGCTCTCATCGCCATGGGTGCCAGTCGGAAAAAAATTACCCGGGACGCCTTGTCTCTCTACTTCCGAACGTCAGATCTTGCGCCAACTTCAAAGCGGCAACCAGATCTATTGGGTTGACGCTTCGACCAGTTCGCGGATCAACTCCCTGGTGGAATATCCTCTGGGCGCCGCTGTATTGGTCATCAAGCTCCCGGGAAGCGATCTGGAAATCGAATTAAAAAGAGCCGGGAAACGCGAGCGGCCTCTGGATGTGCTCCACGAAAAAGACGGCTATGAGGTTCCACTCTCTCACCGTTTGCAAGGTGCGGGGACGGGGTGGATGCTGCAATCGGAGCTCGAAAATGAAAGCAGATTCTCCTGCCTTTTTCGCGCCATCCATCACCAAGAGCCGCCTCTAAGCCGGACGTCGTTTATCACTAACATTCGACGAATTCGCTGCAACTCCGGCACTGCCGATCTGCTTACCTGGTTCACGGACGAGGAGACCTTCGGTCCAGGTTTTAACCAGATGCGCCTGGCGTTGCAGGGCTGTCTCCGTTCCTTTGGCAATCCCGTACCCGCAGGCCCTTTGGCCCAGACCGTTGCTTTTCTGCGACACTTCCAGCCCCGGCAATCTGTTCTGGTTGGAACCAGTTCATTTCGGTTAGACCAGCTCAGAGGATATTGTTCAGCGCTCGGGGCCAGGCGCTACTTCGGCGATGGACTAGGAATTAAGTGGACGCCCACGGATGCCCGCCAATTTGCAGATGATCTTTTGGAAGAGGTGCTTGGAAATTACGTCCAGCCCAGCGTCCGCTATCGCTCTTATAAACAGTATTTAGACGCTGCTTTCAGTATTCCTGAAAATCGAGCTGCCGCTAACGCGAACTACATGTTTTGCATGGAGCAGATCGGTCTTGTCTGGGGAACAATGTTGGCCATCGGCTGCCATTCAAATGGCGAGTCCTTTGTGCCCCGCAACGTCGGGCTTAAGGCTCTGTGGCAAAACGGCAGGTGGAAGGTAAAGATCGTTTTCATGGACCACGACTGTCTGGAATCTCCGAAGCCGCGCCAACTCGAGTACCACGCCGAAGACGTAATGGCTTCAACCCTTCACGATGAAACCCATATTTTCGGCCACGCGCTGCCGCACCGCACCAATATTGGCGCGGTTACCTGCCTGCAAGACATTTATCGCGTACCAAAGGCTTTAGCGCATGAAGGTATGCAGCACCTTCGAGGCACGATGCTGCGTTCCTTTGGTCAGGCGCGCGCGTGTGCGGGCACAGGGTTATTGCCTTCCGCTTACCTGGCGCAATTGCTCGATTTTGAAGAAGCCGTACGAATGTCAATCAATCCCAGTCTTGAAGACTGGATAGCGCAGGCATTATCAGTGCTGGTGAACAAGGGATACACCTGGAAACGATGCCGCGAGTACCAGGAAACCGCGAAGAAGCACGCCAGGTTCTTTCGCCAGCACGCTTTTCTTTATGAACTTCCTATTGGCCCACGGGCGCCGCAACTACCGTGATCTTTTTGTGCGCTTCCCTTTCGCGTTCTTTCTTTTTGCAGCTTTTCCTTTAGGACTTTTTCCCTTTGCGCTTTTTCCCGTCACGCTCTTTGCTTTCAGGCGCACTCCCTTCAGGCTTTTCTTTAATTTCCCTGTGCTGGTTGAATGGGGCTCGAGGGCCTGTGTCAAAGCGAGCAAAAGATCATGAGCAACGTCGCGATCCAGATGGAGTACGACGGGACCTCTTCTCCTGGCAACAGAGAGTTTCACTCTGCCCATTTTGAAATCCTCCTTGCTACAGCATTTTCTCCGTGTGCTTTTGCACGGGAATGCGCTGTGCGCCGCAAGTATTTGCGGTTCCATTCCGGGCCACGGCCGCGGCAAGCTGGAGCACCTCCTGATACCAATCGTCCAGATGATAGTCCTCAACCGTGGCGGCAATCTGAAATCGGGATGCAAACATCTCTGCTCGCCTAGACCGGATTGTTTCAAGGTGGGCCGCAATGCCTTGGGGACTGTCGGCCAAAAATACAAACCCAGGCGCTTTGCGTGCCAGATGCGGCGCCCAGCCAACCGAAGTGGAGACTACTGGAACTCCTGTGGCCAGGGCCTCAAACAGAGGAAGGGGGCCCGCTTCTGTAAAGCTGGTGATTACTACGCAATCCAATTGCTGATAGAGCGCGGGATAATCACGGATCGAAATATAAGTGCGATCAAAATGCTCACAAGATATGCCATTACCGCACAGGCGCCGGTATAGCGGCTCAAGTTCCTTGCCGATCAAGACAGCAACCACATCGCTCTTGCCGGCAGCAAAACATTGCATCGCCTCGGCAAACCAGGTTGTACGCTTTCGCGCGTGTTCGCGGCCAACCCACCCGGCACGAAACTGACCGTCGTCATAGCTCGTGCGCACGGTGAAGTTACGCAGCGCGCCCAGAGGACGCTCCAACACCAAAGACCGGCTTAAGTCGATACCTGCATCTTCAAGAATTTGACGCTGCCGGGGATGGCAGAGAACCACTCCCCGGGCCTGGAGTGCCTCCCGCCGCGACTGTCCCGGCCCGTACATTCCATCGTGAACATACAAGTCGTGAACGCAGACCACCGTCCGCGACGCATCGGGCGAGCTGGCGGCTTCGGCGGTGCGAATAAAAATCCATCCATCCGCATTCTGTACCGGAGTCTCGGTCGGCATTACCTCAACTCCTTCAACGCGGGTGCTCTGAAAACCTCTGCGAAGGTCTCCAAACAGCCAATCATCGCTGCCTTTCACACATACATTGATCTTGAGAGGAGGTCCGCAATTCACAGTTTTATTTCCTCAACGATCGAGAATCCCGTTTCCATAGCGCCCGCAGGGCTTTCATGGATCGCCTTCAGGACCGCTTTCAGGCGTTCGACATAACGATCCAGAGAATACTCTTGCCGTACCAGCTTGCCCATAAGGTCCCTCTTATGCCGCAAAGAATCCTTGTCCTGCAAAGCGGCAGTTAGGCGGCCCAGAATTTCCAGGTCGCTCATATCTTCCTCAAGCTGCACATAATTTTGTTTCCAGATGTTCCGCCCCTGGGCAGGCATCTTTCCCGCCACTACTGATCCGGCAGCGCTGATTTCGAAGTATTTGGCCACAAGGTAGTCGCCAATCGACGGAGTAGCAATCGAAATTGCTGACTGGTTGATCAGCTGGGCCAGCGCTTCCGAGCAGCGCTCCTCATCGAATACATGAGCCCCCGGATGCTCGATGATCCGCACCTTGAAGCGCGATCCTGCCAGCAGCCGCCGCAGGCGATGGCGAAATGGATACCTTTCAGGATTCGCATTTCCGTAGAAAAGCACGTCGTAGATCTTCGGCAGCCCTCTATCCTTGTATAGATCGGTATCAATGTGGTGTGGGATTACATATGCCTTCCGAACGGATGGCAAGCGTTTACGGAGCTGCGTCAGGCCATCGCAATCATAGGTAGAGATCAAATATTGATATTTATTCCCCAGAAACTCCGCCAGGTCACGGTCCGGCCGGGGAGGCCACAGGTCTTCCACCATCACGCAACGGCGATTGACTTTATGAAACCATTCCGGCGGAACAATCCATTCCGGAGGATCGGTGCGCGCCGGAAACGCGGCAAATACTCCAACCAGCAGAAGCGCATACCGGCTTGGATCGAGTCGCGAAGGGAGGCTGCCGAGGTCGACCATGGTGAAAGAATCGGATTCCAGAAACTTCTGTAGCCGCTCATATTTGTAGCGGTAATTCCGGTCCATTCGGTGGAAGAATCGTTTGCGGTCATCTACAAACAGGACGCGCGGCTTTCCCTCACAGCCATTCCCGTTCGCCGGCAAGATTCGCATGCTCTACCCGCCTGTGGACAGCCTTAAAACCCGCGCAGGAGACCGAAACGTTCGCGCCCCCAGCAGCCCGTTCCCATAACTCATGGCCGTGGATATTGGATCCTGCAAAGCTTTTCGCGACACAATCATAAATCCGGGCAGCGGGCTCGAAGATGGATAACGCGGATAGCAGCGCGTGTCCACTTTTGCTCCGCCGCTCTTCAATGCCTTCTGCGTCTCTTCCATTGTCAACTGGACCGGCTCCTCGCCGGGTTCCACCACGTCATGTTGAAGGCCCTTCAGCAGGCTGGCCTGCAGCTCCCACTGGGGCACAAACACATCCGCCCGGCACAGAAAGACATAATTGCACCCGGACGAAAATGAATTCACCGTTGTTCGCATCAGTTCGACTGGATCTACAAGGACGTCCTTTGAAACTGTCCACGGTCTGCAATTCTGGGGTAGACGCGCGGAACCAAAATGGTCGGCCTCGCCTCGCTGCGAAACAGCCACGACGTCAGGGAAAAGTCCGCAGATTCCCCGTGAGGTGAACTCAACCACTGCTGTTTCCAGCGGCCCGCGGCGGGATGGCGGCAGCAGCAGAGCGCAGGTTTGTGCCGCCAGGCTCTTGATTACTTCGCTTTCGGTTACCAGACCGTCGCGCAGCCACCAGTGGTTGACTTCTGCTCCGAGTATGTCAGAAAAATCCCGCGCAACCCATGCAAGATGCGGCCAAAAGCAATAAAACTTGAATTGTCTCTGTAAGACTTTCGCGGTTTCGTCCACCGGCAGCTGAGAGCGCTCGTTGATGGAAAGAAAAGCGTCAAACACCGTCCTTCGCAGCGCATACGCATAAGTGGAGTTGGTTTCCAGCAGCCTAACCACATTCGGCGCCGCGGCTGCCGGCTGCGATCGGTGGATTCCGCCAAAGTAGATTGCATCCCAGTCGGCGGGGACCTGCGCCATCCATTCAGGAAAGAGGTTGCGAAATTCCGGATGAAGTTCCACGTCATCTTCAAAGATCAGCAGTGACTCGTATCTACGATCCCTGGCTTCGCGCACGGCCTCCATATGGCTGAGGTTGCAACCGTATGCTCCGGGAGAGTAGCGCCAGTCCGGCGGCGCCTGGATGGCAGCTCCGTCCACGGCATTCCAACGTGCGACTTCGATCTCATGCTGCTGGAATTGTGCCTGCGCCTTTGCCCAGCGGTCCCGGCGGCGAGCAAGATTGATGCAGATCCTGTGCGGGAAACACGTGGCCAGATCGAGCAGAGCGGGTCCAGTGGATGCCATCATTTGAGAATCAGCCCGCGCCATTTTCCGCTCCGTTCAAATAGCGTGATTTCAGCCGCTCGTATAAGCAACTTGGATCATAACTCGCATCTTTGGAACGGTTGTTACGCCGCCACATTTCATTCCAAAGGTGGACCGCCTTTGTCTCAGCGCTAAACTTCCACTCCGGGCCCGGTTCCAGCGCCCGGCTCCATTCATTAAACGGAATGGGGCAGAAAACAGAAGGCTGTTGGACAAAGTGACCAAGAGAATATACCTCAAGCGCCCGGGCAAATAGCTTTGGCCCTGTCTCGCCCCATTGCAATGCGCGATGGTCCGCCCGGTCGCAATGGTCCCAGCAATAACGCATTAGTTCGGTGTTCGATGGCGTTCGTATGATTCCGGTGTTGGCGCAATAACCGCTTTCCCTGACCGTTCCTGCAGCCGTGCTCTCGCTCGAAAACACGTATGGATTGGAAAAATTTAATGTCTGCAGGCAGACCGTATCCATATCAACCCACCATCCTCCTCGCTCCAACAGCAGCTTATAGCGGAACATGTTGGCAAAACCTGAACAGGAATTGTGCTGGCTATAAAAAAAAATGCGGGAGGCGGGCACAATCTCATTGGCGTCACACAATTTCGCCTGGCTTGGCACTCCTTCAATCTGATCGTACGCATAGAGATGAAATGGGTGGCCGTGCTTTAGAAACGAATGAATGCACAACTTCTCCATCGATGACAGCTTCGGCCCAATCCACAAACCTTGAACTATCTCAGCCACGCTTGATTTCTTTCCATAGTGAATTCTTTTGCAGTTCAAAAAGCAGAATCCAAAATTTGCCAATGATCCGTATATACGATTTTTATTGACACCGACTTTGCCAAGGATTAACTTTTTGGCAATCAATTGTAAGGCAAACATCTGGCCATCAATTACTTTTTGCTTCCGGATGTTCGAGACTCCCAGCACAAAATACGCTTGTGTCTATTCGGCGCATGTGATCCCAGAGTTGGAGAAGACAACAGGAACAGCAATCGGTCCACGGGGCCAGGCAGAGGTGTGGCTCATAGGGACGTTTTCTGTTCCATTGGAAGAATTGAAAGGAGGATGTGCATGGCAATTAAGCCGATTGTAATTAACTCATCGGGGGGCAAAAAAGGTTCGGCCGGTTTCTCGCCTACGCCGCAAAGCATCAGCCCGGGAGACACCGTTACCTGGCAAAATAAGGATATTATCCAACACTGGCCCACGCCAAAGACGGGGGCGGCCTGGTTCAACCAAGCCATTAACCCCAACATCACAAGTGTGCCGGTTCCCGTGGCTCAAAACACCGATTACTTTTGCAAGCTCCACCCAACTGAAACGGGCTCCATCCAGGTAGGAGGCGCGCCCCAGATTGTAAAGCTCACGATTGTGGCGGGATCACTTCCAAACGCAACCATCAACGCGAACGACTCCGTATTCTGGTTCGATAACACGCCCGAGGATTACCAACTCTATTACACCGATCCGAAAACTGGGAAGCAGGTACGTTGGGGAGTGCCGCCTGATACGCTGCTGCCGCAGGGAACCTCCTCACAAGTCGTATTTCCTAACTCTGGGGTATTTCCTTATCAGTGCAAACTTCACCCTGGCCAAAAGGGCACCATTACCGTGCTGTAGACATAGAAAGGAAAAGAGAAGAGGCGATACATGGCAAGTAAAAAAGAGAAGAAAAGAGTGGAAAATCAAGAGAACCCCAAGAGTTACGATCGGCGGCGCTTCCTCAATCAGGCCCTAGTGGCCTCAGCAGGAATTGCTATTTCAGGATGGCTGCCGCACCTCAACGCGGCACCCCTGCCCCACCTCAAAACGGCGCCCCTGCCACCTGTACCTGGATGTTCCATCAGCCCCTTGGCGGCGAACGAGCTTGTTAATCCCGGCGAGATCACCAGCGTAGGCACGTTACTTCAATCTGTTTTGGTAGTGCAGGATGAGAAAAGAACGGTCCCCGCTATTACGGGAAAGTCATTCATGCTCAGGGCTTATGAAGGCTATAGCGGCACTCGCATCGATCCGGCCAAACGCGTGACTAAACCAGGTGTTTACGGCCCGGGCCCAACTTTTCGCGCAAAGGTCGGCGATACCATTCAAATCGCATTACTCAATCACATTAATCCAAAGGAATTTCCGGAAACCCCAAACGGTGAATGTGACGTAACCACCAGCGCGACAGGAGGGCAGATTTACCCGAGTCCATCACCGCCGGCACCCGGGACAGACGTAAAACCGGATTGTTTTCGCGGATCGAATACCACGAACTTGCATTTTCATGGTACTCACGTAAGCCCCAATGCCTTTTCCGACAACGTACTGGTTGAAATAGTTCCGGACCTGACGTCAACGCCGGAAAAGTGTGACCTGCTGTTTAAAAGCGAGGCCTGCAAAGATTACCCTACCCCTAAGGCCTGGCGACAGCAGGACAGGGCTACGGAAATGGCGCTCAATGAATTGGTTGCTGCAAATCAGCAGCGGCTACGGGCGTTGCCCCCGGAAGCGAAAAATTTGGGACTTCATAAGGGGCAAGCGGACCAGAACGACATGCTTGTCAAAGATGGTGAGTTTCCGCAGTACTGGGCCGGTTGTTTTCCTTATTGCATCCGGCCGCCAAAATTTGCGCCGCCATTAGCCATGGGGCAAGCTCCGGGCACGCATTGGTATCACGCCCACAAACACGGCTCCACTTCCATCCAGGTATTCAACGGCATGGCCGGTGCGCTGATTCTGGAAGGCGATTACGACGCGACTCTTAAGCAAATCATGCCCGGAGTCGAACAAAAGGTGCTCGTGATCCAGGAGTTTGCTGAACAGCCTAATATGGAGCGCGTTGGCGCTCCCTCTATCCAAAATCCGCCAGGGATCGGAGTTGTACCCGGAGGCGCACGCGCCACTCCTGTCTTGATGGTCAATGGCCAAGCCAACCCCACCATCACCATGCAAACCAATGAGGTCCAGTGGTGGCGAATCATTAATGCGACTGTTCACCGCGGAAAGGGAGCTTACATCTGCAACTTTTCTCCGGCTGGCAACGAAGGGGCCAATATCACCTTCCGCCAGATTGCTCAGGATGGAGTTCAATTTCATCAGGACAACTATGCATCGCAAATTCCGCCCCCCGCGGGAAATGGCCGGCTTCCCGTCAATTTCCTGCTGGGACCTGCCAATCGTGTAGACATCCTGGTTAAAGCGCCTGCCACTCCGGGGACTGCAATACTGAACGGTACTGGCGATAACATTCTCAACATAAACGTGGTGTCTGGATCCGGGTGCAACACTACCTGGCCCGACGCGACTCAATTCCCGAAGCAGCCAACGTTTTTGGAGGACATTACCGCAGTCTCTGAAGCGCGCTATTTGAAATACCAAATGGCTAACAGAGGCGGAGTTCCCATGATCAACGATCAAACCTTCAAGGAAGGCGTTGTGAATGAAAGCATGCTTTTGGGTTCCAAACAGGAATGGACAATTCAAAACTTCTCAACCAGCGCTGACGGAAGTCCATTGCATCCTTTCCATATCCACGTAAATCCTTTCCAGATCCTAGAGGTGTTTGATCCTACCAACTCACTTGGCCAAGTACTGTCTCCTCAGAGCGCCGCTTTTGGCAACTGGAATGAGGTCAAGAAGGTGAATGGGGTCTGGATCTTGCCAACTCCGTGGGTCTGGTGGGACACCTTCCCGCTTCCTCTCGGCCAAGCTGATAACACGGGGAAGGTCACCCCTGGCTATATCAAAATGCGGACCTGGTTTGCTGATTTTGCTGGCAGGTTTGTGGACCACTGCCACATCCTCGCTCACGAAGACCGTGGCATGATGCAACTGATCGAGGTGGTGGACAACAAAACCATGTATCAACACCGTTAATTCCACCGAGGTCAAGAGCAGTATTCAGCCCAGCGCTTTGCGCTGGGCTGATTTCATGGAATTGCAAAACATGGAATTGCAAAATTAGGGAAGCGGAAAAACTCGCAAAAGGGGCATATAGCGAGATACGGAATACTTGCCAAGGGCAGCCGTTCGTGTTTCTTCAATACAGGAGCGTGCGATCTTCAAATAGACCAAAAGTCGCGATACCCGCCTTTTATGAATTGCTCCACAACAGAGGCCCAGAAGGCCTGCTGACGTTGCATCCCAAAAAATTGCACAATCCT
>Ga0134126_10007095_pt1 | contig 14064 bp, 13 predicted proteins | sample KB31752_FD_96881 | JGI IMG/M metagenome (GOLD analysis project Ga0134126, IMG submission 96881) | Terrestrial soil microbial communities with excess Nitrogen fertilizer from Kellogg Biological Station, Michigan, USA - KB3-175-2 | ecosystem: Environmental > Terrestrial > Soil > Unclassified ... | reverse complement strand
CTCACCCATCTTGCAGGAGACCCTTTCCAATTCCACCAGCCGCTTGGTTTTTCGGTCGGTGGCGGAAAAATCAATGTTCGCGGTGGAGGTCTGGTTGCGCGATCGCATGTCGGCCAGGTTTCCGATCATGCTATTGGCGCTGTCGATCCGTGCTTTCGACTTGGTTGTGCGCGCCTTCGGCCCTCGCCGCAGCCAATCGATTTCAATACGTACGCGGTTTTCGAGCGCATCCTGGCGTTTGGTTTGCGCCAGTAAATATTCATCTTTCTTTTCGAGGAATTCGCTGTAGTTGCCGCGCACAGTCAAAATGCCTTCGGCGTACATGCGATTCAGTTCGACCATGGTGCGAGCGACGTTCTCAAGAAAATAACGATCATGGCTGACGACCACATAGGCAAACGACGCGTTCAGCAGCAGTTTTTCCAGCCATTCAATCCCGGCCAGATCGAGATGATTGGTGGGTTCGTCGAGCAGCAGTACGTCCGGTTGCTGCACCAGCGCTTCCGCGATGGCGAGCCGTTTGCGCCATCCACCGGACAAGGTTGCCGCGTGTACGTCGAAGTCTTCAAATCCGGCGCGCCCCAAAGTTTCCGCCAATCGCGCTTCGTGTTCAGCCTGCGGCGCGCGAATCCGCACGAGCGCCTTTTGCAGCACTGAACGGATTGTGTCTTCCGCCGCGAACTCGGAATTTTGCGATATGTATCCAACACGGGCGAGCTTCCGTCGCGAAACTTCGCCGGAGTCGGGCTCGATGTTTCCTGCAAGAATTTCAAGCAGGGTGGATTTTCCAGAGCCGTTCGGACCGACTACACCGATCTGGTCGTCTTCAGAAACTGTGAAGGCGATGTTGTCGAATAGCGGCGTGGCACCGTACGCTTTGCGAAGAGATTGTCCGTTGAGAATGGGAGGCAAGCGTGCGGTACGTCCTTTAATCTGCGGAGTGCGGTCCGGCCGCCTGATCCAAGGATAGCAGCCGCCGACGTCAGAATTTCCCAGCCAGTATTTGTTTGCGCCGTTGTTGCGGGAATCGTTCAATCGCATAACGCAACGTGGTTCGCGGGATCGAGGCGTAATGCCGCTCAAGAAACGCCAGCAGGTCGGACTGGGAGATTTTGCCGGCTTCTCGCAATGCCCACCCGACCGCTTTATGAATCAGATCGTGCGGATCGGCAAGAAGCTTTTCAGCAATCAGGAAGGTGTCCGCAGTTTCTCCGTGTCGGATCAGCATCAGGGTTGCAACAATAGCCATTCGCCGCTCCCACACGGACTTTGACTTTGCCAGCCGATACAGCGGCCGCCGCGATCGCGTCCTGAAATGCTGGCCGAGAATGTAGGGAGCCGATGCATCGACCAGGTCCCAATTATTGATGCCCTGGGTGTTCGCCAAATAAAACTCGACGATTGTTTTGCGCTCGGCCTCGGCTGCGCCCTCATATTGGGCAACGAGGATTTCGAGCGCCGCCAGGCGGTGTTCGTGTATTTCGGAAGCCAGCAGCAGCGCTAATTCAGGCAGAGGAAGCGTGCGATATCGCAGCGCTGCATTTCGCAGGGGCGGCACGGGAATGCCGATGAATTTGTCGCCTTCGCCGTATTCTCCCACGCCGCTTTTAAAAAACTTTGCGACACCGGCTGCACGGGCAGGACTCCCCAACGCGGCAAGTTCACGCACCAGGTCAGCGCGTGTTGGGGCAACATTGGATTGCAGTTCGCGAATGCTGGATTTCATTGCGGTTCAAGTCCGGCGGTCATCGTGGACTAGGCATCGATAAACGCGACCGACTTGATGCCGGCGAGTTCAAATCGCTTGCGACAGCGAATGTTTTGGCAGGCCACCTGATCTTCTCGAAGCACCATGTAGGATTGCGCCTTGGCAAAACGTGCCCGGTCGCGCTCATCGGCGCGCGGGGGCACAGTGTTTTTCTTGCGCCTGACCAGCCAGTTCAGTTGATACTCCGCCGACTGGCGGCAGTGCGGACAGGTCAAAGTATGTGGGCGCTGCTCTGGTTTCTCGTTGTAAAAATCGCGTTCTTCCACGGCAAGCCCTCCAGTGTCAACTTCCAGTATGGCATTGCCGCCGGGGTAACTGCGAGTCGAAGCTCCAGAAATATCTCGTGTATTTTCTGAGGCGAGGATTTGCATTGGCGTACACTGCGCCTAAATGCCGTTTGGAGGAACCGTATGTCAGTGAACCCTATGGTGGACCCGAGTATGGTCACCACAGCGCTGGAATTGCCAGGCTTTCGGATTGTGCGAAATTTTGGCGTGGTGCGCGGAATCGTGGTGCGTTCGCGTTCAATATTTGGAACCATCGGCGCGGGGCTGCAGACGCTGGCCGGCGGCAATATCTCGCTTTATTCCGACCTGTGCGAAAAGACCCGCGAGGACGCGTTCGAGCTGATGATGCAGCACGCCGCACAGCATGGCGCCAACGCCATCATCTGCGCCCGTTACGATGCGAATGACATTCAGCAGGGAGTGACGGAGGTGCTGGCGTACGGTACCGCTGTGACCGTGGAGAGGATTTCGTGATGGTTCGCGTCACAGCACCAAGATCTATTCTTCGCAGAACTGGGATTTGGGGAGATTAGTTGGGGGTGCTGGGCGCGAAGTAACCCTTTTCGGCACTGACCTTGTAGTTGCGATCATATGCAACGAGGTAAATGGGCCGGAAGGCGCCATCCGCTTTGAAATCCGCTGGTTTGTAGACGAGTGAGTATTGACTGCGCAACTCTTCCTGAATGCTTTGGAATGCCGCTGCAACATTTTCCATACGGAAGGGATTGAAAGCACGGCCACCCGTGGCCACAGCCATGGCTTTCAGAATGTCGTCGCCACGGTCGCGGCTGGGGCTATCGTTGGTGCTGATGGTGTAGATCGCGGTAGAAGCGCGCTGACACATCTTGACGGCATCATCGAGCGTTGCGTGGCTCTGATCGTCGTCTCCATCGGAAAGCAGGATGAGAGTCTTGCGGAGAGCTCCGGAGCGGGCCAGCGGGAGCATCTGATCGCGGCAAGCTGTGTAGGTGGCGTCATAGAGAGCGGTACCACCGCCGGGAGAAAGTTTGCGGATTCCGCCCGCCAGCAGATCGCCGTTGTTCGTGTATCCCTGAGTGAGGTCCGGCGTGATATCGAAACCCATCACGAAAGCCTTATCCACCTGGGGGCGGAGGACCGACAACAGAAACTCGATGGCGGCGTTCTGTTCGAACTGAAATCGCGAACGGATTGAACTGCTGGTGTCAATCATAAGGCCAACGCGCAGCGGCAGATTGGTCTGTTGGGTAAAGCTGTAGACCTCCTCGGGCGACATGTGGTTGTCGAGTAGAGAGAAGTCACTCTCATTCAGATTGCGAATAAAGTGGCCGTGCTTGTCGGTCACGGTGAAGATCAGGTTCACTTCATTGACGACGGTCGTGATAGTGTAAGCGCCATTTTGCTGCGTCTGGGAAGTTGGCTGTTGGGCCGCGTTCGGCGCCGTACTTCCGGAGGTATTGGCGGAAGGCGGAGCGGCCTGTTTCGCAGTTGGAGTGGCAGGCGCGGTGCTGTTTTGCGCCTGGGAAATTTTCTGCGCTCCGACAAAAGAGGCGAGAAAAATCGCGGCCATTCCCAACCAAGGCCTATGAAATTTGAGGTTCAAGCGTTCGAATTTGCAGCCCATCATTCATTCCAGTTTACCAGCGTCAAGGGCTTATTTCTGGTGGACAAACGACCTGAGCCGAGTTAGCCACCCCTCTAAATCGGCTGGCAATGGCGTTTCGAATTTCATAGATTTTCCAGACTCCGGATGGGTCAATCGAAGCCGCATCGCATGGAGGAAATTGCGGTCGAGAGAGATTGCCTGCTCCAAAGCCACCGCTTTCTGGAGACGAGTGGCTGGGGATTCGATGAGCGGAAGGATCTTATGCGGCGCGCCATATAGCGTGTCACCGACGACCGGGTGGCCAATGGAGGAAAGATGGACACGAATCTGATGAGTGCGGCCGGTCTCGATCTCAACCTCGACCAAAGTGAAAGGGCCATAGCGCGACTGAATTCGGTCCACAACGCGATAGTGTGAGATGGCGATTCGGCCTCCCATGCGATGGGTTGTCATGCGCGTGCGGCGCTGCTGGTCGCGACTGATGGGAGCATTCAGGGTACCGCGATCGGCTTTCACCGATCCGTGGACCAGAGCGATGTAGGTTTTGTGAACCTCGCGATCGGCAAACATTTTAGAAAGCCGGCGATGCGTGGCATCATCCTTGGCAACGACGATCAGGCCGCTGGTCTGCTTATCCAGTCGATGCACGATGCCGGGGCGAAGTGGGCCGCCAGCTTCCGAGAGGGTCGCCATGTGGTGGAGCAGCGCATTCACGAGCGTGCCTCGATTGCGAGCGCTGTCTGTTGCACCAGAACCCGCGTGTACCATCATGCCGGCGGGCTTGTTGATGACTGCAAAATGAGCATCTTCATAGACGATGTTCAGCGGGATGTCTTCAGGTTCGGCGCGAAGCGGGGGGAGTATCGGATCGCCGATCACCGTTACGGTTTCGCCAGTGCGCAATTTTCCGCTGGCTTTCATGGCTCGCGGATTGCCGTCGCTGCTTCGGACCAGCACGCAACTTTGATCAATCCACTGCTGCACCCGGGCCCGGCTGGTTGACGGCAGGCGAGCAGTCAGGAACTGGTCCAGCCGCTGGCCAACGGATGTCTCATCCACGGTGAATTCGCGCGGAGTATCCGTGCTGCTTTGCTCGGATGTTTCGGCGAGTTCTTCATCCATGAGCTCAGGCAGATCTTCGTCATTATTGTCGTGGCGCGCGTGATTCATGATGTTGCCAATCGAGTGGGTCGTTTTTCCATCAACAATAACGCGCCAAGTACGACCAGGCAGAAATCAATTGCCTGAGTAAGAGAAAGAGCGCCGGATACAATCATTAGCCGATCGCCGCCAAGATAGAAATCGAGAAAAAAACAGATGAGCCCCGAGGCTAACATCCATGCACCCGCTAATTCACCCGGCTGGCGTCGTTTTGGCAGCCACCACAGCAGCAAAAAGCAGAGCACAGCTTGCACAGCGCAGAAATATAGTTGGACCGGCTGCAACCTGGTGTTGAGCGGGGTTCCATTCCATTGGGCCGCCCAGCGGCTATGAAAAACAACGCCCCATGGCAGGGAAGTGGGACGGCCATAATCGCAACCTGCGAAGAAACAACCCAATGCCAGGATTGCTTGACCCAGCGCCCATGCTGGGGCAGCGGCGTCGAAAGTGTCCAGCCAGGGCATCCGTTTTAAAGTCATGTAGAGCAGACCGGCGGACAGCCCTAGGCCGATTTGCGTCAGGACGGAGTCGACCGTTCGCGGGAGCGAAACGCTGAGCATCAGCAGCGGATAGGAAAAGAAGTCGTGCCAGTGCCCGGAGATCAGCAACAGCTTTGAGCCCAAAATAGCGGTAAAAATCGTGATAAGGCCCAGGTTCCACATCGCGGCCGGATCTACCCGCAGGCGGGCGGCGGTTCGCATGGCCAGTGCCAGGCCAGCAATCAACGCTACAGCCGCGAAAACGCCATATGTGGGAAGGCTGACGGGGCCGAGGGTAAGAAGACGGGGATACACAAGAGGAAGTAGAACAGAATCCGGCAGAAAACCAAACTTTAGGCCAGATAGAGGGAAACGGAGGGTAGAAAGCCGACCCGCTGGGCCGTATGGCAGTGCGCCGGTGAACCCGTCCTAAGACGGTGGGAACCCGCCGCGGCTCTTTAGGCGTTCCGGACTGGCGGACAGCACACCGAGCCGATTATTCGAGTCGAGTCCCCTGTTCGATGAATGTAGGTTCAACCAGCGTTGACCACCCTACCTGCTTTGCAGGTCGGTTTCTAAGTGGATGCTAACCGGCATTCGCACGCTTGGCAAGCGGGGAGCGACTTCGATCACAATTCGGTGTTGATTCTATTCGTCGTGCAATACGTTCGTGGGGTTGACATGGAGGACACGACGTGCGGGAATCCACGTGGCCAGCGATCCCACCAATAGCATCGTGAGCGCGACACCGATGAGTACCAGCGGATCGTTGGGCGTAGCCTGATACACGATGCTGGCCAGGACGCGGCTGGCTAAGATGCCGAAAATAAGACCCACGACGGAACCGAATCCGAGCAGCATTACGGGTCGCTGCAACGCCGCGCGCAGCACCTGCCCGTGGGATGCTCCCAGTGCAACGCGAATGCCCAGCTCCTTCATGCGCCGACTGACCGTGTAGGAGGCGAGGCCGAAGATGCCGGTGACGGCGAGCAAAATTCCCAGCGCACCGAAAAGGGCCAAAGAAGTTGCTGCTGCGCGGGACGGCAACAACATGATCGCCAGGGCGTCTTGCCAACTTCCCAGGCTAGAGATAGGCAGGTTGGGATCGAGACGCCGGATGACATCGTGAATGGCCGAGGCCATCTGATTGGGGTCGCGATCCGACCGCACTAGCATGCACATCTGCTCGTTTCTCATTTGAAAAATTGGAACGAACAGCGCGGGAGTGGGCTCCTCGCTGACAGACAGGTATTTTCCGTTTTCCACGACACCGACGATTTCCGCCTTATTTCCGAAGATCTTCATGTATCTACCGATAACGTTTTTCGTGCCAAATAATTTCTCGGCAAAGGTCTGATTGACGATCGCGACCCTGGGGGCCTTGGCGTCGTCTTGCGGGGTAAAATTTCGGCCGAGTAGAATGCGCGTTCCGGCAGCCGTCATATAACCGGGCGACACCCTGAAGTAGGGGGTCATGAATTTGCGGTTCTTGACACTCAATTCCGCCGCATCCCCGGCGTAAATGGCGGTATTCGAGGTGTAGATATCCAGTGGAGTTGAGCTCGCATATCCCACAGCAGTCACGCCCGGCAAATGTGAGACTTCATCCGCCAGATGTTTCTGAAATTGCTCCGCGCTCGGTTCGCTGTAATTGGCCAATTGCAGATCGACAACGGACATGGTCACTCCCTTGGGATCGAATCCAAAGTTGGCGTGGAGGGTCCGGTCCAATCCGCGCAAAGCGACCAGCGAGGAGGTTACCAAGAGGCAGCAAATCGCGATTTGGAATGCCAGGAGCAGGTCGCGAAAGACCCATTTGCCACCGCCCGGAGTCATAATCACTCCGCCCTTGATCACCTGACTGGGATTCGTTTTCCAGATTTGACGGAGAGGGACGGCACCAAATAAAACTCCGGCGGCAAGAGAGACGACAAAGGCGAACACGTAAACCAGCTTGTCCGGAGTGACCATCAACTGAATGGGAAACCCGGCTGCAAGATGCCAGTTGCTGAGGGCGCCCAGCAGGCTGTTGGCCGCGACGCACCCCACCGCTCCGCCCACAGCAGAAAGGACGATCGCTTCCGTCAACAATTGGCGCACCAGTCGTGTTCTCGCCGCGCCTACAGCAACACGAATGGCCAATTCGCGGGCCCGGTCGGTTGTGCGTGCGGCAAACAGGCCGCCGAGATTGGCGCATGCGGCCAGTAACACCATCATGGCCAGCAGCATTACTCCAAAGGCGAACGCCTTGACCGCCGGGCCGAGAAGATTTCCGAGAAAGCCAGGCTGTACCAGTTCAAAAGCTAAGTTGGTTTCTGTTTGCGGATACTCTTTCGCGAGCTGGTGGGCCACCGAATTCAAGTTGGAGGTCGCCATGGCGGGGGTCACGCCGGGTTTCAAGCGGCCTACCAGGAATGTGTCCTGCTCACCGCGATTGTTGATCCAGTTGGAACCCTCGATCTGGGCCTGGTTCATGACGGGAACGTACACATCTGGCCAGAAAAAGCGCTCATTTCCCACAAAGCCTTTTTGCGTGACGCCTAGCACGGTGTAGGGGACTTTGTTCAGGTGGATCACGCGACCGACGATGCTTTTGTCGCTGCCGAATCTGTCTCGCCAGCAGATGTAGCTGAGGACGACATACGCACTGTCTCCCGGGCTGATGTCATCCGCTGGTTGAATCAGTCGCCCCAGGTATGGCTGTACGCCTAGCATGTCAAAGTAATTTCCGCTAACCTCATCCCCCCAAACGGGCGCTGGACCGTTCGAGGTCTGCAGCCCGACATGCACAAAGCGATACATAGCCAGGTTCGAGAATGTGATGTTGCGATCTCGCAAAGCTTTGTAATTGGGATAGGAATTGGCCAGTGCTTCAAAGCCCTGTTCGCCGGGATGCTGTAGTTGATACACCTGGTCCGCATTCGGGTAGTTCATGGGTTCGAGGACGAGCGCATTCAGGACGCTGAACACAACTACGTTCACGCCAATGCCAAGGGCCAGCGTGATGATGGCGGTCAGAGCGAAGCCCGGGGAATGGCGGAGCTGGCGGATCGCGTAGTGAAGATCCTGGAATACAGATGCCAAAAAAGTCTGCATGGAATGGCCCTCGTTAGATCTGACTTACAGGCACGCGGGGGACCAGTTGGCCTATGGGGTAAGGCATTGATTTAAAAATGGAAAGCGAGGCTAGTGGTGTGGTAGAGTGTCCGAATTCAAGAACGGGCGTCCGAAACCGGACAGAATTCCTGTTTCGTTTGCGTGTAGCTAGAGCCAGAAGTAGAAGAGGATTAGCCGGCTTTGCGGTTTTCCTCAAGGACGGCATCGAGCATTTCCGCCAGGGTTTCTGTACGGGACTTGATGTTGAGCGCGATGTTGCCGGATAAGGCGTCCCGCTGCTGGCGCAACGTCACCAGTTCATCGGCAATATTGAGGGCCGCGAGAACGGCGACTCGGAGAGAGTCGACGGTGGTGCCGTGTTTGGCAACGGCGCGCATTTTTGCGTCGACCAGTGCGGAGAGCTGCTCGAGATACCTTGGATCCGGACCACGGAGGTGATAGATCTGGTCGTAAATATCGACGACCAGATTGCAGGAAGTGTCGCTCTGAGCGATTTCACCTTGAGCCGTCTCCACAGGATCGAGTTGACGCAATTCATCGTGATCGGCCGGGTTCAAGTCATGAGGATCGCTATCTGGAAACGCATGTTGCGGATCTTTTTCGTTCATCGTTGCTCCGTAGTGCCGAAGTTTTCCACACGTGCTTCAGGCAGATTGTGTGTATGAAGCCTCGATCGCATCCAGCGACGACATTAGACGTTCGACCCGTGTGCGGACCGTATCTCGCTCACGATGAAGTTCTTCAATTTCCCTTTGTAACGTGACTCCCTGGGCGTGCTGCGTGTCTAACTGTGTACGCACATCGGCTAGTTCTTTCTCAATTTCCGCTCGTTGTTCGCGTTCGCGATTCAGCAGCTCGATCGCACGAACGACGCGCTGTTCCAAAGCGGCGAGCGTGTCGACCGCCACTGCAAGATCCTGTTCTTTCACCATAGTTGTTGTCATAGATAAATAAGATGCTCTTCGCGCAGTATAGCGCTACGATTCGGGCGAAGCCGAATTTTCGGACGCCTCCTGTGGGAAAGAGGGGCCGATTTTTCAGGTGCTCGTAAACACGGATTGGGTGAACCGGAAATTGACGGCTCAAGAAAGCAATTCCAGCGGGAATCTGGGGCTGCCGCCGAGCTCCATCAGGGTGGCGAAGATTCGATGGGCCCACTCCTGCAGTTCCTCCAGGCGCAACGTTCGATCCTGTGCCTGGAAAACGACACGCAACAGAAGAGCGTAGGACCCGGACGGTTCTTTTTTGTCTCGAAAGATTTCGCGAGGTTCGGTGCTGCGCATTTCCGAAATGCCGAGCGATACCAGTCTGTCGGCAATTTGCTGCCAATGGACGGTATCGGGGAACGTGAAAGAGAAGTCGCGCACGACAGCGGGGAAGCGGGACAGTTCACGGGCGCCGGGTTGGCGGAGCGCGTGCTGAAAAAGGCGCGCCAGATTGAATTCGCCGATGAAGATGGTTTGGCGAAGTTTTCTGGATTGGGATTCCTGGGGAGCGAGTTCGCCGAAGAAGCCGACGGTTTCTCCATTGACGACGAGACGAGCTGCGCGACCGGGATGCAGCCACGCAGGCATGAGGCCGTTTGAAGCGGGGAATGCGTCCATGTACATCGATTTGCTTGTAAATCCGGAGAGCAGTTCTTCCACGAGGCCCTTGAGATCGTAAAAGCTGTAGTCGCGCAGGCTGCCGAGCGCGTGTGGCGCAATTGCAGCTCCGGTGGCCCCTATGACGAGGGAAGGCTTTTCCTGGACTCTCTCCGAACCGCCGGTGAAGACGGTGCCCATCTCGAACAGGCGCAGGTCATCGACTTCGCGATTCAAATTATGGGCCAGCATGGAAAGCATGCCGGGAACGAGCGACGGTCGCAGAAAGCCGACTTCCTCGCTGAGAGGATTGCCAAGTTGCACGATCGAGTTCGGCTGTTGCGCAAACGAATTGGCATCGGCTGCGGAGCAGAACGTGCTGCTTATTGCTTCTGTATATCCGGCGGCACGCAAGGTTCGGCGGAGAAAGGATTCCTTGGGCGCCCAAGGCAGTTCGATAACGCTGCCGGAAAAAGACGGCAGCGTGTTGGCGAAGCGGTTGTACCCATGGAGGCGCGCGATTTCTTCAATCAGGTCAATTTCATAGGCAAGATCGAGACGCCAACTGGGCAATTTAACGGCATAGGTTTCGGTGGAAGTTTTCTCCATTTGCGCACCCAGCGCTGTCAGGTAGCGTTCGACGATTGCAGCGTCGATGGGATGACCGTCGGCAGTTTTGCCCAGGATGCGGCTGATTTCGCCGATGTGCAAAGAGATTGGCGGGCGCTGCGATGTACGTGCGGCCAGTTCTGGAATGACCACGTCAATCAGATCGCCTTCAATGGATCCGCCGGCTGCCAGAATCAGGTCACAAACGAGCGCGGAGGCGAGTGGAGGAGCATCGAAGTCCGCACCGCGTTCGAAACGATGAGACGCGTCGGTGTGCAATCCGTGTCGACGAGAGGAGCGGCGAACCGCGCCAGGATCGAACCACGCCGCCTCCACGAGAATGTTTTTAGTGGCGGAGGTGATCATCGAATCCCAGCCGCCCATCACGCCGGCCAGCGCCAGAGCTTTCTTTTCGTCGGCAACGACAAGATCGTCGGGCACAAGGGTGCGCTCGGTACCGTCGAGGAGACGAAGTTTTTCTCCCGGATGGGCGCGGCGTACGACGATTCCGCCGTCGAGCTTGTCGAGGTCGAAAGCATGGGTTGGATGGCCGATCGCCATGGTGACGAAGTTGGTTGCATCGACAGCGTTGCTGATCAGTTTCTGTTCCAGCAGGGAGAAGCGCTGGGCGATTTTTCCGGTTGAAGGCACGATGTTGACGTTGCGCAAAACACGCGCGGTGAATCGGCCGCAGAGGTCCGTGGCTTCGATGCGAACCGGGAACGCCTGCTTCGCCGGTTTGGCTGCCGGAAGTGAGACTTTGAGCGGTTCGAGAGGAACGTTGTAAATGGCAGCGGTTTCGCGCGCAACGCCGTAATGGTTCATGGCATCGACGCGATTGGTGGTGATGTCCATTTCCAAAAGCGAGCCATTGCCGGGGCCTAGATCGAAAACGCCATCGACCGCGATGCCGCGCAAGGTGATATCGTCGGCAAGCTGCTGGTCGCTGAGGCTGAGATCAGGCAAGTAAGAGCGGAGCCAGGCTGTAAGAATTTTCATGCGAACTGCTCCAGAAAGCGCATGTCGCCGGAGTAGAGCAGGCCGATGTCGCTGATGCCGTACTTCATCATCGCAATGCGATCGACTCCCATGCCGAAGGCGAACCCGGAGATCTTTTTCGGGTCATACGCAGGCTGCTTGCCACGAACAAATTCGAACACAGCGGGATTTACCATCCCGCAGCCGAGCAGTTCAATCCAGCCCGAATGCTTGCACTTGCGGCATCCTTTGCCGCCGCAGAAGATGCAGCTAATCTGCACGTCGGCGCTGGGTTCGGTGAAGGGAAAGAACGATGGGAAGAACCGGGTACGCACACTGGAGCCGAAGAGCTCCTTCATGGCGTGATCCAACGTTCCTTTGAGGTCGCTGAAAGTGATGTTTTCGTCAACGCATAGCCCTTCCACCTGATGAAAAATCGGGGAGTGAGTTGCGTCGGCGGCATCGTTGCGATGGACTTTCCCGGGGATCACGATGCGGACCGGCGGAGGCTGGCGTTCCATGGTGCGGATCTGCACCGGCGAAGTATGAGTGCGCAGCAAGAGGCGATCGCGCAAGGGCTTGTGCTGCTGATTGGCGACGACCAGGGTGTCCTGCGTGTCGCGGGCGGGGTGGTTGGGCGGAAAATTGAGAGCTTCGAAATTGTAGTAGTCGGTTTCAACTTCGGGTCCAACGCCAACTGAGTAGCCCATGTGTTCGAAGACACGAACAATTTCCTGCATGGTGCGAATCAGCGGGTGCTCGGCACCGAAGGTCGGCCGAATGCCGGGCAGGGTGATGTCGATCGTCTCGGCAGGCGCGGAACTTGGAGCGACGCTTGTGGGATCAGCTTCGAGGGCTTGTTCAATCTGCTGCTTGAGTTGATTGAAGTGCTGGCCTAACGACTTGCGTGCTTCGGCAGGGGAATTTTTCAGCCAGACATCGCTGATGAGCTTGAGGCGGCCCTGCTTTCGGCCAAGCCAGTAGAGGCGAAACTGCTCGCGATCCTCGGATGTGCGTAGCTCCGATGCCTGACGAGCGACGTCGGCATTCAGCGCGTGGAAGGCCGCCTCGACATGCTCTGACCCGTAACTTTCTAAAACAGGAATTGGCGAAGAAGACATTGCTTTTGAGGATAAATGAGAGAAGGCCGGAATACCGAGTCGCAGAGTTGAAGGTGAGAGATTTGAGGGCGCGGTTGGGGAACATTCGGCGGTGTGATTGAATAGGGACGTGCAAAAAACTTTAAGAATCCTGGTTGTTTTGTTCGCGGTATTGGGAGCCGTGGTTGCGACGCTGGCGTTTCAGGTGCATTATTCCAACAAGCTTGAGCCGTGCGACATCAACGCCCACTGGGATTGCGGAATCGTGAACCATAGCCGGTACTCGGTGATCCATGGCGTGCCGGTGGCCGCTATCGGCATCGTCGGATATCTGCTGATCGGCCTTCTTGCGCTGCTGCGGAAAAGAGACTGGACGTTCGCTGCTGCGTTGGCTGGACTTTGCTATGCCCTGTATCTTTCGCACGTGGAAAATTCGATCCTGCAGGTTTGGTGCCTATATTGCGTGATTTCGCAGTGCATCATTGCGCTGATTGTGATCCTCGCGGGCATTCAACTGGGAGTCGGCCGAAAACGACAAAGCACCCCCTGAGGAGTGCCTTGTTGTTTGTTGGATGTGTTAGACAGTCTTATGCGGCAGCGGCGCTGAGCGCAGTCTTCGCCTGAGTGGCAAGCGCCGCAAATCCGGCGGGATCTTTGGCTGCAATGTCGGCCAGAACCTTGCGATCCAGCTCGATCCCGGCCAATTTAAGACCATGGATGAGTTGTGAATAGCTGATGCCGTTCAGCTTGGCTGCGGCTCCGATGCGGACAATCCAAAGCGAACGGAATTGGCGCTTCTTCTCACGGCGGCCACGGTAGGCGAACTTGAGTCCACGTTCGACAGCCTCTTCGGCAGCCTGATAGAGCTTGGACTTTGTGAGGAAGTAGCCGCTTGCGCGCTTGAGAATCTTCTTGCGATATTCTTTGCGTTTATTGCCACGTTTGACGCGGGGCATGGTTGAAATCTCCTTTTTGCGTTTCGTTATGCGGCTGGAGGGAGGAGTCACCGGCCTGAGGCCTGCGCTGAATACCCTCTTCACTCGCTTCTTACTCTGATCTGTCTCGGAAGGGTTAGTTCCGGGGGCCTCGAACGCTTTCTGGCCCTACTCGCCGTGGCGAGCTGATCAGGCGTACGGAATCATGCGCAACACCTTCGGCAAGTCGGCATCCGAGACCATTGCAGACGCGGCAAGATGCCGCTTGGTCTTGGTTGCTTTCGAGGTAAGGATATGCCGCATGAAGGCCTGGCCGCGCTTGACTCGACCGCTTCCGGTCTTTTTGAAGCGCTTGGCCGCACCTTTGTGCGTCTTTAGTTTCGGCATGGTAATTCCAATCAAAATAACAGTTTTACGGCTGCGATCAGTATACGTCAGGCGAGAAGGAAGCGCGAGTGGCGT
>Ga0134126_10007094_pt1 | contig 14065 bp, 11 predicted proteins | sample KB31752_FD_96881 | JGI IMG/M metagenome (GOLD analysis project Ga0134126, IMG submission 96881) | Terrestrial soil microbial communities with excess Nitrogen fertilizer from Kellogg Biological Station, Michigan, USA - KB3-175-2 | ecosystem: Environmental > Terrestrial > Soil > Unclassified ... | reverse complement strand
GCCGCTTCCAGTTCTTCCCGCCCAGTTTGCGGATGGACCATGCTGTCGAGGTCAAAGCCAGCGGGAGCATGAACAGCCAAGCCGCGACCCCGGCCACAATGAAGCGCCGTTGGCTGATGTCGTCGACAATGGCCGCCCAACTGAAGCCGGCATAGAGCCACAGATAGGTCATCAAATGCAGGCAGCCATAAAAGAAGGCGTAGAGACCGAGCATACGGCGAAAGCGGATGATCCAGCCCAATTTGGGAATGAGCTTGCGAATGGGTGAAATGGCCAGCGTGATCACCAGCAGCCGCAGCGTTCCGTGACCGGTGAAGAAGGTCACGGTATGGGTGGGATCCGGCCCCAGATTATTTTGGAAACCGTGCGCCACCAGCCACGCCACGGGAGCGAGGCAGGCAATATGAACAAGAACTTTCAGGGCAATGATGATGCGATTCGACAAACTCGGTCTCACAGGGGCTAAAGCCCCGTCGTTTTTTAGCCATGTTCGGCACGGCTAAAGCCGTGCCCTGATACGAAGCCGCAGATTCTTCAGTTTTACTCCAGAGAGACAACGTTTGGCCTGAAGCCGTGCTGCGATACGAATCCTAGTAGTTCCTCTTCAAATCCATCCCCTTGTAAAGGCTGGCTACCTGGTCGGCGTAGCCGTTGAACATCAGCGTGGGCTGGCGCTGCTTCCAGATGGGCGCGCCGATGATCCGCTCCGTCTTCTGGCTCCAGCGGGGATGCGGAACGCTGGGATTGACGTTGGAGTAAAAACCATATTCGTTGGAGGCCATGTCGTTCCACGTGGTATGCGGCTGCTTGTCCACAAACTTGACTTTCACGATCGACTTCGCGGACTTGAAGCCGTATTTCCACGGCACCACCACGCGCACCGGAGCGCCGTCCTGGTTGGGCAACGTTTGTCCATACAGCCCGAAGGTAAGCAGCGTCAGCGGGTGCATGGCCTCGTCCATGCGCAGCCCCTCAGAGTAGGGCCAGTCGAGGCCAACGGATCGGATTCCCGGCATCTGGCCCGGATCGTCGAGCGTCAGAAACTGGACGTATTTCGCCGAGGGCAGCGGGTCACATTGCTTGATGAACTCGGAGAGCGAGTAGCCGACCCAGGGAATCACCATGCTCCACGCCTCCACGCACCTGTGCCGGTAGACCCGGTCTTCGAGCGGACGCAGCTTCAGCAGGCTGTCAATGTCGAACTTCTTCTTCTGCTTGACGTGCCCTTCCACCTCAATCGACCACGGACGGGTCCGCAGGCTGCCGGCATACTTGGCCGGATCGCCTTTATCCGTTCCGAACTCGTAGAAGTTGTTGTAGTGCGTAATGTCATACAACGAAGTCGGGGTAAGCCCCTTGCTGGAAAGCGGGCTGGGAACCGTGGCCAGCTTGGTATCCGCCAGGACCGGCTTCGGGCGCATGAAATGGGCCGCACCCTCTGCGGCCAGAGCCGCCGCACCCACCGCACCCACCGCCATAAAGGCTCGCCGGTTCATATACGTTGCGCGTGGGGTAATCTCAGAAGAAGGAATCGAACTGGAATCGGATTTGCGAATGAGCATAGCTGCCCCACTTTCTCAGGTTGTGGCTATTGGACTCACCCCACCTGTCTCCGGTTACAAAGCATTTGTCGCCGACGGCGGCGAAAAGGAAACCAATCCATCCAATGGCCCCTCTTAGGCCACAGGAACACACCCGAAAAGGAGCAGGAAATCGATGGCGATACCCGCGGCGGAAGGCAAAATTCCCGTGTTGGACAATGACCGCATGAGACAGGCTGCGGAGCTTCTTCTCAGAGCGCGTCGCGAGGTCATGCCAATTCATGAGCTGCCGCGGAATCTGCGCCCCTCCACGCTCGATGAAGCTTACGCGCTGCAGGATATCATGGCCCAGTCGCTCAGCCCAATCGGCGGATGGAAGGTCGGCGCGCCCACGCCGGATGCGACGCCGGTCTTCTCGGCCATGCCGCTGTGGGGAGGCTTCGCCGCCTCCGGCTCGCGCATTGCCCGCGACTTCAAGCGGCTGCGCGGCGTTGAGGCCGAAATCGCCTTCTGCCTGGGCAAGGATCTGCCGCGCCGCACCGAACCCTACTCCCGCATGGAAGTCGCGGACGCGATTGCCAGCGCGCATCCAGCCATCGAGATGCTGGAGTCCGCCTTCTTCGATGTGGACAAGGTAGACCGCTTCTCACTGATTGGCGACCTTCAGATGAACGGAGGCTTTGCCTACGGGGCCGCTGTTCCCAACTGGCAGAGTCATGACCTGACGAAGGAATCCGCCAGCGTCACGATTGATGGAAAGAAGGTGTTTGAAGGCACAGCTTCCAACCCGGCTGGTACTGACCTGCTGCGGCTTGTGACCTGGCTCGCGAACGAAGGCAGTTACCGCACCGGCGGACTTCAGTCCGGGCAGTGGATTACAACCGGCAGCTGGTCCGGCAAAGCGCTGACGAACGCGGGGTCCCCGGTTGAGGCGCGTTTCTCCACATTTGGGTCGGTCAACATCCAGTTCGAGTGAGCGGGACTTATCGACGGGACCCGGCCGCTTCCTTCGCCCGCTCCTCAAAGTAGCCGAGCGATAGCTCCAGCCCCTCGCGCAGCTTGACCTTGGGAGACCATCCGAGCAGTTCGCGCGCCTTGGTGATGTCCGGCTTCCGGCGCGCGGGATCATCGACCGGCAGCGGCTCATGCCGTATCCGGCTCTTCGATCCTGTCACCGCCAGCACCTGATGCGCGCATTCGAGGATGGTCCACTCCTCGGGGTTGCCAATGTTCACGGGCAGGTGCTCGTCCGACTTCGACAGCCGCACGATGCCGTCGATGAGGTCGGAGACGTAGCAGAAGCTGCGCGTCTGCAGGCCATCGCCGAACACTGTGAGGTCTTCGCCCTGCAAGGCCTGCATCATGAGGTTGGAGATCACGCGCCCGTCCGTGGGCTGAAGCCGCGGCCCGTAGGTGTTGAAGATGCGGACCATGCGTGTGTCCACGCCGTAATAGCGATGGTAGGCCATGACCGCCGCCTCGGAGAAACGCTTCGACTCGTCGTAGACCGAGCGCGGGCCGATCGGATTCACACGCCCCCAGTAGCTCTCCGGCTGCGGATGTACCTCCGGGTCGCCGTAGCACTCAGAAGTGGAGGCCTGGAGGAATTTGGCTCCGGCGACGCGTGCGAGGTCGAGCATATTGATGGTCCCGTAGGAGCCGACCTTCAGGGTCTCCGGGCCGAGGCGCGCATAATCAGCAGGACTGGCAGGCGAGGCGAAGTTGAAAACATAGTCGATGCCGTCGAGTTTCAGCGGCTCGCAAATGTCGTGCTCGACAAAGCTGAATCGCGGCTCGCGGTTGAGTTCGGCCAGGTTCTTCGAGCTACCCGTGGCGTAGTTGTCCACGCCAACCACGCGATTGCCGTCGGCAATCAACGCTTCGCAAAGATGCGAGCCGAGAAAGCCAGCCGCCCCGCTCACCAATACCTGCTGTTCGGCCAATCGTGCCGCTCCCTTCCGCTAGTGCGGGGCTTTCACGCCAGCCGCCAGTGACGGGCGTCCAACACTGACGTAAGTGAACCCCTTGCCGCTCATCAGCTCGGGATCAAACAGGTTTCTGCCGTCAATCACAATGGGATGGCGCAGTTCCTGCCGCAGCCGGTCCAGATCGACCGAGGCAAACTCCTGCCAGTCGCTCAGGAACAGCGCGGCGTGCGCGCCCTTCGCCGCCTCATATATGTCGGAGACATAGGCCACCTGCGACCCCGGTTCGAGGATCGCCTTCGCGCGCTCCATCGCCGCCGGGTCGAACAGGTTCACGCAGCAGCCTTCCTTCAGCAGCATCTGCACAATCTCAATCGCCGGCGACTCGCGGATGTCATCGGTTCCCCCCTTGAACGCCAACCCAAAGACCGCCAGACGCTTGCCACGCAGCGTCCACAGCGCGGAACGAATCTTGCGGAAGAACAGCTTCTTCTGCTCGCAGTTGATCTTCTCCACCTCGGCCAGCAGATCGAACTGATGGCCAAGCTGTTCAGCTACCCAGCGGAACGCCGCCACGTCCTTGGGAAAGCAGGAGCCGCCGTAGCCGATGCCGGCGCGCAGAAACTTCGGCCCGATACGCTCGTCCATGCCCACGCCTGCGGCCACTTCCTCCACGTTGACGCCGGCGGCGTCGCAAAGGTTCGCCACGGCGTTGATGAACGATATCTTCATCGCCAGGAAGGCGTTGGTCGCGTGCTTGGTCATCTCCGCCGCTTTGGTTGACATCTTCATCAGCGGCGGCGGACTCGCCGCGCTCCTGCTGCCCGGAACCGCGTGGGGCAGGTCGTAATACGCTCCCGAAGTCAGCGGCTCATAGATTTGCCGCATGACTTTGGCCGCGCGCTCGCTCTCGACACCGATCACAATCCGGTTGGGGTGGAGAAAGTCCGTGACGCCCGTGCCTTCGCGCAGAAATTCCGGATTGGAGACCACATCGAACGCTTCTTTTGACGCACCGTTGCGCTCCAGAATTCGCCGGATCCACTCATTCGTGTAGACCGGCACGGTGCTTTTTTCAACGATCACCTTGTAGCCATCTATCGAACGCGCAATCGCCGTTGCAACCGCGTCCACGTAAGAGAGGTCAGCGTCGCCGGCGTCTGATTGTGGGGTGCCAACGGCGATGAACACCGCCTGTGCCTGCTTGATGGCTCCATGCAGGTCAGTGGTGAACTCGATGTTCCCAACCCGGTGCCGCCCCAGCATTTCGGGCAGGTACTCTTCGTGAATCGGTATGCCGCCGTCGTTGAGGAGGCGCACCTTTTCTTCGTCATTGTCCACGCAGATGACGCGGTGACCTATTTCGGCGAAGCACGCCGCGGAAACCAGCCCCACATATCCCGAACCAACCACTGCGATGACTAAAGGTTGCGTCATACCGTTTCCCTTCCATCGATCTTACTTGATTCCATTCCCCGGACAGCACGGCGGATTGCCTCGCATATCCGGTCCTGGTCCGCGGCTTTGAGGTAGGGGTGCATGGGCAAGCTCAGCACACGCCGGGCGGCGGCCTCCGCAACAGGAAAGCTCCCCTCGCCATACCCGAGGCCGCGAAACGCGGGCTGTAAATGCGCCGGGACCGGGTAATGCACCGCCGTCGGAATGCCCTCGCGAGCAAGCGACTCCGCTACCTGCTCCCGGTCGTTCACCTCAATCGTGTATTGCGCGTACGCGCTCTGGTTGCCATCGGCGATCCACGGGGTTTGGACCACGCCCGCGAGTCGCTCGTTGTATCGCGCCGCGACCTCTACCCTCAGCCGTAATTCTTCTTCAAACACCTCCAGCTTCGCCAGCAGGACTGCGGCTTGCATGGTGTCCAGACGACCGTTCACCCCCAACCGCACGTGCTCGTAACGAGAAGCCTGGCCGTGATTGCGTATCTCCAGCATGGCGGCTGCCAGGTCGTCATCCTCTGTGAAGCACGCTCCGCCGTCGCCATAAGCCCCCAGCGGCTTGGACGGGAAGAAGCTGGTGCAGCCAATCGCGCTCAGGTTGCAGGACTGGCGGCCTTGATAGCTTGCGCCGAAGCTCTGCGCGGCGTCTTCGATGACGGGCAGGCTGCCGGCTGCTTTCTGAATCGCGTCCATGTCCGCGCACTGGCCATAGAGCGAAACTGGCATCACGGCCCGCGTGCAGTCCGTGACCGCAGCAGTCAGTCGCGACGGGTCAAGATTGTAAGTGCGCGGATCGATGTCCACGAAAACCGGCTTTGCGCCCAGGAGCGCGATCATTTCCACTGTCGCAATAAAGGTGAACGGCGAGGTGACGACCGCATCGCCCGGCGCAATGCCCAGCGCCATCAGCGCGATCAGCAGCGCATCCGTGCCGCTCGCGCAACTGATGCAATGTTTGCTGCCGGTGCGCCGCGCCAGCGCGGTCTCAAGCTCCCGCACTTCGGGGCCAAGAATGAATTGCCCATGCTCCAGCACAGCATGAATGCGCGCGTCCATGCTGGGCTTCAACAACCGGTACTGCGTCTTCAGATCAACAAATTCCATCGACTCTTTCGCGCCGCTTAACAATGAACAATCTTCTCCGACTCAATGCCCGCCGTCGCGTTCCGCGTATCAATCACCAGCTTTGAGTCCGCCACAATCCGCGCATAGTCGTAATCCGTGTGGTCGGTGATGATCAGCACCGCATCGTATTGCGCAAGGTCTTCGAGCGGAGTGTTTTCCATATTCAGATCGTAATGGCGGCCCTGCCCCACGCGCGCGAAGTATGGATCGTTATAGGACACAAACGCGCCGCGCTTGCGCAGCAGTTCGATAATCGTCAGCGCCGGAGACTCGCGCAGATCATCAATATCTTTCTTGTAGGCCACGCCCAGCACCAGTACCTTTGAGCCCCTCAGCGGCTTTCCATGCTCATTCAGCGCTGTCATCGTCTGCTCCAGCACGAAGTACGGCATGCCGCGATTGACTTCGCCGGCCAGTTCGATAAACCGAGTGTGGAAGTCGAACTGCTTCGCCTTCCATGACAAATAGAAGGGATCAATGGGAATGCAGTGACCGCCCAGTCCTGGGCCGGGATAAAACGCCTGAAATCCGAACGGCTTGGTCTTTGCCGCGTGAATCACCTCGAACAAGTCGATGTTCATGCGCAGGCAAAGCTGCTTCAGTTCATTGACCAATGCGATGTTCACGCACCGGTAGATGTTTTCTAGCAGCTTGGTCATCTCCGCCGCCGCCGGAGACGACACCGGAACGGTCTTGTGAAATACCGCGCCATACACCGCCGAGGCCAGTTCCAGTGCGACAGGCCCGCAACCGCCAATCACTTTAGGAATATCGCGTCGCGCCACCGTTTCATTGCCAGGATCCTCGCGTTCGGGAGAAAACGCGACATAGATCCCTCGTGCCTGCGCATCACGCGCCACGCGCAGTCCCGCGCTGTTGCCCTCTTCGAGCAGCGGAACCACAACCTCTTCCGTCGTCCCCGGATAGGTCGTGCTCTCCAGCACCACGAGCTGGCCCTCACGAACATGGGGAGCCATGGCCTGCAGTGTTCCGGTAATGTAGCTCAGGTCCGGCTCATGATACTCATTCAGGGGGGTGGGCACGCAGAGAATCACCACATCCATTCCGGCGATTTCGCTGTAGTCGCCAGTCGCGCGAAAGCCGCTACGCCGCGCCGCCTCAACGTGTTGGCGCGGAATCCGCACGATATAGGACTCGCTCGCGTTCAGCGCGTCCACCTTTTGCCGGTCCACGTCAAAGCCCGTCACCGCGAACTTCTCTTCGCTGAAAAGCAGCGCCAGCGGCAGGCCCACGTAGCCCATCCCGATGATTCCGATGCGAGTTTTGCGCGCTTCGATTTTCGATTTGAGTTCGGCTGCAGTCGGTGAAATTGCGGTCACGGAAATCTTTCTGGAAGAAATCATATCGCGGCTTGCGCGCGGCTTTGCTTGGCAGATACCGGCCATGCGTAAATCGCGCAGTCCGGCCCCTGAAATTGCCCTCCCGCGCGTCCGGCAACTGCTGATTTTAGCATGATGGAATCCGCACCACCGCTCCGCCCACGCATAAGAGTTCGCTCGGTCCAAGGCTCCGCGTGGCAGCGCAACCTTCTCCGTCGCCTCACATCTCAAGAGAGATAAGGGAGAAAAATTATGCCGGACTTTGTTACTGAAATGAAAAAAGAATTCACCATGAGCACAAAGGAAGAAAACATCCGCTACGCCGTTGGCGCCGCCGCCGCCGCAACCGCCATCTTCGCCCCCCTTGGCTATTCCTGGAAAGCCGTGTTTGCCGCGGTAGCCGCTGAAACCATTCTCACCGGCATCTACGGAGTCTCCCCAATCCGACAGCTTTCTCGCGCGTGTTCCTGAAGTCGCGACGAAATGGACGTCGATGGAACGGATGGACGCTCTCCACTTCACCAAGCGTCCATCCACCGCCTATTTGCGTCTTAACCCAATGAGGTGCAGGTCCGCATGGATGAAATCCAGCCTTCTCTGGTCTTGTTAGAGCCGCGCTCTCATCATTTCCACATCAGCCAGGGCCGCAGCGTTTTGACAACCTCGTTGAATGGCTTCATCGAAGACCCGGGGATCGAGGGACTCTGGACCTACGAAACCCGGCTTCTCTCGCGGTACGTGTGGAAGGTTCACGGCGAGCAGCCGACCTTCAGCGCTCTTTCGGCGGTGGACCAGCAAAGGTCCATTGGCTACTACATTTTCGCGCCGCCGGAATGCCGCAAAAAACAGGAACCAGGCTGCGACCCGGCGCAAAATTCCGTTGAGATAAAAATCGACAGGACTGTGGGCGAAGGACTGCTCGAAAGAGTCACTCTAACCAACCACACTCTGCTGAAGACCTCCTTTACTTTGGCTCTGGACGTGGCCGCCGACTTCGCCAGTTCTTCCGAAACTACTGGACCGCGAAAGCAAAAGGGCCGGCTCACGAAGCAATGGCGCCGCAGCGATTCCGGCTGCACCCTCTCCTTTGACTACACGGTGCGGCACAACTACTCGCACCAGGGCGAGTCTGGGACAGCGGCCTTCCATCGCGGGATTCGACTGCTGGTTGTGAATGAACAACGGCGGCCTGAGTATGGCCAAGGGCAAATTCGCTTTCGTATCAAGCTGAATCCCCGGCAAACCTGGCACGCGACGCTGGCGTGGACGGCGCAGGTGGATGGCCTCGATCAACCGCTCCCGAACGACGCCGAGGGAAAGCGCAAGCGGCGCAGCATGCTCGCTGATGCCGCGCAATACAACGTTCCCGGAGAGCGGTCCCTCGCGCCGCTGGTGATGAGGACGATTCGCCGTGCCGCCGCTGATCTTGCGGCGCTGCGTCTTTATGATCTGGATGGCGAGGACGTTCTCGGCGAGAATTGGGTGCCGGCGGCCGGTGTCCCGCTGTACGTCAGCCTGTTCTCCCGGGATGTCCTGTTTACCGCGCGCCAGTCCGCCGCCATCAGCACGGCCATAATGCGGGGAACGCTGCCCGTGCTGGGGCGCCAGTTGGGCGCCAGAATCAACGATTGGCGCGATGAGCAGCCGGGGAGGGTTATCCACGAAATCCATTCCAGCCCCATGGCGCAGCTCAACTACACGCCGCTTGGCCGCGATTTTGGCGGCGCAACCGGCTCTCTGTTCTACGGCTCGGCGGTCGCCGATCTTTGGCGCTGGACAGGCAACAAGGAACTTGTGACGCCGTTTATCGAACCCGCTCTGCGCACGCTCGCCTGGGCCGATCAATACTGCCGGGACAAGAGCGGATTCTACAAGTATCAGACCCGCTCGAAGCAGGGCGTCAAAAACCAGGGCTGGAAAGATTCCGCCGATGCCATCGTCTATCCCGACGGCTCGCAGGTGCCCGACCCGCTGGGGACGTGCGAGATGCAGGGCTGCGTCTACTCCTCGAAGCTGGGTCTCTCCGAAGTGCTGTGGGCCTTTGGCGACAAGGAAATGGCAATGCAGTATGCGAAGGAAGCCGAGGAGTTGAAAGACCGCTTCAATGAATTTTTCTGGATGCCGAAGGAAAACTACATCGCCATGGGCATCGACAGCAAGAACCGCCGGATCGAATCGATATCCTCGGATCCCGGCCAGTGCCTGCGCTATGGAGTCGTGAAAGACTGCCACCGCGAGGCCGTGGTGCGACGGTTGATGGCCGACGATCTGTTTTCCGGATGGGGCGTGCGCACACTCTCCTCGAAACATCCTTCCTTCAATCCGTTCTCCTACCACCGGGGTTCGGTTTGGCCGGTTGAAAACGGCGAACTGGTCATGTCGCTGGCCATATGCGGCAAGATCGAGGAAATGCATCGCCTCGCCAAATCCATGTTTGAAGCGGCGAGCCTGTTCCGGCACTGTCGGCTCCCCGAAGTATTTTCGGGACACTCGCGCGATGCGGAGCATCCCTTCCCCGCCCTTTATCCCAAAGCGAATACGCCGCAGGCATGGTCCGCGTCTTCGCCCTTTCTGGTCCTGCAGGCCATGCTTGGCATTCAGCCGTATGCTCCGCTGGATTTGCTGCTGCTCGATCCTCATCTTCCCGAATGGCTGCCAGAAATCAGCCTCCACGGGCTGCGAGTTGGAGATGCGCGAGTTTCTCTCCGGTTCCGCCGTGAGGCTTCCGGTGAAACGGAATATGAGGTGGCCGGCGCAGAAGGCGCGCTGACCGTGGTGCGGCGCGAAGACCCATGGTCGCTGGTTAGAGGCCCCGGCGAAACGGTACACTCCCACCTCTTGGAACTGAAGCGAGCCGCCTGATTCACATGGCCTGATTCACAGTACAATGTGGATACTGTGGCGCGTTTCCCATTGGCGCGTTGCAGCAACCGTGCGAAAGTGGCGGAATTGGCAGACGCACCAGACTTAGGATCTGGCGGGGCAACCCGTGGGGGTTCAAGTCCCCCCTTTCGCACCAGACTTCTTTTCACTGGGCTTGCTACCCTATAGGCATTATGTCCGCCGCTCATCAACCCAAACTTCAGCTCACCAAGTCTCCCGACTACAGCGAAACCTATGCCAACAGCGTGCAGGTGCGCGTCAGCGTCTGGGACTTTTTCCTTAACTTCGGCATCGCGCATCAAGAAACGCCCGACGAGGTGACGGTCGAGAACAAGCACGGCGTTTACGTGAGTCCGCAGCAGGCCAAGGCGCTGTGGAATATGCTGGGGCAGAACCTCGCCCAATACGAGCAGGCCTTCGGAACCATTGCGCTTGAGCCGCACGGCCATCCCATGCCCATGCCCACCGGCCCGGTCCACTAAGCAATGCCGAAGGCGGCGCAACCGGGCGCGTCCTCAACCCGCCGGTCGATCTCGCGCTTCTGGAAAAATCCTCCGTCGTGGACAATCTTTGTGCTGGCGTTCGCCGCCATCTGGCTCGCCCACTGGCCCCTGCTGCGGCTTCCCTATTACTGGGACGAGGCTGGCTATTACATTCCCGCGGCCTTTGATTTTTTTCGCACCGGCTCGCTCATCCCTTACTCCACGCTGTCGAACGCGCACCCGCCGCTGCCTTCGATCTATCTCGCGGGATTCTGGAAGCTGTTCGGATTTTCTCCCTTTGTCACGCGATCCGCCATGTGCGCCGTGGCCGCGCTGGGGCTGGCCGCGGTCTGGCGCATTGCGTTGGCCATCACCGAGCGCCGCTCACTTGCCCTGGCGACCGTTGTACTCACCGCCGCCTATCCCGTCTTCTTCGCGCAAAGCTCACTGGCGCACGCGGATATGTTCGCCGCCGCGGCCACGTTGTGGGCACTGGTTTTTTATCTCGACCGGCGCATCGGGCTTGCTGTGGTCTGCTTTTCGTTCGCGGCCCTCTCGAAAGAAACTGCGATCATCACGCCGCTCGCGCTCGCCGGATGGCAGATCTGGGTCGCGTTCCGATACCGCGTTCCCAAGACCGCGCGCCGCGCCGCACCACTCTTGATTCCCGCGCTCCCGCTCGCTCTCTGGTACGCCTATCACTGGCATCGCACTGGCTTCATCTTCGGAAATCCCGAATACCTGGACTACAACGCGACCGCAACGCTTTCGCCGCTGCGCATCGCCGTCGCGTTTCTGCACCGCGCGTTTCAGCTCACGCTGCACATGAACCTGTTTGTGCCGGTACTGATCGCACTGGCCTGCCTGCTGCTCGACCGCATTCCCGAAAATAGCGGCCTCAGGCTCTCCCGCGAGCATCGCGACCTTCTTCTCGTCGTCATCCTCGTCAACGCAGTCTTCTTCTCCGTGCTGGGAGGCGCGCTGCTCACCCGCTATCTTCTACCCCTCTATCCGCTGATTTTGCTGCTGTGCGTCGTAGCGTTGTATGCGCGGTTGCGCCGTTGGACCTGGGTGGTGGCCTTCTCCACCGTGGCATTCCTCGCTGCCCTGTTCGTAAATCCGCCGTACCGGTTTGCGCCGGAAGATAACCTCGCCTACCGCGATATGGTACGGCTGCAGCAGGATGCCATCGCGCAAATCACCGATCGATATTCTGGGGAGACCGTGCTGACGGCGTGGCCGGCTTCGGATGAGCTTACCAAGCCTGAACTGGGCTACGTCTCGCGCCCCGTGCGCGTTGCCACGATTGAAAATTTTTCACTGGTACAGATTTGGCAAGTCGCGCATTCCCAGAAGCCCTATAGCGTCGCGCTGATCTTCTCGACCAAATACAACCCGCCGCGCTGGACGCTCAGTCTGGGCCGCATCAACCAGCGGCTTGACGCGCGTTACTTCGGCTTCCATCGCGACCTCGATCCAGCGCTGATTACGCGGCTGCTCGGCGGCCGCGTCGTCTGGAGCGAGCAGCGCCGCGGCCAATGGGCGGCGGTTCTCCATTTCGACCGTCCCGCGGCTGTGGAAGCGCAACTGCGCCGGCCCTGAGCCCAACGTCGCCAGTGCGCGCCAACTATAATCCGTGTGTGCGGCAGACGTTTCGATTCCGACAGCTCCTCCCGGTCCTGATTCTGGCCTTTTTTGTTGCGCTCCCCACTTTCGCGCGTTGCCAGGTACCCTCGGCCGAACCGGCTGCGGAGACCCCGGCGCGCGGGCGGCTGCTGCTTGTGCTTCCCTTTGAAAACCGTACCGGACAGCCGAACCTCGACTGGATTGGCGACGGCGCAGCGGACATTTTCAATCGCCGCCTCGACGCCGCTGGCTTTCTCACCATCAGCCGCGACGACCGCCTCTACGCGCTTGACCGGCTGGGCCTGCCGCTGAATTTTCAGCCCTCACGCGCCACCACCATTCGCATTGCGCAGTTGCTCGACGCCGACTCGGTCGTCATCGGCTTCTACACGCTTACCGGCGACCAGCTTACCGTCACCGCGCAGGTGCTCGACCTGCATCAGTTGGTCCTGGGCCAGAAGATTGAGCAAACCTCCGCCCTCAAAAATCTCCTCGATATGCTCAATGGCCTGGCATGGAACGTGGCCCACAGGCTCGATCCGGCCTACTCCGTCGCCGAGCAGACATTTCTTGCAGCGGACGGCCCCTTGCATCCGGGCGCCTTTGAAAACTACATTCGCGGCATGACTGCCGAGGCCATCGACGACCGCATCACCCACCTGCGTGAAGCGGTCCGGCTCAACCCCGGATTCACGCCAGCGCGCCTGGAGCTGGGCAAGGCATACTTCGCAAATCAGGACTACGACTCGGCTGCTGCCACATTCGGGCAAATGCCCAAGGACGCGCCAAGCGCGCTGGAAGCCGATTTTGACCGCGGGCTCGCGTTTCTCTACACCGCCCATTATATGAAGGCTGAGGACGCCTTCGCCTTTGTAGCCATGCAACTGCCGCTGGCCGAGGTGGTGAACAACGAGGGAGTTGCCGCCAGCCGCCGCGGGCACGACGGCGCCCCGCTGTTCCAGCGGGCCGTCGCCGCTGATCCGCATGATGAGGACTACCATTTCAACCTCGCCATCGCCCTGCGCAAGCGCGGCGACCTGGCCGGAGCCACCCGCGAAATTGATGCCGCGTTGAAGCTGCGCCCCTCCGATGCGGACGCGCAGGCCTTTGCCGCGACCCTGAAAGAGCCAGCTCCGCCCAAAACCGGTCCAAGCACAGCCGCATCGGATGAGACGCTGCCCCTCGAGCGCATCAAGCGCAACTACAACGAAACCGAATTCCGCCAGGCCGCGTACGAAATGGAGCAGTTGCAAGCCATGAGTTTGGCCGCGCTGCCTCCCACGAAGCGCGCCACCGCGCTGGTGAAGGATGGAGACCAGTTCCTGAATCGCGGACTGATCCTTGAGGCCGAGCGCGAATACCAGGCCGCCCTCAAGGCTGACTCTGCCTCAGCGCTTGCTCATGCCGGGCTGGCCCAGGTCCGCGAGCACAGTAGCGACCCGAGAGCCGCCCGCGCTGAAGCGCAGCAATCCATCCGGCTTGGCCCCAACGTGCCCGCGTATCTGGTGCTGGCGCGGCTGGACATGGAAGCCAACCAACTCCCCGCCGCTGCGTCCAATGTTACCGCCGCGCTCCGCATTGAGCCCACGAACGGGAATGCGCAAGGCATGAGGCAGGCTCTGATAGCCAAAGGACAACAGGTCCCATGAAGACAACTCCAAATCCGTGCGCTTTGCGGCAACTCGTCCG
>Ga0134126_10007093_pt1 | contig 14065 bp, 14 predicted proteins | sample KB31752_FD_96881 | JGI IMG/M metagenome (GOLD analysis project Ga0134126, IMG submission 96881) | Terrestrial soil microbial communities with excess Nitrogen fertilizer from Kellogg Biological Station, Michigan, USA - KB3-175-2 | ecosystem: Environmental > Terrestrial > Soil > Unclassified ... | reverse complement strand
GCTGGTAGATACTAGAGGGGATGCCTCTTCGTTCTGGATTTGTTTCGATACTGGGCCGGCCGAATGCCGGCAAGTCCACGCTGGTGAATGCGCTGGTGGGCGAGAAAGTCGCCATTGTCACGCGCAAGCCGCAGACTACTCGCAACCGCATCCACGGTGTGCTGGAAGTGGATGCGGTGAAGGGAAAGCATCCTGCGGCGCAGATCGTGTTTGTCGATACTCCGGGCGTGCATAAGCCTACAAATCTGCTGGACAAGCGCATGCTGCAGGAAGTCTACGACGCGCTGGAGTCGCGCAACGTGGTGCTGCATGTTGTGGATGTAACTCGACGGCTGCGATTGCCCGAAGCGAAAGAAAAGGTCACAGAAATTGATCTGGATGCGCCTGCGGGAGAAGAAATTAAGGCGCCCGCGCCTGAATCGCATGCACCGCAGCAGCACTCGCTGGACAACGAAGATGCTTTCATTCTGGAGATGGTGAAGAAGCTGGAGTGTCCGGTATTTCTGGTGCTGAACAAGATTGATGCGATCGATACCAAGGAATCGCTGCTGCCGTTGATTGCGCAGTTCAGCGCGCTGCACAATTATGCCGAGGTGATCCCGATTTCCGCGCGCGGCGGCGATGGGCTGGAGCGGCTGGTCGACAAACTGGTGGAGTATATGCCGGAGGGGCCGCGGCATTTTCGCAAAGGGCAATTTACTGATCAGCCGGAACGCTTTCTTGCGGCGGAAATTATCCGCGAAAAAATCCTGAACTTGACGGGCGAAGAAGTCCCGTACTCCAGTGCAGTGGTGATTGAGCGATTTGAAGAACGCAAGATGCGCCCGCCTTTGCCGGGAAAACCCAAACCGAAGCCGCTCACGAAAATCTCGGCGGCCATTTTCTGCGAACGGTCTGGGCAGAAAGCGATTCTGATCGGCAAGGGCGGTTCCATGTTGAAGCAGATTGGCATCGCGGCGCGCAAGGAGCTGGAATCGTTCCTTGGAGTGCAGGTTCATCTGGAACTGTTCGTGAAGATTGCCGATGACTGGCGTGGATCGAATACATTTCTCGATTCACTTGATTGGCGTAACCAGTTGGAGAGCCTGGGGAGACATCAACAGATGAAAGACCCTGGGGAAGAATAGAGAGAGAAATTTTCCATCCCATCCTAGCCGCAAACTGCGCGGCTAGGATGGGGCACCCTGCACGAACGGCCATCGTCCTACGCTTCTTTGGTGTGGATGCCGAGGGCTTTCATTTTGCGGTACAGGTGGCTGCGCTCGAGGCCCAGGACTTCCGCGGCGCGACTGACGTTCCCATGAGAGTCTTCCAGCTTGCGCAAGATGTAATCGCGTTCATAGGCTTCGCGCGCCTGCTGCAGCGAAGGAAATTCTTCGACGTGGCGGCCGGGGCTGCGCGCGACCAATACGGGCAAATGCTTGCGTTCGATGCGCGATACCTGCGGGTTGAGAATCATCACGCGCTCCAGAATATTTTTCAGCTCGCGCACATTGCCAGGCCAATGGTACAGTTGCAGCGCAGCCAGCGCTTCCGGCGAGATTTCCATTCTCGGCCTGCCATACTGGCGTCCGAATTCTTTCAGCAATTCGGTCGTCAGCAGGGGAATATCTTCTTTGCGTTCGCGCAGCGGCGGCACGTAGAACGGAATGACGTTCAGCCGGTAAAAAAGATCTTCGCGGAAATTCCCCTTGGCGATTTCGTCTTCGAGGTTCTTGTTGGTCGCGGCTATTAAACGCACATCGATTTGAATGGATTGTGCCGCGCCGACAGGCGTGAATTGCTGCTCATCGAGTGCGCGCAGCACTTTGGCCTGGGTTTTCAGGCTCATATCGCCGACTTCGTCGAGAAATAATGTGCCGCTGTCGGCGCGCTCGAATGTGCCGCGCTTTTCCGGAGGACCGCCGGCCAAAGCGCTGTGACGATAGCCGAAGAGCTCGGCTTCAATGTAGTCCTCGGGAATGGCGGCGCAATTCAATTCGACGAAGACGCGATCGGCGCGCTGGCTTTCTGCATGCATGGCGCGGGCGATCACTTCTTTTCCTGTGCCGGACTCGCCATAGATCAACACCCGGCCGGTGGTCGGCGCCATCAGACGAATCTGTTGCCGCAGTGCTTTTACGGGAACGCTTTCTCCCGTAACGCGGGCGCGAGCGGTGAGCTGCTGTTGAAACTCGCGATTCTCGATGCGCAGGCGGCGCGATTCAACCGCGTTTTTCAGGATGATCAGGGTGCGTTCCAGCGAAAGAGGCTTTTCGAGAAAGTCGTATGCGCCGAGTTTGGTTGCGCGGACTGCAGTTTCGATGGTGCCGTGACCGGAGATGATGATTACTTCCGGGCCGGCAACGGCATCGAATCTGCGAATCTGCTGCAGCACTTCCAGGCCGTCGTGATCCGGCAGCCAGATGTCCAGCAACACAGCGTCAAAAATGGCATCGCGGACCAAGTCGAGCCCTTCGGCGGCAGTACCGGCGGTGGTGACGGTGTAGCCTTCCTCGGCAAGGATCGCTTCCAGGGTGCTGCGAATATCCGGCTCATCGTCGACGACGAGAATATGATTCATTGCTCCACCACGCTGGTTGAGGGTGCGGCAATCTCCGGCGTTGATGTGGAGTCTGCGAAGGGAATCAGGATGACAAAGCGAGCGCCTGCGGGGGAATTTGTTTCCACGTGGATGTTGCCTTGATGTTCCTGCACAATTTTTGCCGTGATGGAAAGACCGAGCCCGGTGCCGCGTCGGCGGGTGGAGAAGAAGGGCAGAAATAAACGCTCGCGGATTTCATCGGTGATGCCGTGGCCGGTGTCTGCGATCACGATTTCCGCCATAGTCTGGGTTTCGTTGCTCGCCGTGCGCACCGTTAAGACGCGCAGCAGCGTCGACTGCATGGCTTCGGCGGCATTGTCGATCAGGTTGCTGAAGGCGCGCTTGAGCGCCTCTGGGTCGGCCATGACCGGAGGAAGATTTTCTGCCAGATGCAGCCGGATCTCAATTCCTTCCAGCCGTCCCGCAAACAGTGCCAGCGTATTTTCCACGATGCGATTCAAGTCGGTAGGCATTCGATTGGCGGCAGGGAAGTCGGCGAGCGCAGCGAACTGATCGACCAGTTGGCGCAAGGTTTCGACAGAGGAACGAATTACCTCTGTTGAATTGCGAAGCACCTGGGCCGACTCCCCGGTGAGGCCGCGATTGACGTGGCGTTCGATGCGCTCGGCGGAAAGTGCGATCGGCGTTAGAGGATTTTTTATTTCGTGAGCGACGCGCTGCGCTACTTCCTTCCACGCCATTTGTTTTTGGGCGCGCAATACGTCTGTAACGTTGTCCATCACCACCAGATGCCCGTGAAGAGAACCACGAAGCTGGGTGACGGTAAAGATCAAATGCAGCGGGCCGCGGGGGCTGTGCGCTTCAACTTCTGTGGAAGCGGACGGCAGGCGACGGCTGCGTCGCAGCACCCGAGTAATTTCAAGAGCAGATTCCGCCGGGAACAGGGATTGTATCGGCTGGCCTTCAATCGACAGCTCGCCCAGAGGATCGAGCATTTCGTAAAATGCCCGATTCGCCTGCACGATACGCAAATCGTTATCGAGCGTGGCCACGCCGCTGGGAATGGTTTCCAGCACGGTTTCCAGCTCACGCCGCCGCTCGTCGATCGCGGCATTGGCTTCGGAAAGCTTATCGGTGGAGGATTCGAGCTGGGTGCGGCTGTTTTCAAGATCGGTGGCCATGTGGTTGAACGATCGCATCAGCTCGCCCAGTTCTCCGGATACGGCAACGTCGACCCGCGAGCCATAATCTCCGGAGGCCATGGCGTCCATCGCATCGGCCAATGCCTCCACTGGCCGGGTGACTTGCTTGGAGAGAAACAGCGCCAGCCAACTGCTGACAAACAACGTCAATCCAGTCAGCAGAAGAAGGACGAGCAGATAGGTTCGGCGAACTCGACGGCGAGCTCGCAACAGCGCCCAGTATCGTTCCGTGCCGGATTCGATATCGTGGATCGCGTTACCCACATTCGCCGGCAAAGGCAATCCAACTACGACAACGTCGCCGTTCCGCGATGCTGCGTCGCCGACCGAGTAGGCCGCCTGCCCGATTCGCAAGATCGGATCATCGGTGCGCTCCGCAGCCCGGAAAATCTCGTCGCTCAGAGACATCTGCTGTGGCATCGCCTGCGCTTGTTCACCGGGCCCGACATTGGAAAGCAGGGATACGGGGACGCCGTCAGTCGGCATCTGGTATGCATCGACGACGTTTCCGTCGCGATAGATGGTCACAAATCCGCCTTGCAGCGTCACCTTATGGCGGCGAAATAGTTCCAGCAAAGACTCCGGATGGGCCGGCAGATCGGCAGCGACGACGACGGGTTCGTGCGCCAGCGACTCCGCTTCGGCGCGAGCGTTGACGGCCGCGTAGTGAGACATCTCCATGGCCACCTGCATGGCTTCATCCCGGAGCTGGACGACGGGCTGCGAAAACCAGCGGTCGATGGAACGATTCATCAGCAGGTAGTTGAACGACAACATGAAAAATGCTGGAACGACGGAGAGCAACAGCGCTCCAATAAGCATACGGGCGCGAAACCGGGAACCGAGAACCCGGCTTTGTCCGCTGGCGTAGAGCTTGAGAACATTTCGCAGCAGCAGGACGAGCAGCATGAGAAAAAGCAGGAAGCTGATTCCAGAGAGGGCGGTAAACAGCAGGATGGAGCCGTTGTTGTCTGGCGACAGGAATTTGAGGTTGAAAGCGTTTTCTGCGATCAGAAAAAGCAGGATGACCAGCGCAAGCGAGCCAAATACCACTACGGCCGTTCGTCGGTTATTGGTTTCCATCCCGATCGGTTCTCTCATCTGCGATTATAGGTTCGAGAGCCGGAGCGGGAGGGCTTTTTCCGGGCGGAAGACTCATTCCGTGTTGCTCCCGATCCTGCGGATTCGAAACAGGATGCGTTGTCTCGCTCTTGACAGGGGTGCGCGCGATTGAATAAACCTGCAGACGGAGGACTTATGGTACGCGACGCACGTTTTGGTTTCCGAGCTTTGCCGTGTGTATTGGTTGCGGCAGTCTTTTTAGGTGTTGGCTGTTCGAAAAAGCCGACGGACGCTCAACTTGCAGCCAATGTGCAGAAGCAGATCGCATCTGACTCCGCGCTGCAGGGACAGCCGATCTCAGTGGCGGCGACCAGCGGCACGGTGACGCTGAGCGGTACGGTGAGCGGCCCCAGTGCCCGTGAACTGGCAAGCCGGGATGCCTCGACGGTTTCGGGAGTGAAGACGGTTGTGAACAACCTGACAACGGCTGGCGGCGATCAGTCGGCGCAAAGTGGTCCCCTGCCGCCTCCGCCATCGACGAACGATCAGGCAGCGCAAGCTGGATCGGCGGCCGCACCTCCTCCTGCGCCAGCAAGCGCAGCACCGCCGGCACAGCCCGCAGCTCCGCAACCTGTGGTGATTCCCGCGGGAACCAGGATTCGGGTGCGGCTGGGTCAAACTCTTTCTACCAAACAGAGCCAAACGGGCGATTCATTTTCCGGAGTGGTGGTGGATCCGGTGCGGGTGAATGGACAAACGGTGATTCGTGCGGGTGCGCGCGCCCGGGGCGTGGTCACAGACTCAAAAAGCCAGGGCAAGTTCAAGGGGCAGGCTGTGCTGGCCATCCGGCTGGATAGCGTCACTGCGGATGGGCGCACATATCCAGTGCGAACCAGCCATGTAGAGCGCGTGGAACAGGGAAAAGGCAAGAGGTCCGCTGTGATGACCGGTGGCGGTGCGGGTCTGGGGGCGCTGATCGGCGGCCTGGCCGGCGGCGGCAAAGGCGCCCTGATTGGTGGGTTGGTGGGCGGCGGCGGCGGCGCAGCCGGGAGCGCATTTACCGGGAATAAAGACCTGGTGATTCCCGCGGAAAGCATTCTTACGTTCGATCTGCAACGCAGTGTGACAGTGACCCAGTGAACTTATCGCATCTCAACTCTTGAGAAAGAGGAGGAGGAAGCGCAATGCCAATGATAGATGCTCGCAGATGGTCGCACTTCACGGCCATGGTGTTGATTGGGGATGGAATCATGGCGATTGTAAAGCCGCATCGGGATGCACAGGCGTGGAACCTGGGGCCGAAGCCATGGCGGGGATTGATGCGGTTCATGGTTGACCATCCGACGCTGACCCGCTGTGTCGGCATCGCGCAGGTAATCGCCGGAGTCATGTGGGCCAACCGGGAAGAACGAACCCTGGAGGAATAGCCCTGTGCTTGCGATGCGGCGTGGGGAGGGCGATGCGAGGACCGGGGCCGAAGCCCAGCCTCCGGTTATCGACTGCCGATCATCATGAGAGCTTCCGGGACGACATGGCATGTATGCTGCGCAGTGGGTTGCCATGTCGAACCGCCCGCGTAGCGAATGGAATCGACGTTGAGAAATGTAACGGCGGTAAATCCAGTCAGCGCCAGTTCCACGGACCCGATCGATTTTGGATTGACCTTGAAATTCAGATCGAAGCTCTTCTGCATCGCGCTCGAATTGCTGGATGCCGTCTCGGCCGGGGTGATTTGACCTTTCGCATTCAGTCCGTATGCGGTGACACGCACTCCGACGATTTCTGAATAGCTGGTGTTGGTGAACGTCAGGTGAAGATTCTGACTGGGCCCTGGATCCTGCTGCTTGTTGTCGAAGGTTCGTTGCATCTGCCCAGCGCCAAGACCTCTCTTCGCGCTGATATCGACGGGACAATTGGAACTACCCGGTACGACGGTCGCGACGACAGTTGTTGAAGCATTGTGCCCAGAAGCCTGGGCCAGTGACGTCATCGAACCGAGAACAACGGCGATCGTACAAAGACCAACGAGTTTCATAGTCGACTCCCACCGTGAAAAGATGAGCGCACGCGGACAGCATACGCCCGCGGCCAGTCCCTCGACAATCGGGCATGCCGGGGTATCTTTGGCAGGTCTTGAGGAGGATCGAATGCCGGAGTAGTCTTGGCAGGGAACGCTCTTCTGCGGGCAGCGACTGCGATTGGGGAGAGGTTTGCGAGGCAGAAAGACAGGGCTACGAGAGTGATTTTCGGTAGGGGCCGGACGTAGGCCAAAAAATGACCAATTAAGGTGGGGCAATGAACCTTGAAGTACGGGAACTGCGGGCGGAAGATGTGACTCGCATTGCGGAAACCTATGGCGGGGCCGCCTGGCACGGCGGGGCGAAGAAGTGGGATCAACGCCTGGTGGAGCATGCCCACGGCCAGCGGCTGGTGCTGCTGGTGGTGGACGGGACGGATGTTCTTGGGTACGGTTCGCTGCTGTGGCATTCCGGGCATGCGCCATTTCGCGAGGCGCACATCCCGGAAATCAACGATCTGGTGGTGTCGGAACGGGCCCGCAATCAGGGCATCGCAACAAAGCTGATTCATGCGCTGGAGGAGCGAGCGCGGGCGGCGAAATGCCCCAAAATCGGCGTTGGTGTGGGACTGTTCAAGGAATATGGAGCGGCGCAGCGGCTCTATGTCCATCTGGGATATGTCCCGGACGGAAAAGGCATGGCCTCCGGAGGCCTGGCGGTGGCGGCCGGCGACAAGGTGCTGGTGGATGATGACCTGGTGCTTTGGCTGGTGAAGGAACTGGATGCCCAAGCGAAACAATGACGGTGGGCGAAACGCGACAAAGGTGTCAGGCGGCTTCAATTTCGACGCGAACGCGGCGTCCCAGGCTGGTGGCTATATTGACCAGTGCGTCAAGGGAGAACCTTGACACGCGACCTCGGAGAAGGTCGTTGATACGCGGTTGGGTAATGCCGCAGCGCTTGGCCGCTTCGTCCTGCGTCCATCTATTCTTCTTCACGATGGCGGCGATCTTTCGCATGAGTTCGGCGCGGGCGCGCAGGTTGGCTGCCTGCTCCGGAGTATCGGCGAGGGCGTCCCACACGCTTGCATAGACTTTGGATTTGTTCATTTCTGACCGCGAGAATTTCGAACAGAGGTCATGCGACGATTCTATTGGCCTGGAACCAAATAGGCGCAGATTGACGACTTATTTGTAACTACACAAATAGATTATAATATTGACAGGCATGATTTTGTTCGAGTGGGACGACGCCAAAGCGGAGAGCAACTTGCGCAAGCATGGCGTTAGCTTTGACCTTGCTGCGGAGGTCTTTGACGATCCATATGCGGTGGCCGAGCAGGATCGTATCGAGGATGGTGAGCCGCGATGGCAGACGATCGGCATGGTCGAAGGTTTGGTTGTGCTGCTTGTGGGTCACACCGTGCAGGAGGGGGAATCCGATGAAATCGTCCGGATTATTACAGCGCGAAAAGCCACACGGAAGGAGCGAGAACGGTATGAAGAAAATCGTGAGAAAAACGCTGGCTGAGGCTAAAGCCATGCCTGGAAGAAAGCGCGAGTTGGCGAAGCTGGCGTCGATGCCTGACAGCGAGATTGATTTGTCTGACCTGCCGGAGCTGACGGAGACATTCTGGCGGAACGCGGTGCCGAACCCGTTCTATCGCCCGGTGAAGAAGCAGATTACGTTGAGGATCGACGCGGACATTCTGGCGTGGCTGCGGCAGGAAGGGGTGGAGGGATATCAGTCGCGATTGAATGCGCTGCTGCGGAGTGTGATGCTGCGGGATCTGGAGGCGAAGCGGAAGCGGGCCTGACAGGATGAGAATGGGCTTGGGTTAAGACTTCCCACATCTCAAAGGCGAGATGTGGGGCACCCAAACTTTTGGATATGGGACGGCCGCCCATCTGCAAGGTTTATGACATTTTGTCAAACTTTCGGAGAATTCTTCTATCGAACGATTTCGTCGCCTCTGAACGCTCTGCTGCGTAGGGTTGTTGTTCAAGCATCCTGGGCTAATTATTTGATTGCGTCCGCCCACTAGGCAATATATAAGCCGAACAAAGCCATGAAAAATTTTCTGCTAATTCTCTGCCTGTTGCTATCTGCACATGCGTTTGGCCGGACTGTTCACATTCGAAGCACCGTTACGCATCACGGCCAGTATCGAAAGGCTCATGTTCGTACATCCCCTAACCACACCCAGCGAGACAATTATTCCGCGAAAGGGAACGTCAATCCCTACACCGGCAAACGCGGGTCTAAGCAGGTGAAGAAATGAAGACCTTCGCCATAATGTTCTGCTTAGCCTTGTGCCCGTTTGCCTTCGCCCAGCAGACAAGTGAGGTTAGGCAGCAGTCGGATAACCAGCTGCAGGATTGTCATCGAGTCCTTGACCCTAACACTGTCTTTCCTTTAGAAACGTGCTCGGTAATTCTGTCATACCTGTCCCCAGCGGATCGGCTTGGGCCAGTTGATGAGGACGGAGGATTTCTGGTGTTTTCACCCGCCTCCGACGGGACAAGCACAGCAAAGACATATTATCTGCCGCCCAAACTCCGCTCCGAGATTGCGCTTAACGAACTTAGAGAGACAATTGGAGATGCTCAATATATGGGCACTGACATGCATGATCTGTTCGCAGAAATGGTCATACAAGGTGTCAATTACTGGCCAAAGGTACGTGACGTGTATTGCTACTACCATCCAAAGGAAAAATACTTGGGGCTTTCCGAAGAGAAGGAGGAATGTCCTATGGGCTTAACCTTACCCGATGAGAAAATGCTAGAGCAATACCTTGAAGGACCTCTTTTGCTTAGCATCAGCTACCACACTTTGCTTAACTCACTCCAAGCCGAGGAGATGGATAGCAGACGGAGCCAGAAATAATGTGATTAGACTCGGCATTCGGCAACGTATGCGACACCCCCATAGGATGCTCTATGATTCGGGTTTCTTGGCTCCGACAAGTAAGCCAATCTATTTCTTCAACGTAACGCCGAAAAGATATCCCGCAAATTATCTGAGCTTGGGGGCAACTCAGTGGAGGAACAATGGCAGCGGAGTATTTGCACAGATGTGAGTGTGGCCGCAGATAATGATTCCGCCGCTTGTTCTTGTGGGCTAGAAATCGTCCGTTGGAACGGTGGCTATATGTATCGCGTCTCAGAGATTGAGTCGGAAGCAAGGCCAGGCGATCCTCCAATTGCAAATTCTTCTAATGTTTGACATTTTGTCAAACCCTGTCACTTTGACAAATCACAATTGTTTGATATTCTTGTGAAGTTTGGCGAGCGACGGTAGTGTGCCTATGGCAGGCTCCGTCCAGTTCCGCTGGCAGTCGACAGCGGATTGCATCGGTTTCAGTTTTCGGAAGCGGATTCGATACTCGTCCTTTTGCACCTGCGACACCGGCCACCCTGGCGGGCTATGCGGGGCAGAACAGCGAAACGGAGCGGGCAAGCGGTACGAGCCGGTCACCGTCGTTGTTTCAGTCAGACTACAGAATTTGGATTTGAACTTCGTCATTTGTGCGAGCAATTGCGCGATGGTGCGGAGTGGCTGGCCCGCCACATGGCGGGCGAGCAATTTGTGCGGCGCAGCTAAGGATGAAATGCGAGATCCTTCGCTTTGCTCAGGATGACGGCGTTTTCGAAATGCCAGCAGCACCGTAATACCAGCAGCACAGTATTAAAGGAGATTGTTCTTGCCTACATTTAGTCAGCTTGTCAGGAAAGGCCGGACGGCGCCGCGGTACAAGACCGCCAGCCCGGCGCTGCAGGGTTGCCCGCAACGGCGCGGTGTATGCACCCGCGTGTATACGCAGACGCCCAAGAAGCCAAACTCCGCACTGCGCAAGGTTGCGCGCGTTCGCCTGACCAATGGAATTGAAGTCACCACCTATATTCCCGGTATCGGCCACAACCTGCAGGAGCACTCGATTGTGCTGATCCGCGGCGGCCGTGTGAAGGATCTGCCGGGAGTTCGCTATCACGTGGTTCGCGGCACGCTGGATTCGGTCGGCGTGGCGAATCGCAAGCAGAGCCGGTCGAAATATGGAGCAAAGAGAGCTAAGGCGGCTGCGAAGTAAGAGGTTTTCTTCCCACCCTTCGCAAAAGACGCGAAGGGATGGGGCACCCGTAGCACTTGTCAGGGTCAGTAAGAACAAAGGATTGAAGCGAACATGCCTAGAAAAGGTCACATTGCGAAGCGGGAAGTTGTGCCGGACGCGATTTATAACTCGACGCTGGTCACGAAGTTTGTCAACTCCATGATGTGGGATGGCAAGAAGTCGACGGCGCAGAAGATTTTCTACACCTCCATGACGAACCTGGAGCAGCGCGGCGGCGATGAGGCGCTGAAGCTGTTCAAGAAGGCGGTGGAGAATTGCAAGCCGCTGCTGGAAGTGAAGACCCGCCGGGTGGGCGGCGCAAACTACCAGGTTCCGATTGAAGTGAACCCGGAGCGCCGTACCTCATTGGCGATTCGCTGGCTGGTGACCTATGGTCGTGCCCGCGGCGAGAAGGGCATGGTCGACAAGTTGACGAACGAATTGCTGGATGCTGCGAATGGCCGTGGTGCCGCAATGAAGAAGAAGGAAGACGTGCACCGCATGGCGGAAGCCAACAAGGCTTTTGCACATTATCGTTGGTAGCGCGCCAGGCAGGGGCTGAAGCCCAGGAATTATGGAGATTTTAGCGGCACGACTGAAGCCGTGCCCTGATACAAAACCATGGATGACCTGAGATCTAAAGCGATGGGCGAATCAAGTTCTACAGCATTTTTAGAGTCGCTATACAAGAAACCGTAACAGCAACCTGCGGAAGCAATCCCGCGAAGTGAGAATGGTACCGTGGCCCGTCAAATACCGTTAAATCGTTGCCGCAATATCGGAATCATGGCGCACATTGACGCCGGAAAAACGACAGCGACGGAACGCATCCTGTTTTATACCGGCATCACGCACCGCATCGGTGAAGTGCATGAAGGGACTGCCACCATGGACTACATGGAGCAGGAGCAGGAGCGCGGCATCACGATTACTTCTGCTGCGACGACGTGTACCTGGCGCGATATTCGCATCAACATTATTGATACTCCGGGCCACGTGGACTTTACCGCCGAGGTGGAGCGCAGCCTGCGCGTGCTGGATAGCGCGGTGGCGTTGTTCGATAGCGTTTCCGGCGTGCAGCCGCAGTCCGAGACGGTGTGGCGTCAGGGCGACAAGTACAAAATTCCGCGGATTTGCTTTGTCAACAAGATGGACAAGGCAGGCGCGGACTTCGAGCACGTGATTGAGACCATCCGCAAGCGCCTGGGCGCGCGGCCCGTTGCGATTCAGATTCCGATCGGTGCGGAAGCAAAGTTTAAAGGCCTGGTGGATCTGGTCGAGATGCGGGCCATCGTCTGGAATGACGAGACCATGGGCGCGAAGTACACGGTCGAAGAAATTCCTGCAGATTTGCAGAAGAAGGCAGAAGCGTTTCGCATGCAGTTGATCGAAACGGTTGCCGAGCACGATGACGACATGCTGCACATGTTCCTGGAGGGAGAGACGCCAACTCCGGAACAACTGAAGGCTTCCATCCGCAAGACGACGCTGGAGATGAAGGTTTTTCCGGTACTCTGCGGCAGCGCATTCAAGAACAAAGGCATTCAGACGCTGCTCGATGCGGTCGTCGATTACCTGCCCAGTCCAGTCGATATTGCTCCGGTCGAGGGCATCGATCCGCACGATCCGTCCATTACATTGAGCCGCAAGCCGGAAGATTCTGAGCCGTTTGCCGCACTGGCATTCAAGCTGATCAACGATCCTTTCGGCAAGCTGAGCTTTATCCGCCTCTATTCCGGTTCGCTGAAGACGGGCGACACGGTGCTGAATCCTCGCACTGGAAAGACGGAGCGCGTGGGACGGCTGGTGAAGATGCACGCCGACAAGCGCGAAGACATTTCTGAGATCTATGCCGGCGATATTTGCGCCTGCGTGGGCCTGAAGGAAATCAAGACGGGCGATACGCTTTGCGATCCTCGTCACCCCATTGCACTGGGGGCCATCACGTTTCCGGAGCCCGTTATTTCTGTGGCGATTGAGCCGAAGACCAAGGGCGACCAGGAAAAAATGGGCATGGCGCTGTCGAAGTTGTCGGATGAAGATCCTACCTTCAAAGTGCGTACGGATGAAGATTCCGGACAGACCATCATCAGCGGCATGGGCGAGTTGCATTTGGAAATCCTTGTCGACCGCATGAAGCGCGAGCATAAGGTGGAAGCGAATGTGGGAACGCCGCAGGTCGCGTTCCGCGAGACGATTCGGAAGAATTCCGATGCGGAAGGCAAATACATTCGTCAGACCGGCGGCTCGGGCAACTACGGACACTGCAAGATTCGCATCGAGCCCAATCCTGGAAAAGGATATGAGTTCGAGAACGATGTTACCGGCGGTTCGATTCCGCGCGAGTACATCAAGCCGATCGATCAGGGTATCCGGGAAGCGCTGGAAGGCGGGATTCTGGCGGGCTTTCCGATGGTGGACATTAAGGTATCGCTCTACGACGGCAGCTATCACGATGTCGATTCGAATGAAATGGCATTCAAGATCGCCGGTTCGATGGCGATCAAGGAAGCGGCCCGCAAGGCAAGTCCTGTGCTGCTGGAGCCGGTGATGGCGGTCGAAGTGACGGTTCCGGAAGAGCACATGGGCACGATCATCGGCGACATCAACTCTCGCCGCGGACGCATTGAGGGCATGGAGCATTCCGGCGGTTCGCAGGTTATTAAAGCCAGTGTGCCGCTGAAGGAAATGTTCAATTACGCGACGAACATGCGTTCGTCCACGCAAGGCCGGGCGACCTATTCGATGCACTTTGCCCGGTATGAAGAAGCGCCGCGTTCGGTGAGCGACGAGATTATTGGGCGGAGTCAAAGCAAGGCTTAGGTTTACGGGCAGTTGAAGCAGGTTTTACGAGCGAACGAAATATTCACGATCGACAAGATCGAACGGAAGGGATAAGGGCAAAATGGCGAAGGAAAAGTTTGACCGGTCGAAGCCGCACGTAAACGTAGGGACGATCGGGCATATCGATCATGGCAAGACGACGTTGACGGCGGCGATCACGAAGGTATTGTCGAAGCACAACCCGAACAACAAGTTTCGTTCCTTCGACACGATCGACAACGCGCCGGAAGAGCGGGAGCGGGGCATCACGATTGCGACCGCGCACGTGGAGTATGAGACGCCG
>Ga0134126_10007090_pt1 | contig 14068 bp, 14 predicted proteins | sample KB31752_FD_96881 | JGI IMG/M metagenome (GOLD analysis project Ga0134126, IMG submission 96881) | Terrestrial soil microbial communities with excess Nitrogen fertilizer from Kellogg Biological Station, Michigan, USA - KB3-175-2 | ecosystem: Environmental > Terrestrial > Soil > Unclassified ... | reverse complement strand
TGCGCTTCCCGTCGATGCGCGCGCCGAGGAGTGGTGCGACCGCCTGCTTTCGCCGCTCGCAAGCCAGCCGCTCGCGCTGCTGTATCCCGTTGCCGGGTGGGGATCGAAACGGTGGCCGCCGGAGCGGTATTCCGCCGTTGCGGCGGGGTTGGCGGCGCGTGGGTTCCAAGTGCTGGTGAACGCCGCTCCGGGGGAGGAAGGAATTGCCGACAGCATCGTGGCGCAATCGAACCAGGCCGCGATCGCGGTGCGCTGTTCGCTGGCGGAACTGATCGCGCTGACCCGGCGGGTGGCGCTGGCCATTGGCGGCGACACCGGGCCAATGCACCTGGCCTGCGCGCTGGGGCGGCCTGTGGTGGGGATCTATGGGCCCACCGATCCTGCTAGAAATGGTCCGTACGGCACGCGGTTTCGCGTGTTGCGCAGCCCCACCAGCGTGCGAAACCACGCCCGGCTGGAACAACCCGAGGCTGGGCTTCTGACCATCTCCCCGGAGGAAGTGCTCGAAGCTGCCGGCGAAGTGCTCGCCCGGGAGGCCGCCAGATGACCGCACCGAAGCCCGCTCGCTCAGACTGGATTTCGCGCTGGCAGCGCATCGCCCGCCGCATTCGGGTGCCGCTCGGATTCGTCGTGGCAGCGCTTTATGTTTTCGAACTGCTGCGCAGGCCGCCCGATCCGCTGGCAATCGCCTGGAGCCTGGCGCTCGTGGTCCCCGGGGTATGGCTGCGCGGGTACGCCTCGGGATACGTGAAAAAGAACCAGGAACTGACCACGACCGGGCCCTACGCCCATGTGCGCAACCCGCTCTATCTGGGTTCGATCCTCATTGCGGCGGGTTTTGCGGTGGCGCTCGAAAGCTGGGCCGTCGGCGTTGCCCTGGCAGCGATGTTCGTGGCGATTTATGTGCCCGTGATTGCTTCCGAAGAACGCTTTCTGCGCTCGACGTTCCCGGCCTTCGAGGACTATTGCAGACGGGTGCCGCGCCTGCTTCCCCGTTTGAGCGCCGCCCGCATGCCGGGACAGGATCGGGAAGGCCGGTTTTTCCTGCCGCTCTACCTTAAACACCGCGAGTACAATGCTCTTTTGGGGGCAGCTCTCCTCTACGCGGCGCTGCTGTTCCTCAGGCCTGCCCTGAACCTGCTGTTTCACCGCTGGCCGTGAGCGCGTTCGGCAGGTGAAGTGTCCATCTCGCAAAAAGGAGTCCCCCTGCCGGTGAAGATCAAGCGCACGACAGCCGCCGAGGTTCTTTGTGTGCTTTTCCTCGCTGTCCTGTGCTTTGGGCAACAGCAGACACCCCCATCCGCGCCTGTCACCCAGACTCTGACGCCTCCGCGCTCCGGGTTCAGCTTTCCGCAGAAGCAGACGCTGACATATTCGGTGGATTGGCGTGTATTCCCTGCCGGAACCGCGGTTCTGCACTTCGAGCAGGCGGAGGATCGCGAGAAGCTGACGGCCGCGGCTGACACGTCGGGAGCCATCAACCTGCTGTTCCACGTAAGCGATCATTTTCAGTCGACGTTCGACCGCGGCAAGGGCTGCACCTACGAGTTCGACAAGCAGACCGTGGAGGGGCGGCGGCAGGTGAGTTCGACGCTGAAGCTTGACTACGGAAGCAATAAGTCGATTCTGGACGAGAAAAACCTCGTCACCGGAAAGACGAAGCACGTGGAGGAACCCATCCCGGGCTGTCTGACAGACCTTCTGACCGGTATTTACTATGCAGCCTCGCAGCCGATGGTGGTGGGACAGAGCTTTCCGCTGCCGGTGGTCGACGCCATGCATACCGTGCTGGTGACCATGAAGGTGGAAGGTCGCGAAGAGGTAACGACGCCGCTTGGGACCTTCAAGACCGTTCGCGTGCAGCCCACTGCCGATGCCGGTGTGGTGAAGAATCGCGGCAATATCTGGATCTGGTATACCGACGACGACAAGCACCTGCCGGTGCAGATGCGTGCGCGGCTTTTCTGGGGAACGATCACATTCCGGCTGTCGGGGAACGAGGCGAAGTAGGTTCGCGTGGTCGGCGCTCGCGGTCGCCCCTCCGTCAGACCGTCACACCCCAAACTGACGCAAATGATGGTCAAGATGTTTGTACATGAGGATCGCCCACTCCTCTGGCGTCATTTTTCCAAAGAAGCTATGCGGATTCTTCGTACACCCCGCCGCGCCTCCCGCCGCGAATTTGTCAATCAAGTCCAATAACCGCTGCCGTTCCCTGGCGAAGTCCCGTTCTCCCGCCATGCGGAGGCTCGTTGTCGTCGGCGAATTCTTGCGTAGCGGGTCTTCGTTCCGAAACACCATGGGCTTTACCAGCCGCCCCATCAGACGTACGGGCAGCGCTCCTTTTTCCGGCACCACTTCTCCCACCGCCCACTGCATACTGCCCGAGCAATGTGCCAGCATCTGCGCTGCCGACATCTTGCCCCAGCGCCTTTCACTTTGCGGCTCCAATTGCCCCAGGCGGGTCTTTACCTGATTTGCCACCATCTCATCGAACAGGTTCTTCATATTCACATGCCTCCATTGAATGAAAAACGATGACAGCCGTAAGACAGTGTAATTCCCGACTCGTTGGCAATTCGTCACTAGGATGTCCGTTTGCCTGACCGGGCCAGCCAGCGGTCGAAGTCCGGGAAGGCCTCAAGGGGCAAGGGTCAAGGGGCGAGTAACAATCGCCGCTCTCGTTGCGTCCGTGGGGGGCGTTTCTCACATCGGAATAGCCGCCGCGTCCATCATCGAGAGGCGAAACGGTGCGATCCAGTTTCATTCACGCCCATTTTGGTATCAGAATAGGCTCGCCACGCACCGGCATGCCGCTTCTCCGCGCCTCGATGGCCATGAAGAATTTCGGCAATTATCTCCACCGTCTCGACAATCGTGGGTCCAGAGCGATTGAAGTACAGATTGCCATCCGCCAATGCGACCCTTCCTGCCCTTACGGATTTCAGCTGCCTCCACCCCGGCAATGCCTCCAGTAGCGGCAGTTCGCGTACCGTTCTGTCAATTCCGAAGCCGCAGGGAGCAATGATCAGGAAGTCCGGGTCCGCCTCGCGAACTTCATCCCATGGAATCGCACGGGAGAACTGCCCCTTTTGGCCGATCAACACCTTGCCATTCGCCGCATCGACCAGTTCGGGCCCCCAGTTGCCCATGGAAAAAATCGGGTCCATCCACTCGAGCATCACTACGGTCGGCGTCGGCTCCCTTTGTACCGCGTCAGTGACTGCCCGGATGCGAGAGCGCATCTCGGAAACAAGCCGTTCGCCGGCCGGCGACAGGCCCATGCCGCGGGCGATGCTCATAACACCATCAAAAATTCCTTCAACGCTTCCGGCACTGAGAGCGAGCACCTGAGCGCTCAAGATGCCGCAACCCACCCTCTCGATATCATCCGGAGTCACAGCACATACCTCGCAGTGCGCTTGTGTAATCAGCAGGTCCGGGCGTAGCTCGCGGATCAGGTTCGCATCGACGTGGTAAAGAGGCTCCTGCAGCTTGAGACGCCGCCTGACTTCCACATCGATCTTCCCACTCGACATGCTCACATCGAATGCGGGACGAGTGCAGGCCGGCAGTCTACGCACCCACTCGGGGTTGTCGCACTCATGAGAACGCCCTACCAGCGAGTCGCCCGCGCCAAGCGCACAGACGATCTCTGTTCCACTGGCGAGGAGTGAAAGAACTCGCATGGCAGCTTTCCCTACGCAGCTAAAGTATGTTGTTTCTCTCGAAGCGAAACGACGACGTTTTCGAGCAGAGCAAAGCCGCCAAAAAGTATCGCGGCAAACGCCATATCCCCGATCAGGCTGTTACGGAAGAATGGTATGGCCGCCGTATAACACACCATCAACCCGGCCAAAGTTCTTGGGTAAAGTGCTCCTGACGCCCAAACTGCCAGATTGGTGAATCCATAAAACAAGAGTGAGCTTGCGAGCGTCACCGATCCGACGTTCAGAACCGATCTGCGGTCCCGGATGAGCTTCCCCATCGGCACACTAGCCAGTAAGCATGCATAGACGATCGGCTGCGAGGCCAGCATCGCCTTACCGTAAACGGTCATGCTAAGGACAATATCGCTCAGTAGCATTGCCGCCAGAGGCAATACATATGCCAGCCGCCGGTTCGGCAAGTATGCGCCACCAAACAACGCAATGGCGGCGATGGGTGTCATGTTGGCGGGATGCGGCATCAGCCGGGCGAAAGCAGCCGCGACCACGATGCCCGTTAACACCATCAAGCGCTTGTTCATGGCTATTCCTTGCAACGATCCTAATTGTTACATGGGCGAGAAGATGGACGATCTGACAGCTTGCGCTTTATGGGACCCAGAAGGAGTTTTCCCCGGGCTAGAATGCCCAATAGATACCCTCCCGCTTCGACGGTGGGCTGCTATCTCGCTCCGAAGACGGCTCGCTTCTGGTTCCTGCGCGCAGGGTCGGGATGGACCAGGTCCAAGAGGGGGCGGGCGGGAAGATAGATAGCAAACGTGGTGCCGGTGGGCGGCCTGGTGCAGGAGTGGTAGCGGATGAGCCCGGCGTTGCGCAGCACGATGTCGCGGGTGAGCCACAGGCCCAGTCCGGTTCCGCGGCTGCCCTTGGTGGTAAAGAACTGGGTAAACAGGTTGGGCCGGATCTCATCCCGGATTCCGGTGCCGGTGTCGGCCACAGTGATGCGGCCCAGGTGCGTCTCGCCCCGACGGACGGGCGCGACCCGGACGTGAAGGTGGCCTCCGTCGGGCATGGCGTCGATGGCATTCCCGATAAGATTTACCAGGCTCTGGCGGATTTCTCCGGCGGAGCAGAAGGCCAGGGTGGGCCTGGCCTGGAAATGCTCCACGATGCGGCGTTCCATTATTTTGCCGCGGAACAGCGCTAGTGCGGACTCGGCCAACTCAGCCAGATTGGTGAGCTCCGGCTTCGCCGGCGTGCGGTGGAAGCGTAGCGTCTGCTGCACGATTTCGCTGATGCGGCCCAGCTCCTGCGTTGCTAGACGGGCGTATGGCCTGGCCTCGTCGATGGTGGCGCTGTTCTCAACGAGGAACAGCAGGTTGCCGAGCGCCTCGAGGGGATTGTTGACTTCGTGGGCCATGGTGGCCGCGAGGCGGCCGGCCACCGCGAGCTTTTCTGTGTTGCGCAAGGTTTCTTCGCTATGGATCTGGCGCTCGGCGGCATCGCGCATTTCAAGCTGCTTGAGGCGCGCAGTGCAGGCCACCTGAACGGCGCTGAGTAACAATTCCTTGCGCACCGGCCGATCGAGCAGGAAGAGGTTCTGGATCTCCATGCGAACCCGGCTGGCCATGGCCGCATACTGCGGCTCTCGGGGACCGCTGGTGAGCAAGAGAACTGGCAGATCGGACCACGGGGGCTGCGCCGAAACAAGGGCCTGGAGACATTCGATGCCGTCGCCGGCGAGAGCCTCGTCGGTGAGAATCAGGCCCAGGAGGGAACCGCTGTCGAGGCGGGAAGATCCGCGGATGGAGTGACAGGACTCCGCCGCGAAGCCGCAACTCTTCAGCAAGGCGCTGATGAGTTCCCCGTCGCGGCCTACAGGCGCCACGACCAGGAACCGCCGGTCGATGGATGGGTCCCGTGTCACAGCAGCGGCTGGGCTCCGGTGTACTCAGGTGTTCCGGTGAGCACTCCTGTGAAGTTGGTCAGGGGAGACCCGATGTAAATTCGGCCGTCCCTGATGTGCATCTCGCGGATGGACCGCTCATGCGGGCCGCTGCGCCGCTTGACCACGCTCAGGGCCTGCCGGACCTCGCCGCTGGCTTCAAAATAGCGCATCAGCAACACATTGTCGGCCAGGTAGCTTACATCGGCCGGCGACTTGATCGCCTCGCCCAGCACACCATATTGCGCGAGCACCATGAACGACGCCACCCCTAGCTGGTTTAGATACGAGAGCAATTCATGAAGCTGCACCACGAGCGCTTTCTCTTCGCTCATGGACGCCATAAGGCCATTCAGGCTGTCGATGACGACGATACCCCATCCTTGTTCTTCGACGCCGCGGCGGATGCGGTCAATAAATTCCCCGGGAGACAACTCCGCCGGATTTACCTGTTCCAGGTGAATTTCTCTCTCAAGGAATGGCTCCAGATCCATTCCCAACATTCGGGCGCGCTCGACGAAGGTGACCAGGGTTTCATCGAAGGTGAAAATGGCGGTCTTTTCGCCGCGCCTGGCTGCGGAATAAACCCATTGCGTGCAAAGTGTCGACTTGCCGCATCCCGCCGGGCCGATAAGCAGGGTTGAAGTGCCCTTCTGCACTCCGCCTTGGAACATGTCATCCAGTTCAGCGAGCCCGCTGGGCAGATCGCCGCCGGCAGCTCCCTGGCGGCTATATTCGCCGGAGACCAGGCGCGGGAACACTCGCATGCCGCCGGTGAGGATCACGTAATCGTGGAAGCCTTCACGGAAGCTTGAGGCGCGGACCTTGAGGACCTCGAGGCGGCGGCGGGTGGCGCCGTACTCGCGCGGCAGGACCTCAAGACTGATTACGCCGTGCGCGATGGTCTGCACCTGGTTCTCGTGGCTGCCTCGTAAACGCTCGTCGAGCAGAACTGTGGTGCAGTCGCGGCCCTCAAAAAAGTGCTTGAGGCTCAGCACCTGCCGCCGGTAGCGGAGGGAGTCGCGGGCCAGCATCCGCAGTTCCGACATGGAGTCGATAGCCAAGCGGGAAGGGTTGACCTCCCGTACCTTGGCCAGAATGGTCTCGACCACATCGGCAAGTTCCACTTCGGCCGGTTGGAACACCGTGTATGGTTGGCTGGAACCGACCGCAAGTTCGGGAGGCGAGATCTTGCAGATGCTGATATTTTCCAAGCTGAAATTGTGCGATTCGGCGACGTGGCGAAGCTCCGCTTCACTTTCCGCCAGCGAAATGTAAAGGCCGCTCTCGCCGCGGCGTGCGCCTTCGATCAAAAACTGAAGCGCAAGGGTGGTTTTGCCGGCTCCCGGGCTGCCTTCGATGAGATAAAGGTAGCCCTTTGCCAAGCCACCACGCAAAATGTCGTCCAGGCCTGAGATCCCAGTGGACAGACAACCGTTAGCAGACATGCACGATTCCTCTCCTGAGGTTTGAATGATGCGTGCGACAGGGGGGAAATCAGGTTCGATACGGCGCCTTTCCACCGGATCCCTCTAGGCCTCGCCAATCGTGTTAGATGCGGCTTGTTGAAGATGTGGCGCATCGGGCCGCATCGAAACCGGCGATAACTTCCTGCGATTGACCCGCATCCCATCCCCTGTTCGCCCGGAATGGAGCCACGCCGGCGGAGGAGGAAAGCGGACCGGAATGAAAGTCACCCATCTTATCGACCCAATCGAGATTGACGGGACAATCCCCCGCGTGGGGCAGAAGGTCAAGGTGACTGGCCGCGAAGGGTTGTTCCTCGTTCTGCGGATCGACGAGAAGGCAGGCGACGCCGATCTGCTGGGATGCGCGCCCGGGCTCCGCTTGGTGGAAGCCAGCGTTCCTCTGTCCCTACTCCATCCCGGATACGATTACCTCCCGGAGTTGTTTCGCTGGTACATGGAAGCTGCACCAGTCCGCTAGATTCGGGCCGGTGGGTTTGGGAAGCAGATAGCCTGCTCCTTGCGCATCGCCAGGCGCTTCTCCCGCATCTTTCCTGACGGAGAAATGGATTGATATGCCCGTGCTGCGAAGTTGCGGTTCCTGCGGAAAGGCGAACCGAATTCCGGCAAAACACCTGGCGGACGCGGGGCGATGCGGCGCGTGCAAGGCGGCACTGCCGCCCATTGCGGAGCCGGTGCAGGTAGACACGGCGGAGTTCGACGAGATTTTGCGCGAGAGCAAGGTGCCGGTGCTGGTGGACTTCTGGGCGGCATGGTGCGGCCCGTGCCGCATGGCCGCTCCGCATGTGGCCGAGACGGCGCGCGAGATGGCGGGCCGGGCGGTGGTGCTGAAGGTGGATACGGAGCGGCATCCGGACCTGGCGGCGCGGTATCGCGTGCAGGGGATTCCGAACTTTGCGGTGTTTGCGGGCGGGCAGTTGGTGTTTCAGCAGGCGGGGCTGGTGGATGCCGAGACGATGAAGGGGTGGCTGACGCGGGCGGCGTGAGCGGGTCTTGGGTATAATCGCCGCGAGTTTCCATGACACCGATGGGGTTGGTTTCAAACGGGGCGGGATTGCGTGGACGGCGCAAGGACTCTGGCTTATCGAACTTTGGCCTTTCGGGGCAGGACCTGCGCACGCTGCGGGCATTGAAGACGCCGATGCGCATTCAGAAGTTCCTGGATGCGCTTCCCTATGACTACTCGAATTCGGCCCGCTCGCCCCGGCGCGCGCTGCGGGAGCGCAAGGGACATTGCCTGGAGGGAGCACTGCTGGCCGCGGCGGCCCTGCGAGTGAACGGACAGCCGCCGCTGCTGATGGATTTATCGGCGGTGCGCGATGACGATCACGTGATCGCGCTCTATCGCGAGCGGGGTTTGTGGGGCGGCATTGCGAAGTCGAACTTCGCGGGGCTCCGGTTTCGCGCGCCCGTGTATCGCACCCTGCGGGAACTGGCGCTGAGCTATTTCGATCACTATTACAATTTGCGCGGCGAGCGCACGCTGAGGAGCTACTCGGCGGCTGTGGATTTGTCGCGGCTCGATGACCGTCAGTGGATGACGGCAGAGGAAGACGTTTGGTGCGTGCCGGAGGCGCTGATTGCGGCAAGGCATTACGAGTTATTTCCCGATCGGGTGGCGCGCGAGCTGCCGCGGCTGGATAAGAGAAGCTTCAAGGCGGGAATGCATGGGTGGGTGAAGCACTGAGATGCGCCCAGGCACCGGCGCTCTCGGGACGGGGCCAAAAGCAGATCCTCGGCTTCGTCAAGGATGACAGAAAGAAACGCAAGAGCAGCGGCCCGAAGTGGCGCTTGCTGCCGGCGCGCTTAGAACAGGCGCGGGGCGCGCTCATGTACACCTTCGTGGTCGAGGAGCCACCGCTTGCGCTGCATGCCGCCGCCGTATCCGGTGAGGGAGCCGTTGGCGCCGATGACGCGATGGCAGGGAACGACTACGCCGATGGGGTTGGCGCCATTCGCGGTGCCGACGGCGCGGACCGCGTCGGGTTTGCCGATGCGCCGGGCGAGTTCGCCATAAGAGATGGTAGCGCCGCAGGGGATGTCGCGGAGAGCGCGCCAGACGGTGCGCTGAAAGTCCGTACCGGCGGTTTTTACGGGGATGTCGTCGATTGCGTGGAGGTCGCCGGCGAAGTAGCGGGCGAGAGCGCTGGTGAGGCCGTGGGGATCGCGCGCGGGGCTGAGTTCGATGCGTACGGGTGCGTAACCACCCCACGGACCAGGACCTGTGCGTGGGGGCCCCGGCGCGTAGTGGCGGGTGAGGATCGATTGGAGGTCGCGATCATTTTCAGTGAAGAGAGTACCGCGGAGATTGCCTTCGTCGTCGGTGACGATCTGCAGGTCGCCGATGGGGGTGGCGAGGTGATCGAGGTGGAGGTGCAGGGTACGCGCTGGGATCTGGAGAGTCGACATTGCTCGCAGGATCATTTTGCAAGTAACCATGATGAAAGGCAATGGCAGTCATCCATGGAGGGGCGGTTCCTTCCGAACTCATGAAAATGCAACAGCGGGTTCTTCGCTGCGCTCAGAATGACAAGCGTTTCAAGGGGCGCAATCGCCTACCCAGGACTGCGTCCTGGGATATTATCCTGCGGTCCCTCCGGGACGCTGGATCGGGATAACAGCAGGTCCCCGGCTGCGCCAAGGATGACAGAAAGAAAAGCAAAGGCAGCAGCAGGTCCTTCGCCTGCGGCTCAGGATCACAACGAGGCTTGTTCACGCGGATAGAAAGCCGGCGAGAATGTATTGCTCACGCCGATAGAGCCCGGGCGAGTTGGCGAGTGTGCAGTGCCGGCGCGGGGAGCCCGGCGGCGAGCGGATACATGTCGCCGGCTTCGCTACTGAGCAGGATGTCGAAGATGCGCTGGAAGAGTCCGCGTTCCCCGGCGAGCTTTTGTTTGCGCTTGGCGAGGAATTTGAAGCGGAAAGGCGAGCTCGGTTCCATTCGGGCGAGGAAGGCGGGGGTGAAGCAGTTTCTTGCCTGAGCGATGGCCATCAGGACGAGCGAGCGCCCACTCATGCGCAGAAGGTTCTTGTTGAGGGCGGGGGCATAGGGAAGCGCATCCATGCGAGCAGCGACCGAATCACTGAGGTTGAGGAGCTGCTCGACGAGCGAATCCAGAGGAAGGCCAGCGCGGACGGCGCGGGTGAACAACGTGTCGGAGCCGCGATCGAGGTCCTCGTGAATGTCCTGAAGGTCATCGCCGAGCTGAAGCAGAACGCCCCATAGGAAGGCGAAATCGAATTCGGCGGAGTTGACGGAGCCGCGGGCGAGGAAGGCGTCCGCGAGCACGCTGGCTCCGCCCTTGGCGCAACTGATGTTGAGCAGTTCGCCCGGCGAGAGTCGGCCGCACTCCTCGATCTGGCGCACGCTTTGTTCCTGCGCGGCATGGATGGCGAGCAATGAATCGAAGACGCCGCGGTAGTGCGCGCGCGGGAACTCCTGCTCGATCATGCGGACCAATTCCCATATCGAAGACTCATGAGAATCCGCTGCAGGCATGGCTTCGCCGCGGAGGCGTGCGCGGAAGCGATGGCTGAAGCGGACCTTGTCGGCGTGGGTGATGGAGCGCTGATCGAGGTAGTTGTCGCTGTAGGGGTAAAGCAAGCTGTAGGCGAGGATGGAGGGGGTGAGGCGGAGCGGTGCGCCGAGCAGGGGCTGCATGCCGCAGGCGGTCCATGCATTGCGCGCGGCCTGGGTGATGTCGGCGTGCGAGAGCCCGTGGTCAAAGCGATGCGCCCAGCGGGCGAGCTGGGTGCCGACGGGCAGGAAGCCTTCGGTGAGCAGGTGAATGGCATCGGGACCGAGGTCGAGGGCTTCGGCGGCGAAGCGGGCGAACGAATGGGTGAGGCGAGCTTCCGCGTCGGGATCGCGTTGGCGGCAGGTGCGGCGGACGTCATCGAGTGCGCGGTCCCAGGCTTTTTCGCGCTGCTTCTGTGCGCGCGGGGTGTAGCGCGGGCCTGACGGAGACCACGGTCCGGAGCAGCGGGACCATTCCCTGATTGCGTCTGCGATTGCGCCCTGGATTCCGTCCTGGATCGCGGGTTGGGCGGCATCGCGGGTTGCGGAATCAACCGATTGATCCACCCAACGCCCGGTGAGTGCGGTCTCCATGCTGCAGAGGGGTACGGACGGGGGTGGGTTCCGGTTCCCAGTCCGCGTGGCTTGGGAAAGCGCTGGCTAGAAGCTCTGCAGAGTGCGGCTCGAGATAAACGGGGCAGCCTGCTGGCCGAGATCGGTGAGGTACCACGAGGTAAAGAAGAGGACGGCGATGCAGCCGGAGGACCAGAAAAAGAGGCGGACGGGCAGGGTTGCGGTGAGACGCTGTCCGCGGTCGGGGTTTCCGCGCAGGGGCAGGGTGAAGACGAAGCCGCTCATGAAGCAGATGTAAGCGGCCCAGCCGAGGTGCAGGCAGGAGAAGAGCATGCGTTCTTCCCAGCGCGCTCCGGGCACAAAGAAGGCGTGGATGGCTGCCTGGTAGACCGAGGCGAGGCAGAGGAAGAAGCAACCGGCTTTGCCGAGTTCAAGCATGATCGATCCGTTCGTGCATGAGCAGCGCGCGGCATCCGCCGGTCAAGGCGGCCGGTTGGCCTGCCGGACAAACCTATTGGGCCGTATTGTAGACCGAAATTTGCGGAGCGGGTGCGGGCAGATCAACTTGGCGTCAGGGTAATTCGTCTACACCCAACAGCGGTGCAGAATGGCGGCGATCGCCGATAGGCCAAAATCCTTGTTTCGACTTTCTCGGATCGCGCCCCCGGCGGCGTTGCTGGCTGGCCTGGCGTGGTGGTGTTTGCCGAGCCAGAGGCCGGTGAGAGCTGAGCAAAGCGCGGCGGATCCGAATGCAGTGTGCGCTCCGTGCCACAAAGACATTTACCAGCACTACGGGAAGACTCCGATGGCGAATGCGAGCGGCCCGGCGGTGGCTGGATTTCTGTCAGCGGACTTTCGGCATGCGGTATCGGGCGTGCATTACCGGGTCTACGAAGAGGCTGGTGAGGTGTGGCTCAGCTATGAGCGCGACGATCCGGCGCGACTCCTGGAAGGACGGCAGAACCTGAAGTACTTCATTGGCTCGGGGTTGCGGGGGCGCACCTATCTTTTCGAGCAGCAGGGGTACTGGTTCGAGGCTCCAATCAACTGGTATGCCAAGCGTCAGGTGTGGGACATGGCGCCGGCGTTCCAGGATGTGCGGGAGATGCCCCTGACGCTGCCGGTGGATCCGGGATGTTTGCATTGCCATGCTTCGGGCGTGGCTTCGTCGCAACCGGAGGCGCGGAACCGGTATGCCGGTGCGCCGTTTGCATATGGCGGCATTACCTGCGAAAGCTGTCACGGGAATGCTGATGCTCACCTGGCGTCGGGCGGCGCGATCCGAATGATGGATATTTCGCGGCTCGAGCCGGTGCGCAGGGATTCGATATGCCTGAACTGCCATCTGGAAGGGCAGGCGGGAATCAACCGAGAGGGCAAACGGCCAGAGGACTTCCGTCCGGGCGACAATCTCTTCGATTACTCCGTGTTTTTTGTGCGCCGGGGAGAGAGCGGGTCGGGAGGACGGGCGACAAGCCAGTGGGAGGCTCTGCTGAAGAGCAAGTGCAAGCAGATATCCGGCGACCGGCTGACCTGCACGACGTGTCACGATCCGCATGACGACCCCGCGCCTGCGGAACGGGTGGAATACTACCGCGGCAAATGCCTGCAGTGCCATAACCAGGCCGGGTTCGCGGAGCGGCACCACGCGGAGAATCGCGATTGCACGGCGTGCCACATGGCGCGTCCGCCCTCGAACGACATTGCGCATGAGCAGGTGACGGACCACTGGATCCGGAAGCGGGTTAGCCCCGCGCGGCTTCCGCTGGCGACCTCTGGGGATCTTGTGACGGTGAGCGGGGTGAGGACAGGGGATCGCGACTTGGGGTTGGCGTATGCGCAAGCCGCCGTTAAAGGCCATCAGACGGCCGGGGCGGCGGAATCGAACCGGGATGCGGACCGGGCGCTGGAACTGCTGCGCAGTGCGGAGAAGAATGGAGCGCTGTCTCGCGACGACGACGAACTGCATGCTCAACTTGGATTTCTCGAGCAGTTACGGGGCGAGAAAGCGACGGCCGCGAAGGAGTACCGGGAAGCGCTGGAGGCCGATCCCGACAACGGACTGGCCGCGGGGAATCTGGCGCTGCTCGAGGCCGAGGCGCGCCAGACGGGGGCTGCCGCGGAGCTTTGGAAGGAAGTGTTCAGCCACGATCCGGCGCAGCTCGAAGCGGGATTCAACCTTGCGGTAATGGAATGCGGATCCGGCGAGCCGGGAGCGGCGCTGCAGACGCTGGACACGATCCTGCAGTTTTCTCCGGATAATGATCGCGCGCGTGAAATGGCGGCAGCGATTCGGGCGGGCAGAGAAGGGTGCCGGCGGCAATGACCATGCAACGGTGCGGTCCGAACCGGAGAGCGAAAGCGGGGGATCGGTAGATCGCGGGAGTAATCGGGGAGTTACCCCCATGCAATTCTGGCTGAAAACGTCTTCATAAGCGACCAATGAGGCCGGTAATAAACGAGGGCGGCGAACGAGCGTTGGCGAGGTAAATCGGTTTAGATTGCGGAACTCATCCTACGTTTTTCTGTAGTACCCAAATACAAGAAAATGCAGGGGCAACAGCATGTAAATGGTTCCAATGGGGGGTGAGTGCGAGGCGCTCTTAGGAGGGGAAAAACCTCGTTGACACTGCCCCCTAACATTGCTATTGTTTCGAGTTGCTTCGGGGACAGTGCTTTTGACCTCAGTCTAAGTTTTCCGCTTAGAGGAGCAGCCCCCGTTGTTTCGCGGACCCGTCAAAGTGGCGGGCGAGCCTTGCACCACGGCTGATTGACCACTCGGCCGGCCCTTACTTCACGAGTTCACATAACAACGACACACGAAGCTTCAGGAGACCGCATGAAAAAGATGATTCGCACAGCCCTTGCGCTGGCGTTA
>Ga0134126_10007089_pt1 | contig 14068 bp, 15 predicted proteins | sample KB31752_FD_96881 | JGI IMG/M metagenome (GOLD analysis project Ga0134126, IMG submission 96881) | Terrestrial soil microbial communities with excess Nitrogen fertilizer from Kellogg Biological Station, Michigan, USA - KB3-175-2 | ecosystem: Environmental > Terrestrial > Soil > Unclassified ... | reverse complement strand
CTTGTTAGATTATACAATTGCCCTGTTCAAATGAAAATTGGGGAAAATAATTAATTGGATTAAATTTAGTTGGCAATTATTATGGTTGAAATTGCCCTAGAAATCGGTGTACACATAAAAGTCTATATTTTCTAACTTAAATAAAATCGTCATGAAACAACAACTTCAGGAAATAAGTGAAAAACAAAAAGAATCCTGGAATCAATTTTCTCCCGGATGGAAAAAATGGGACACAGAAATCCTTGACTTCATGAAACCAATGGGTGACGCAATGATTGATTTGTTGAAACCCAAAGGCTCAGAAATTTTTTTAGACATCGCAGGAGGAACCGGTGAACCGGGTTTGAGCATTGCCGCTAAGCTTAAAGGCGGAAAGGTTATAATTACCGATTTGGCAAATGGTATGTTAAATATAGCTCGTGAAAATGCCTCGAAACGAGGAATCACTAATGTAGAATTTCAAGTTTGCGATGTTAGCGAACTTTCTTTTGCCGATAACACATTTGATGGGGTAAGTTGCCGTATGGGTTTTATGTTTTTTCCCGACATGCTTATTGCTTCAAAAGAAATCCTGCGTGTATTAAAACCCGGTGGCAGGTTTGCAACTGCAGTGTGGAGTGGGCCCGAAAAAAATTTCTGGGTAGCTTCAATTGGAGGTGCTATTAATAAAAATATGGAATTAACGCCTCCACCACCTGGCGCACCGGGAATGTTTCGTTGTGCGAAAAGCGGTTTAATGATGGATATTTTTCAGCAGGCAGGTTTTAAGAACGTTTCAGAAAAAGAAGTGATAGGAGAATTGAAATGTGGATCTGCAGAGGGTTTGTGGACAATGATGACTGAAATTGCCGCACCTTTTTCCGCAGCACTTAATAAGGCTGACGATGCAATGAAAGAAAAAATAAAAAGGGAGGTTTACGAAATGGTTAATGAAAAATACCCTGCTGAAAATATTATAATGGATGGAAGTTCGCTTATCATTTATGGTGAGAAATAATTAGCCACGGGCATTTTTTTTTATTCTTAAAAACCAGGAATAAATTAGGAATTGTTTTATTGATATTGATAGGCCAAACACCGCGTTTTGGACATTTGAAAAAGATATTTTAAATAGAACTTGGCCTGATTAGTTAGATGATAAGAAAACGAAAGAAAATTTTTTTATTAGAGATCCACAAACATAAAATAGAACAACTCTATCTTGGTTTTATGATGCTTAATAAAAATGTAAAAAAATAAATAAATCTCTTAATAAAATTTATCCGAAGTATAAATAATAAACGGGTCAAAAATGAAAGGAAGAAAACAATTATTGGTTATTTTATTTTTATTATTTTCCGGAAGTGTTTTTTCGCAAAACAATATTGGCCCGCTATCTCTTACAAAATCTTTCAATTATGGCAAGTCTGTGGCAGTATTTGGTGGCTCTGTTTCTGTGGTTCCGGCAAGTGACAGTGCAAAAATTTTGTGGACAAGGTATTTGGGAATGACAGTGACAAATTTTGGCGTTCCCGGGGCAGGCTTTTCTTCCTTGCAGGGAAAATCTATGCAGCAACAAGTAGATGAAGCCGGGGTGTTTGATATTTATGTGCTATGGGCTTCCACAAACGATTACACTAACCACAGGGCAATTGGAAATTATACTGATTATACCGAATTTGATAATTATGATAAGGAAAAATTAACCACGCAGGCCGGAGGAATTAATTATTGTATCAAAAAGATTTATGAGATAAACCCTAAGGCGGTTATATACTTTTTTACATCAAGTAAAGCCTTTATTGATAGAGGCGGATACGACCCGTTTTATCCACATGGGATGAATGAATACGTTGAAATGCAAAAAAAAATCTGTGAACTTCATGGAATTCCTTTTCTCGACCAGTTCTTTATGGGTGGTTATAATATTTACGATAAACAATTGTATTATCATGATGGCATACACATGAATGCTCTGGGTTATAAAAAACTAGGCGAATTACAAGTTTCATTTCTTGCTTTTCCATAATGGCTATTAATTAAATAAGAAGAACTGCTTTGTAGGTAAGGATTTTCAAAATAAAAATCAGGTTTAAATATTGGTTTACTGTATTTTTTTCCTACGGATGATCTAATAGGAACGTTTCTGTTTACACGATAATCTTATCATTTAATAAACCCTTTCTGATTTAATTTTGCTCCATGAAAAATATTTATGCTTCCATTATCACCATCGGCGATGAATTGCTGATTGGACAGGTTATTGATACAAACAGCGCCTGGATAGCTCAGCAACTAAATAAAATTGGCATCGCTATTAAAAACAGGATTTCTATTGGTGACGATGCTGACGAAATACGGAATACATTGGATTTTGAAACGAAAAATGCTCAGGTTATTCTCATTACCGGCGGGCTTGGGCCAACCAATGACGACATCACTAAAAATGTTTTATGTGATTACTTTGGTGGTAAAATGATTGTGGATAAAAGCGCTTTGGAAAATGTAAAATACCTTTTTGAAAAAATATACCATAAACCTGTAAGCGAAATAAATTTAAAACAAGCAGAAGTTCCTGATGTATGTGAGGTGATATTAAATAAAAGAGGTTCCGCACCCGGAATGATGTTTCAGAGAGGCGGTGAAACCTTCATAAGTATGCCCGGCGTTCCTTATGAAATGCAGGGAATTATGGAAGATGTAATTCCTTTGCTCGCAAAAAAATTTAAGCTTCCATCAATTTTCCATAAAACCATTCTCACGGCTGGCATTGGAGAATCTGCACTTGCAGAAATAATTAAAGATTTTGAAGATCATTTACCCAAAGAAATCAAGCTCGCCTATTTACCCAATTACGGAATGGTAAGATTGCGCTTAACTACTTCAGGGTTTGATAAAACCAAAACAGAAAACGAAATTAAAAGCCAGTTTACTGATTTAAAAAAACTGGTAAAAGATTATACAGTAATTGATGAAGATAAAAACATGGAGGAAGTTTTAGGAAACATTTTATTGAAGAATAAAAAAACCATTTCTACCGCTGAAAGCTGCACAGGTGGGGCGATAGCAAGCCTTATTAGCTCTGTTCCTGGTTCATCTGCTTACTTTGAAGGAAGTATTGTTAGCTATTCTTATAAAATAAAAGAATCTCTTTTAAATGTGAAAAAAGAAACGCTGGAAAAGTATGGAGCAGTAAGCGAAGAAACGGTGAGGGAAATGCTTTTCGGACTATTAGATAAAACCAAAGCTGATTATGGTATTGCGGTTTCAGGTATTATGGGCCCTGATGGAGGTACCAAAGAAAATCCCGTTGGCACCGTTTGGGTAATTGTGGGCAATAAAGAAAAACAGGTTGTGCAAAAATTAAAACAACGTTTTGAAAGAAAGAAAAATATAGAGGTAACCTCTATAATGGCACTGAATATGATGAGAAAGTTTTTGGTGAATGGCAAAAACTAAATAGTAATCATCTTTCATTTTTTAACTATTACAAAATTTCAGTAAACCAACAAATAATCCCATTTTTTATTTTACCTATTTTGAATAACAGGCATGCATAAGGTTAAATACGCTTTTCTAAAAATTTTCAAATAAAATAAAAAAACCTTGTGCCGTTATTTTAAAATAACGATACAAGGCTTTAAAATTGTAAGAGAAAATTATTTTATAGAAACAGGAACTTTCAAGTTGTCCCAGAGAAAATCGAATCCATGGGAATTAACTGTAAATTTCATACGTTCATTCATTGAGCCTGATTTTTCTGGTTTTACATTTACTCTTAATACATCAGTTGCAGGGTCTTCAGTAGCAGTACCGTCCATTTTTATCCCCCATAGTGGCTTATTTTTATCGTCGGTTAATTTGGAATTAAATATAAAAACCCATTCTGTTTCGCCGGGTATGGCGTATAAAGCATATTTTCCGGCAGCCAGCTCTTTACCTTCTACTTTAATTGCCTTGCTGGTTTCAAAAGTAGTGGCTTCATTAGCGCCCAACCGCCATACTTTATCATAAGGAACTAAATCGCCCCATATTTTTCTTCCTTTTACAGCAGGGCTGCTGTAATTAATAGTAATGGTTGAACCAGCTACAGTTCCGGTAGCAACTTCAGGAGGGCTTGCCCTTTTTGATTTGTCCATCTGCGCATACAAAAAAGTAGTCATTAATAAACCAGCTAATGTTAGGGCAACGCCTTTAGAAAATATTTTTTTCATCTTTTAAAAGTTTAAGTGTTTAATTATTTTTCTTTGAAATATAAAATTAATCATTTCGTACATGGATTGAAATGAATTATTTAAACGGCAAAGTTTAAAGTTAATGTGCTACGAAAATCATACCAGAATAATAGTTATTGGATTGCATTGCTTTTTGAAAAAATAAATATCTTTCGCAAAAATTATATCTTCATTAAAAGATTACAAAATGCGAATGCTTCTCCTTTTATGTTTTTGTTTTGTTCTGAATCATTCAAACGCACAAAGCACTTCTATGCTATCAAAATTTCCGGTTGATTCAGGATACCTCACTTCGTTTGATGGAACAAAAATCTATTACGAAGCGCGTGGAGAAGGGCAACCTGTGTTGCTTGTTCATGGTTTTATCGTTAACAGTAATTCGTGGAAAGGAACCGCTTTATATAGCGCGCTGATCAATGATGGTTATAAGGTAATCTTGCTTGATATGCGCGGAAATGGCAAATCAGGAAAGCCTCACGACACAGCCTCTTATGCAAATGACGCTGAATCGAAAGACATAATGAAGCTGGTAAGTTTTTTAAAAATAAATAAATATAGTGTGGTGGGTTATTCACGGGGTTCTATAATTACAGCCCGTTTATTGGTGCTTGACAAAAGAATTCAGAATGCGGTGTTGGGAGGAATGGGAGCTGATTTTACAAATCCACAATGGCCAAGAAGAATCATGTTTTACCATGCTTTAATGGGTGATTCTGTCCCTGAACTTCAAGGTGCAGTAGATTATGTAAAACAACAAGGCTTCGATCAACTTGCTTTAGCTTATTTACAAAAAGAACAACCTTCAACCAGTAAAGAAGAATTGAGTAAAATAACACAACCGGTTTTAGTTATCAGTGGCGATGAAGACAGTGATAACGGTTCTTCCAAAGCATTGGCAAAACTTTTGCCAAACAGTTCTTTGGCTACTACCCCCGGTGATCATAATCACGCTGCCGCCACGGTAGAATTTTCAAAAGAGGTTATTGGCTTTCTAAAGAAAAATAATTATTAATAAGAGAGTTTTAATTCCTAAAACCACCCATCTTTTAATTACAAAAACGTACGTTAAAAATAGGTTAGCTGGTAAATTAGCAAAATCAATGTTTTAATATTGTAGCTTATTTTGATTAATAAGCTAATTGTAAAGATTCTAAGCCTGGTACTTTTATTACTGGCAGTTCCGTACAAAAAAAGTTCGGCGCAGGTAACTATTTCAGGAAATGTGTATGATGCTTCTAAATTGTACTCCGTTCCTGATGTAATAGTTAGCAGTACTTCCGGGGCAATTAGCATTACGGACTCTACTGGCTCTTATCATGTCAATGCCTCTGAAAATGATTCCATCGTTTTTACTTACAATGGTAAATCAACAGTAAAATTTCCCGTTAAAAGCATTAAAAATTATAATGATTTTGATATTTCGTTACACGCTAGTATAAAAGAGAAATATAAGTTGCTTGACCCGGTTACAATTTATACAGATAATTACTTAGAGGATTCCACACAAAACAGGGAAGATTATTCGAATATATTTGGAGATAAAAAACCCGGCATTCAATCTACTTATGACCCAGGGGGTGTTGCCGGGCTTGACCTTGATGCGCTTATCGGTATGTTTCAATTCAGGAAAAATAAACAACAACTTGCTTTTAAAAACCGGCTTTTAGCGGAAGAACAGGACCGTTACGTAGATTACCGTTTTTCTGCCAAAACTATTAAAAGAATTACCGGCCTCAGCGGCGATTCGCTTTTAACCTACCAAAAAATGTACCGCCCTGATTACTATTTTGTAGCAAATACAACTCTTACTCAATTTTATCAATATATTCTAAACACTTGTTATGCTTTTAGAAGAAAATATACTTTACATTAATTGCTTCTTAAATTATGTTTTTTTATCATTCCCGGTATCTAAAAAAATTATTTGTATTTTATTGAATTTGAATAACTTTAACCAAAATTACACTGAATGAAAAAAGTTTTTACCTTGTTTGTATTATGTATCTGCTTTGCCACCCTAAAGGCACAGGTACCCGGATGTACGGTCAACGTATCTCCTGCAAATGCGTCAACAAATGTAAGCCCAACGCCTTACATCACATTAAAATGGAATCCTGTTCCCGGTGCAATTTTTTACAATGTTTACCTGCAAGCCAAATTTCCGCCTCAAACTATTATTGCTACCGTATTAACAGATACCGTAAATTTTTATAATGCTGACTATAGCCAGATTTATTATTGGTATGTCGTTCCGGTAAATCTATCTGGCTTTGCAATAGGTTGTGGAACCAATACAACTCTATTTGTTACCAGCCCTCCACCACCAGCTCCCTTTAATGATGATTGTGCAGGCGCAACAAATCTTTCTACTCTGCAAAGTGGTACTACATTAGGTGCTACTCAAAGCCAGGCTGCTGACCCTTGTGGTGGCTATACCGGTTCTGCTGACGATGATGTATGGTATCAATTTTCTGCAATTACAACCGGGCCAATTGATGTAAACCTAAATGGCGACGCTAATTTCGACGGAGTTTTGGAAGTATTTAAAGGAAATTGTGGTGCCCTGACTTATGTAAGTTGCAGCGATGCTACAGCAAAAGGAGGCACCGAACATATAACTATAAATGCTTTGGCTGGAACCAATTATAAAGTTCGTGTGTATAGCTTTGGCCCTAACCTTAGTGACCGTGGCGGATTTACCATTTCTGCAGCGGGCTCTGCTTTGCCTATTTCTCTCGTAAGCTTTACCGGCGAGCACGATGGTAGTAGTAATGTACTTAGCTGGTCGACGGCCACTGAAATTAATAACCAGGGATTTGAAGTTCAGTACTCATTTAATGGAATAGATTTCAATGATCTTGGATTTGTAAACTCACAACAAAAAAGCGGTAATAGCAATTCTGTGTTAAACTATAAATTTGTTGATAATCAACAAACCGTTGGCAATGTATTTTACAGGCTGATGCAGGTAGATAAGGACGGCAGGTACAATTATTCCAATGTTGTATTAATAAAAGGAGATAAAATAAACGCACTTTCTTTGAGTTCTGTTTATCCTAATCCTGCAAAAGATAAACTCAATTTAGTTCTTCTATCACCTGCTACTAATAATAATATCCATGTTGTTATAAATGGCATCGCTGGAAAAGTTATTATGCAACGCAGTTTTTCAGTAATCAATGGTGGCAACAATCTTAATTTGGATATTTCATCTTTATCTGCAGGAACTTATTTTATAAAGGCAATTGGTGAAAACGGAACCACTTCTCCTGTTCTTAAATTTGTAAAAGAATAATTATAGTAAACCAACAAATAACATCGATTATTATTTCGTAAAATAAAAAAATGGCGGAGGTTAAAAACTTCCGCCATTTTTATAAATAGCAATTTACAAAACAGGAATCTCAAATAAAAGTTGCTTTACTGTAAATTTTAATTACTTACATTTATTTTGTTTTTTTCACGTCAGAAAACTTCATAAATAAAGTACAATTTTCAAGAAGCAAAATGTAAATTTTTTCGCCATGAAACAAATAAAATACCAGTTGCTGAAAAAGGTTAGTTTTTTTCTTCTGCCATTATTTTTTACAGTAGCAATTTGTAATGCCCAATCAAGATTGTTAGCCCTTTCAAAAACCCATCATACTTTAGCCATTGTTGACCCTATTTCACTAAAAGTTTTGGCGCGGGTGCCTGTGGGCATAGACCCGCACGAGGTAATTGCCTCTTCAGACGGAAAGGAAGCTTATGTTTCCATTTATGGCGGAGGCAGTTTACATACATTGAATGTTATTGACATTGTTAATTATAAACCATTGTTCGATATTGATACAAGGCCACTTTATGGCCCGCATGGTTTAACTTTTATTAATGGAAAAGTGTGGTTTACCGCGGAAGGCTCAAAAGCTATTGGCCGGTATAACCCTTCTACGCATGCACTTGATTGGTGCATGGGAACCGGCCAGGACAGGACACACATGATTTATGTTTCTTCAAATGGAAAAAAAATTTACACAACAAACGTTTCATCAGGAACGGTAAGCATTCTTGTAGATACATTAATCAAAACCGGCGCTCATGAAAACTGGATAGAAACAATTACCCCAACAGCAAGAGGAACAGAAGGATTTGATGTATCACCTGACAGCAGTGAATTATGGACAGCATCAAGTGAAGATGGAAAAATTTATATCATTAACCTTTCGGAAAAAAAAGTGGTATCAAAAATTGATGCAAAGGCCTTTGGAGCCAATCGCCTCAAGTTTACAACTGACGGAAAAATGGTTTTTATATCAAGCCTGCAATCGGGAAACCTCGCCATCTATAATTCCAAAACACACAGGGAAATTAAAAAAATAAATATTGGCCACGGAGCAGCAGGAATATTAATGGATCTTAATGGAACACGTGCATTTGTTGCGTGCTCACCTGATAATTATATAGCTGTTGTAGATTTAAAAACTTTGGAAATTACCGGCCACATTGATGTTGGCGGAGAACCTGATGGCCTTGCGTGGGCTGTTCAACATTAGCGGAATGGATAAATGGCAAAATAAAAATCTAAAAAAATTATTGCTTTACGTATTTTTAAAATGGTTTCGTTAGCCCAGCCTGATACGGAAATTAAACTCTTATGATACCGGAAAATAAAAAAACCGCTGTAAAAAAAGCACTGCAAGCCGCTTTTGGCGTAAATGAATTTGAAACGATTCAACAATTGATGAAGGGGCTTTCCGGAGCAATGGTTTTTAAAATAATTTTACATGAAAAGCCTTACCTGTTAAGAGTTATAACCCGAACAGATGCTATGGCTGGAACTTCACATTATTTTGGTTGTATGCAAACTGCAGCAGATGCCGGCATCGCTCCGAAAATATATTATTTGAATAATGACGACAGAATTTCAATAACAGATTTTATTGCAGAACAACCTTTTGCTGCACCTGAAGCAAGGGATAAGATGGCAGATTCAATTCGGCATTTGCATGCGTTACCGAAATTTCCTTACCGGATAAATTATATAGATGCCGCAGATAATTTTCTTCATAAATTTAAGGATTCAGAAATACTTCCAGAAAGCGAAACAAAAGATATTTTTGAGTCTTATGCGAAGATTGTAAATGTTTATCCGCGGAATGATGAAAAGAATTTAGTTTCTTGTCATAATGATCTTAAACCAGACAACATTATTTTCGATGGCAATAAGCCCTGGATTGTTGATTGGGAAGCGGCTTTTTTAAATGACAGGTATGTTGACCTTGCGTCCATGGCAAATTTTGTGGTAAAAAGCGACAAGGACGAAGCTGATTTTCTTGAAAAGTATTTTGGGAAAGTGGCTGATGAATACCAACAGGCGCGGTTCTTTTTAATGAGCCAGATAGTGCATATTTTTTGTTTTACTTTATGCACATTATCAGGTGCAGCAGGTGAAAAAGTTAGTATGAAAAAACAAGGAAAGATTAGTTTCAGGGAATTTCATGACAGCCTGTGGAACTGCACAATCAGTTTGGCAGGCAACGAATCAAAGTTACATTATGGCTTGGCGCATGCGGAAGAATTCAGGCGAAAAATGCAAACAAGCAGGTTTAGCGATTCATTGAGAATCTTATCCGGGTATAATAAATTTCATTGAGAAAAATAACATTAGCTTGTAAGGATGCAACACATTAAGCCAATAAGATTTAATGTTTTTTACTCAAGTTTTACAAAATAAAAAATAACAATACCACTTATTTGTTGCTTTACTGCAAGGGCTCCAAATTATCAAAATACTTTACTTTAGCTGAATAAATATGGCCAATCATGTATTAGATAATCCTGCATGGAATGCAATGCTTTCTGGTAATAGCCATTTGGCTTTAGGAAGTGAACAGGTAAAATTTTTCCCTGAAGATATAGGCCCTTTCGCAGGTTTAAAAAAATATGATGAACAATCATTTTTTAAATTATATAATTTAATACCTCCTGGGCGAATTATTGCCATACCTAATAGTAACCTACTTTTTATTCCTGAATATTGGAAAGTAAAAGATAGGTTTGATGTACCACAGTTGACTTTTAATTTCAACAAACTACCATCAATTTCTTTCCTTGAAATTGTTCCGTTGACTCAAAAAGATGTAATGCAGATGATAGCTTTAACAAAGCTTACAGAGCCTGGCCCCTTTTTAAAAAGAACCATAGAATTTGGGAACTATACCGGCATATTTCATTCCGGTGAACTGGTTGCTATGGCAGGGCAAAGAATGCACGCCAATGAATATATTGAGATCAGCGCGGTTTGTACCCATCCGGATCATTTGGGAAAAGGATATGGAAGTTCGCTAATTAACAACCAGGTTCAAAAAATTGTAAAAGAAGGTAATATTCCTTTTCTCCATGTGAAAGCAGATAATGTACACGCCATTAATTTATATAAACGTTTAGGCTTCACCGTTAGAAAAAATATAAATATTTACGTTTTAGAAAAATTGAATTGAAAAAATGTTTATAAAAGTAAAAGAAACTACTTTTCGGCTAACCATTACTGGTAGAAATGCAAAATAAGAATTCAGGTTAAATGTTGCTCTACTGTAATTAATTCAAAAATAATATTTACTGTTTTCAAGCGATGATGTAGAAAGTATCTTGTTTATAAAGGTTTAAATTTTTTAAAAAAGCCCTGAAGTAAGGGCGGCATATATAGGGTGAAAATGCCCACGGAACAGAAGAAAGAATCAATAGTAAAGAAATAGTAAACCAAATTGCCATCGCTTTAAATTTTTCAATACCTGTTTATTTACGTTTGGTTTTTGCAGCACCGATAACAATAATAACAATCGCAGTTATCATCACCAAACTGTGTTCCATACCAAAAAACCGAATTTCATTTTGAGTTATAGCCTCTTTAAAATGATGAAAAAAATAGTGAATTATTGGGCTGGTAAAATAAAGCCAAGGCCCTTCTACAAGCTGTATATATGCTATAATTACTGTCAAATTCAAGCTAAAATTATCAATCTTTGAAAAAGCTTTTTTAGAAAGGCTGGAATAGAAAAGGATTGCTTAGTGATAAAGGCTTAAAAAAGCAGGCCTGGTATGTGATGCACGATTATTATACTGAAATAAAAAACTAAAAATAAAGAAGGCTGATTTACTAATTTTTAAAGCATCAAATTTTTTTCTCTATCAGCCAATGATGCCCAAACGGGTCTTTAATTTCTCCCTGGCGGTAACAATATTCATAATCTTTTGTGGCGCTTATTTCTGTAGCTCCTGCCTTTATAGCTTTATCCATTACAGCCTGCACATCCGGAACAAATAAACCGATAATGGTTGTGGTGCCGTTGTATTTTCCGGGAGAAAAAAAATAAGGTTTTGTTACTTCATGCAAATGAAATATCGCACCATTAATGGAAAGTTCCGCAACATGAATGCTACCATCATCATTCCTGAAACAAAGATTTTCTATAGCGCCGAATGAATCTTTATAGAATGAAATGTCTTTAACTCCATTTTCGATCATCAATTGTGGGGCAAAAAATGTGGAATCTTTTTCGTTTGACATTATTTAAAATTTAAAAAATAAATTTTACCTGACGAATTTGCTTTTCCTACATTATTAAAATTACAGTAAACAAACAAATTCAGCGGATTTTTATTTCGATAAATGATTGTAATGATTTTTTTGATTAAGCCGTTTTGTAGTTTCGCTTTATGTAAATCCCCTTTAAAAAAATCGAAACCACGCCAATTAAAAATCCCATTTTTTCGCATTGTATTTTTTGGGCAAAGTATTATCTTCGCCGCCCAAAATGTCGGGGTAGCTCAGCTGGTTAGAGCATCGGATTCATAACCCGAAGGTCGGCGGTTCAAGTCCGCTCCCCGATACAAAGCCGGAATACATATATGATAAGCATTCCAGCATATTAAAAATGTTTAGTTGCTCTTTTCGCATTTATAAATAATTAGTACTACTTACTATTATATCTGTTTCTTTAGCAAATCCTTCAAATTGGAATTCCTGGAAATTTTCGGGTTTTGGTTTTCCAGGGATTTCGACAAATAATCAAAAAAATAAATAGTTATTTTCTAAAACAGCTGGTATTGTTGCTTTTTTCAAAACTTTTTTATCTTTACCTCAATATTTGATTTATAAATTTCAAGATGCTCGAAAACAAAGAAATATCAGCCCTTTTTCATTTGATAGATGATCCCGATGATGAGGTTTTCAGCACCGTTACCGACCGCATTATTTCTCACGGCCGGGCTATAATTCCTAACCTGGAATATTTATGGGAAAACAGCCCTGATGAAAATGTGCAGGGGAGAATTGAACTGATCATACACAAACTACATTTCAGGGATTTGGTGGAAGAATTTACAGAATGGAAAAATGGCAATTGCGAATTGCTTCACGGTTCATTATTGGTGGCAAAGTATTCTTACCCTGAAATGATCGCTACTTCTACTTTACAGGAAATTGAAAAAATAAGAAGGAATATCTGGCTTGAACTTAATAGTTACCTAACGCCCCTGGAACAGGTAAATGTGATTTCCGGCATATTATACAGTTATTATAAATTAAAAGGTAACGAAGTAAGCTATGATGTCCGGGAAGATTTTTTGATCACTAAATTGATAGAAAACAAAAGGGGAAATGCTATAACGAATGGTATTCTTTATCTCATTCTTTGTGAGCTTCTTGATATTCCTGCAAAGGCAATTAATATTCCCAAACAGTTTATCCTCGGCTATTTTGATATTGATTATCAATTTCCCAATCCACTAAAACAGCAAACTGAAAAAATTAATTTTTATATAGACCCGCTTAACGGACAGGTATATTCACAAAAAGATGTGGAAAGTTATTTTAAGAGAATTTCAGTTCCGCCAGTACCTTCTTACTTCAAAGCATTGAACAGTAAAAGAATTATACAACACCTTCTTGAAGAATTCAGCAAATGTTTTAATGGCCCTTCCGACCTGTATAAAAAAAATGAACTTATTTTTCTTGCTAAATTATTGGATGACTAAAATAAAAAACTGCCATTTTTGTTTGTTTACTGTACAAACAAACAAAAAATATTATCCAGGTATAAACTCTAAAAGAGTTTGGATAAAATTCTATAAAGTTTGGCTGATTAATTGCTGTTCCTAATTTTTAATTTTACTAAACTATTTTTATGAGTCATCAGGTTTATTTTTCAAAAAAATATTTCTTTGCAATTGTTATTTTATCCTTTTTTCTTGTTATCCAAAGTTGTAAAAATCAAAATAGCAAACCTGTTTCAGCCGTCAACAACCAGCAGGAAAATAATTCGCTTTTTAATAAATACCATCTTGATAAAATAAAACTTCCGCGGGGTTTTAAAATAAGTGTTTATGCTGAAGTACCTAATGCCCGAAGCATTTGCATTTCCCCATCGGGAACCGTTTTCATTGGTACGCGCAATGATAAAGTTTTTGCAATCCCTGATAAAAATAATGATGGAAAAGCAGATTCAGTTTATGAAATAGCCAGTGGGCTTCAATCTGCGAATGGCGTAGCTTTCAAAGACGGAAGTTTATTTATAGGTGCCGGTTCTACTATTTACCGGATGGATAATATAGAATCAAATTTGGCGAATCCACCAAAACCGGTTGTAGTTTATAATCAATTTCCATCCGACTCGCATCACGGATTAAGGTATATTTCTTTCGGCCCCGATAATAAATTATATGTGGGCGTTGGCGCTCCATGTAATGTTTGCATTCCGTCAAAACCAATCTATGTCTTGTCCTGAAATAGGTTGACACAAAATCAACCAAAATGGATATAAAAAAAGAAGCTGTAAGAGAGTATTTAGAAGATGGGCGATCTTACCGCGAACTTT
>Ga0134126_10007088_pt1 | contig 14068 bp, 9 predicted proteins | sample KB31752_FD_96881 | JGI IMG/M metagenome (GOLD analysis project Ga0134126, IMG submission 96881) | Terrestrial soil microbial communities with excess Nitrogen fertilizer from Kellogg Biological Station, Michigan, USA - KB3-175-2 | ecosystem: Environmental > Terrestrial > Soil > Unclassified ... | reverse complement strand
CGTCAGCATCGACGACGTCGGCAACGCCGCCGCGTTCCTGTGCTCCGATCTCGCGGCGGGTATCACCGGCGAAGTCGTGTACGTGGATGCCGGTTACAGCACGCTGGGCATGGCGGGGCTGGACACGGGCGCGTAGCGGGCACACTCGAATCGCAGATCACTGGCTTGCCTCCGATCACTTCGTTGGCAATCGTAACGGCTCGCCATCCCGCTTTGCCTTGCTTGCTGGTCGACCAAACGGCCAAGCAGGTCACCTCGTGGCATTCGCCGGGCGCGAACGACTCAGCAAGTGCCGGCGACACGAATACGTCTCCCTGTGCACCACGAATGAAAGCGAACGCTTGACCATCGCGACGTGTGAGCGTTCCGGCCACGACCTCGCAGCAGTCCGGAAGTACGTCGCTTTCGGATCGGCGCCAATCGCATGCCCGGGTGTCGCCCTGGGCATGTCCGATCCCGATCAGGGTGCCCAACGGAAGCTGTGCAATCTTCGGAAAATCGCGATACGACAGCACGAATCCCTTGTCCTTGCCGATCGCGGCGTGGCTCAGCGCCTTGGCAAGATTGATGTTGTCAATGACGCCAATCGTATACTCAAATCTCTGACGATCCAGCTCGCGCAACAGCTTTCGCGCGTCAGCATCGACCCTTGGTAGATCGCGAAAACTGTCTGCATTCTTGGCCCGTTTGTACCAATCGCTCCCGATTAGTTGTTGGAGGGGTGGTGGTACGCGAAAGTTGTTCTGTGCGCGGTACTCCGAAGCCAAGGCCACCTGCCGCGCTGCTTCGTCGAAACGATTCTCGCGTGCAAGGCGGCTCGCCAAGCGAATCCGCACCTTGGTAACTTCCTGCTCCTTTCGGGCAAGTTGCGTTGCATGGATGAGGCAGGTCAGCGCATCGTCCGGATGCGTCGCTTCAAGAAGCTCGCCGAGCAATGCCCAAGGCCATGCCGCACGCGACTGGCGATGCAGCACCGGCATCAAACGTTCAAGCGCTTGGTCATGCTCGCCCTTTGCGAGATGCAACCGACTTTGGTAGTAGTTTAGCCATTGGTCGTCCGGGTGTGTTTCCAAGGCCTGATCCAACACTCCCTGGCCCCATTCGATCAAATCCGGATCGGCCTGCACGTCGCCCGCACGTCTCGCAGTTTCGCGACATATAGCGCGCGTGAAGCGCATCTTCAGGCTGTCGATGGTCTTTCCGTCTTCCGCAGTGAAGGGCTTTTCGTCGTCTTCCGAGAACGAATCAAGCCCAGCCCATCGAGCAAACAGCAGGAAATCGTCCCAGTCCTTCGATACCTTGCCAGCCAAGCGAAGCATGTGTGAAAACGCCGGATCGCCACGCAACGGATTGGCCATGTCGGCAAATTCGTTCATGGCGGACGCGAATTCGCCGGACAGTCTCGGGCCGGAGAGCTGCTTGGCCTCGTACTGTTCGACGAGCGCCTTGGCCCGATCGTAGATTGGCCACGCATACGCCCGCAGGAACCAGATATCGTCCTTGTTTTCTGGAAACTGGGCGCGCGCCATTTCCAATGCTTCGCCGGAGCGCCCCTGCTTTCGAAGCGCAAAGATCTCCCTCGATCCCACTATTCCGGGCCCTCATTCTCGGCGATGTGCCGCTGCACTTCGTCGTACAGCCCCTGGGTACTGCCTGGACCGCCAACCTCCTGGGCCGTGGTCCACGTGCGTTTACCGTTGTAGCTGAAATCGATTTGTCCCCCCCGGCTGCCATCCGAGAATGTCACGCGCAGACGGTACGGCAGTGACTCGCAGCCGTCTCGTTGAATTGCCGAGCCGGCAATCGCTGCATCCAGCCTATCGAGGAACTCACTGACGAACGGTTCCACCTTGTTCGGTGCAGCCCCGCTGCCCAAGGCAGCGATGGCCGCAAGCGCATCGTTGGCCAGCTCGCCGTCCGATATCGCATTGGGAACAACGCCCGATTTGCCAATGCGATGCTTGCCGTCGTAGTAGTACTGAACGGCCGCGCGCTTGCCACCGCGCGTCAGGGTGTAGCGCTCCAGATACTGCAGATGCTGCAACTGCTCTATTTCAATGCCCTGAGCCTTCCACACGGATCGCAGTTGCCGATGAACGACCATCAGCGGCGCGACTGCAGCCGAGAACGAAAATCGATTCCAATCGGGATCGGCCCCGAGTTCTTCCAGGTTGGGCTGCTTGGCCATGGCGGGCGCCGTGGCGGCTGCCCAGGCGATTGCGCTGGTCGCACTGAAGTTGGGCGGATTGACCACGACCAGCGTCTTCTTGGCCCGAGTGATGGCCGTATAGGCCCAGCGGAAGAACGCCTCGTTGCGGGTCCCGCCCGTAGCCGCGAAGTCGACAATGGCTGTATCCCACTCACCGCCTTGCGCCTTGTGACAGGTCATGGCGTAGCCATACTTCACCTGCAATGCATTGAAATAGGGATCACCCTTGAGCGTCTGACGGAATGCGTCGGATTTCGGGTTGAGGTGCGGATATCGCTTGCGGAAATGAACCAGCAATGCACGGGTTTCCACCGGCGCCAATTCACGCTCGCGAGAGTCCAGCAGATTCTCCAACAGGAAGCAGGGTTGTTGGACGACCTCGCCGTCTCCGGCGCGGAACGCCACCGTCACGTCGCGAAACCGCAATTCCGGACGGAAGCCGCCGCGGATCGGCACCGGGATCCGCTCGGCTTTGCCAACCCGCACAACCTTCACCAGATCGCCATTGTTGAGCATGTGGGTCGGCGAATTCTTGTTGACCAGCAAAATGTCACCCACTTGCACCAACAGGTCGGCATCACCCCACACCCTTTGGCGGATATTGCGGTTGTAGTCCAACGCCGCCGCGTTTGATCGCACCACCGCGACATTCGATTCCTTGTTGCGAAGGCTTTCCAGAATTCGTTCGACGGCACCAGCAGCATCCGTTTGCCGGAGATCCGATTGACTCACGTCCAGCGAGAATTCATTGAAGTTACTGGCGGCCACCGCATCACGCAGCTTTGTGGCGTGATCGAGAATCGAGCTACCCTCGGCATGCCGCATCACTGTTTTCAGCTCACAGACTCCAATCTGAAGCCCAAACTCATCGTGGAGGTATTTCTCCGATAGGGCAGGTGAAAAGTTCTCGCCGACGGGCGGAAGCTGGACGGCATCACCCACGAAGAGCAACTTGGCGAGTTGGTCGTTGATGCGCCCTGGACGCTTCGAACGCGAGAACGTCACAAGATCAGTGAGGAGCTGGCCAGAGCCAAAGCGCACGAGGTCTTGCCGTGATTCCTTGTCGCCGACCATCGAAGACTCGTCGACGATATACAACGACACCGCGGGTTCATCCTGCCGCAGCGGGAAAATCATCCGCAGGCCAGGGTCGTTGGCTGACTCCGCCTCCTCGTTGACCTCAACCTGCTTCAGGCTGTAGATCTCCGCGTGAATCGTTTTGCTCGCACAGCCCGATCCACCGGCGATCGCCTGGACCTTGTTGCCGAGGATGCGCGCCGCGCGGCCGGTCGGTGCCAAGGCAGTGCATGGAACCTTGATTGCGGCCAGCGCTTCAACCAGCTTCGCGATCAGCGTCGTTTTGCCCGTACCCGCGCTGCCGCGAAGGATAAACGCATCCAGCGCGTCATCGCGCACGAAGGCTTTGACCGCGTTCAAGGCGTCGGCTTGTTCTGAATTGAGTTGCATTTCCATACTCCCCCGTATCAATCCACACCAGCCGACCTCAGGACACGCCCTTCACTCCCGCTCAGTTTCAGGCTGCTGTATTACTTGGGTTGACGCCGATCAGGATGGATGATTTCAGCGCGCCTGAACGTACAGCAGGATCAAAGTGCCGCTGCCATGCGTCCCGATCGTCCGAGCTAAGTCGCCCCCACGTCGTAATGTCGTCTTCCTTGGTTGTGGTGTCGAACCCGGCCTGAACGGAAAGCCCGATTACGTCGGTGATCAAATATCGATCATGGAAATCGTCCCAGAAGAACACCTCGACTGTTAGCCCTAGTTCACAGAGCGCAACATTTAAGCTCGAGAACCTATGCTTCCACTCTGGTTCCTCGGGAAACGTGCTGCAACGACCATCTCCCACGCGAAGACTACGGTGTATTTCGACCCTTGGCTTCAGCTGCCGTTCCCCAAGCGGTGCCAACAACTTATAGAAATCCTTGTAATTGCGCGAGCTTGGATCGAGATTAGGATCGACGAACATCAGAGAGTTAGCCTGTGCCAATACCCTCGCGAGCAAGCTCAGGTACGCGGTCGTTCGGCGTGGAACGGTCTGCGAGCACGGGTTCTTCCACCAATTGGTTCCCGACAGCTTCTCGATAGACGCAACCCTCGCGTCCTTGGAAAATGGCGCTGCCACTTTCGTGGCGTTGCCGACAATCACGCCGGTCAGCGGTTTCACGCTCGCTGTGGCGAGGGACTCAAGGCCCCAAGCCGTCGCATCAGTGGTAGCACCGGCCCCGCTAGCCGTACAGCGACAGAGCCGATTCCGTGTCGCGAGCTTTCGGAGAAGCTCACCCGCCAATCTGTGAAGCCCCGGTTCGCCGAGGCAAAACCTACTCCACGCGCCATCACGCAAATCGCGGACCAGCGCCTCGTGCAACAGCGGTGACTTGAGCTGTGCGAGACACATGTCGGCATATTCTGGCTTTGAGTATGCCAGCGGATTAAACACATCCGGAACGATCGCGTACTCTTCAAGCATTGTCTAGCTGCTCCTTGAGGCCCTCTTCGAAGAATCCTCCAGGCCATGCCTTCACGAGCTGTCCAGCGTCGTTGAGAGGTATCTCCCGGACAACGCTCCGAGTCCCTAGGGGCTCGACATACAAGATCGCGACGTCCTTTGGCGAAATCGGCGGACGCGTCGACTCTTTCTTGTGCCACGTCTCGCGCATTCGTTTCATAACGCGGAGAATCAAATGCTCGCTGTGGGTCTCGAGGAGGAACGTGTTTTGGTGACCACCGAGCGCCGATTCGATGAAGACATCGGCAAGCTCAGCTTGGAGTTCAGGATGCAAATGAATTTCCGGCTGTTCGATCGCTATGATGTTGTTGTGAGATCCGTATGCCAAGGTCAGCACCGGCAGTACTTGCGAAATGCCGAAACCGACGTCACTGATTGATACGGCCGTTTGCTTGTTGATATCCCGCAGGCGTAGCTCGGCAATACCTGTCACGCCTCGTCTATCCAGCGAGTCGATGAACTGATCGGCGCGTGCCTGAGCTCTTTCCAATGGTGCCTCTTCGTCTAGATCTTCATCCTCTGTCTCCCATTGGACTCCCGGGCTCTGCAGCTTGCTTGCTTCGACTTCTTCGAAATGCGCCAATGCTTCTTGGATCAACTGCTCACGGTCCGCTGGAGATTTCGCCTTCTGGATGCGTTCGATCCAGGGTCGCAGTTCTTTCGCGTATTCCTCCGCACGCCATTGATCCGTGTCGTACTGTTGCTGCAGTGCCGCGAAGACGGTTGCGAGGTCCTTCGTCAGAAGTTCCCGGCGTTCCATCAAGGTCAAAGGCCTTTCGTAGAACGCGGCTGCCAATGCGTCACGGAATTCAGCTATAGAAATGTGTCTGTCCACGAATAAGCGGTATGGTGTCTTCATCCACTTGTCGTAGCGGCCCTCTCGTTCTCCACTAAGCACCGCTTTCGCCACCTGCTGGCTCGTCAGTCCCGGATGCCCTCCGAGCCACTGATTTACTCGTTCGCGAACCTCTGAATGGTGCATCAAAATGTCCCAAGCAAGCGCACCATCGGCATGCGACGCGCCATCGCCGCTTTCAGAGAAGATCATGTGCCGATCGGGAGCCATGCGATTGGGTCCCAAATATCTGAGGCGCTGCAAGTCGTCTGCTAAAGCGTGCGACAAGCCCAACACTATTTCGCGGATAAAGACCGGGGCACAAACCGCCCATATTTGCGCAAATGAGATGGAATCAAGGTCATTCCCTGTGGCTAGCTGCTTGCGCAAGTCCTCATTCTGGCGCCGCTCATCCTCACCCAATCGGACAGTCGCTGGCAGTAAGTTGGAAATCAATACGGAAAGCTCGAAGCCCGAATTCTCATTGATAGCATCGGAAATCTGCTCCATTCCACCCAGCAGTTGCACAGCCTCGACAATCTTCTCCTTGTCGAAGATTGCGGGTGAGGACATTACCTTGGTCAAAAGGTCAACGAAGTACTGGTCGCTCGGCCATTGTCGTGCCTGCCACAGCTTACGATGCGTGCTTGCCAGCATTGCCAACGCATTCGAAACACCCGTGGGTAGACCGGCCCGGTCAAGCCTCAAAACGGTATCCGAACCGGCTTCGGATCGCCGGCTCAGCTGCAGTATTTGGTCCGGTCCGAACGAGATCAAAAGTGCTTCGATCCGTGCCGCTGCCCCCTTCTTTGCGCGGCCCATGTCGTCGGTTTCAATGCCAAACGTAAAGTTGACGGATACCTCTTTGGTACCCACAAGCAACTGGCGAAGTTGAGCCGGAAGAGCTGCCACCTCCAACTCAACGCCCCATTCCACACGACGTGTAAGGTCTCCCCGGTGGGTGAACTGCTTAAAGCCACCAAGGTCGATTGCGCTGCCGCCAAGATCGGTCGCATGCACGTCCAACGAAGATTCGCGCGCTTTGGTGCCACCAAGTTGAGCTTGATGCGCGAATGCCAGTGCCTGAATGATGCTGGACTTGCCGGCGCTGTTGGGGCCGAAGATCAGGGTGATGGGTTTCAGGGGGATGCGCTGGGTGTCGGCGAACGCCTTGAAGTTGCCGATGCGCAGCGCGGTGAGGCTACGGGTCATGATCTGGATTTCCCCTGTACGGTCTTGCCGCACACGCGGCAAGAATGGTGGTGCGGTGCTGCCGTCGCCCGGTCAGGCGCCGATCAGGCTTTCGGCCGGAATGCCGAGGTTGCGATGCAGGTTGCGGATCATCTCGACGGTGAGGTTGCGCTTGCCATTCAGCACTTCGTAAACGCGATTGGACTGGCCGATGGAGGGCACCAGATCCTTCACGGTCAGCCCGGCCTGTTCCATACGGAAGCGGATCGCCTCGATGGGCTCAGGTGCGTCGATGGGGAAGCGCTTGGCCTCGTAGGCCTCGACCAAGGTGGCGAGGATCTCGAAGCGGTCGCCGTCCTCGCTGCCTGGCTCCGGCTCATGGTCGAAATACACCGACAGCTCGCGCAGGGCGGCCTTGTAGTCCTTGGCGGTACGGATGGGACGGATGTTCATGCTTTCTCCACGCTGGCGGCATCGACGCGGTCGTACTCGGCGTGTGTGCCGACGAACTTGATGTAGACGGCCTGGAAGCGCCAGGCCACGGCCACGATCAACCGGTAGTCGTTGCCCTTGATGTTGAACACCACGCGGTTGTTGCCGACGAAGCTGGCGCTGGCATAGCGCTTGCGGATGTCCCGCGGCGTAGCCCAGCGTGCATGCCTAGCCTCGTCGTACCATGCCTTCAGGGGCTGTTCGGCGTCCGGATGACGCGTCCAGAAGCGCCGCAAGCTGCTCACGGCGACGACCTTCATACGGGTACTCTAGTCCCATTTTGGGACTCGTGCAAGTTGGCGGTGCGGATGGGACTCCTCACTGCGCCGCTGCCGCGGGCATGGGCAGACCGAGCAGGCGTGCCTGTTCGCGCATTTCGGTCAGCAGTTCTTGCATGTGCGCCATGCGCCACTTGGCTGTGAGCTGGCTGGAGAAGGCGCGTTGGAGGAGCGTCGTTCGTAACGTCTCCAACCGGGTGTGTGCTTGATGGATGGTACGCAGAAGCCCCAGAACCTCCCATGTGTATCGTTCAAAAGTCATTTGGAGGTCTCGAGGCGCCAGCGGGACTTCCGTGCGAAGAACCGCTGTCTGACTGACGTTGAGCATCGAGCCGCTGCTTCCCGACGAAAACGCACGAAATTTGTCCCTTACGACTTCACACGCCATCAACTCCCGTAGATAAGGTGTCGTTGCGATGTCCTTTCGTGGTAGCAAACGCCACAGTTTGTCCGGAAGGAACAGATATGGGTAATCAGCGTCGACCAAACACGTCGCGGCGACGAGCTCGCGGGTATTCGCACGACTGAAGAGCAAATCACCGCGCTTGGGGGTCACAAGGGTCTGTGAGCTGGGGACACTCGCGACTGTCTTGTATTCTTCTGGCAAGAACCTTCCGCTTGTTACTGCACTGACCTTCAGTACACCGAATTCGCCGGGCTGCCGCTCTCGCATTTCGCTTCTTGCGCTCCAGCCCGCCTCGATGTGGTCGATAGCCTTGCTAAGTGGTTTTACAGGCCAGCCCATCGGGTTGGTGGCGGGGTCGCCAAACATCTTAAGGAACAGCGCGGGCAGGATGCGGGCGGCCTTGGCGTCGGCTTCGCGGCGCAGTTTGCGCAAGGAATCGGCTTGGTCGAGGATTTCGACGATGCGGCGTTGCTCCGTCGGAGGTGGCAATTCGAATGAAATCTTCTCCATCACGGACTTGCGGATAGATGGGACGTGTGAATCGTTAGCGCAGTCCGAGAGGTTGAGCCTGAGAAACCAGTAATAGAGAAATTTTGGTTCTACGCACGACCTAGGTACGGCGCCCATCACGTTGTTATCAAACGTTGCGGGCTTGGTAAGGACACGCTTCTTTCCAGTAGCTATCGCAGCACCGATCTTCGGAAAGATGACTGTGCCAGCTGGGAAGGCACGAGCATGCAACCTGCCAAGCGTCTCCCGAGATACCGTGTTGGTGTAGTTGGACATGAAAACCTCGTTGCCGTCGAGGTTCATATCGCTGACCCGAAAAAACGGAAATTCCTGGTTTGAGTCACCCTGCTGCTCTCGCGGAAACCCGAAGCCGCTCTCCAAATCAGCGACTTTGTTCAGAGGTACCTCGGACCAACTCATTCCGCCAATTCCTTCAGTAACGCATCCAGTCCTTCCGCTATCTTGTGGTAGTCACCGCGCGCGGATTGGATCAATTCGCGCGGATCCTCCTCGCTGACCGGTTCAGCGATGCGCGGCTTCCATTGGCCGGCGCCGAGGTTGTAGTCGGCTTCGGCCAGGCGTTCCTGCGTGGTCCACCAGCAAGCGGGTGCTTCGCTGCCGGCGGGCAGCAGGGTATTGGCTTCGGCACCGGGTGGCTGCTTGAAGCCGCTGGCCTTGTACGCCTTCCATTGCGCAAGCAGGTCAGGGATGTCGTTCAACTCCCGGGTTTCCACGCGACCGCCGCCGGAAATCCGGTCCGGATCGTAGCCGTCATTCTTCACCTCGTAGAACCAGATTTTCTTGTCTGGATTCCGGCCTTCGCCGGAATGACGAGAAGAAGGTTCATTGCGGGGTTTGTGGAACACCAGCACGGCGGTCTTGACGCCGGCATAAGGCTTGAACACGCCCGCGGGCAGGCTGACCACGGCGCGCAGGTCAAACTGCGTGACCAGTTTCTTGCGCAGTTCCACGTGTGCACCGGTGGAGCCGAACAACAGGCCTTCCGGCACCACCACCGCGCAGCGGCCGCCGGGCGCCAGGTGCAGCATCATCAGCGACAGGAACAGCAGCTCGCTTTTCTTGGACTGCGTGGGCAGGTCGGCACGGATCGAATCCCTGGGCAACTGGCCGGCGAACGGCGGGTTGGCGAGGATGACGTTGTACTTGCGGGCGAGGTCTTCTTCCGACAGGCCGCCCATGTCGGACAGCGAGTTGGCGCGCTTCAACTTCGCATGGCGGATGCCGTGCAGCACCAGGTTCATCATGCTGATGCGCATCATCTGGCGCGACACGTCGGTGCCGTGAATGGCCCCTTCCAGCAGCTTCCAGTCGGGAATCTTTTCACCCGCACCTTTGCGATAGGTTTGCAGCCTGGGGATGGCCTGCTTCGCTTCGGTAATGGTCTGGCCGCGCTTGTCCAGCCAGTCCTCACCGTAGATGGGCACTTCGGTGACGCGCTCGGAATACTTGGCCAACAGGTAGTCCACGGCGTCAATCAGGAAGCCGGCGGTGCCGCAGGCGGGGTCGTAGATGGAATCGCCGATGTCCGGGTCCACCATCTCGACCATCATGGCGCGGATCTGGTGCGGGGTGCGGAACTGGCCGTTGAGCGCGCTGGAACCCAAGTGCGTCAGCAGGTATTCGAAAATGTCGCCCTTGACGTCCGGGCCAAGCTTGCGAAACTCGAAGCCGTCCAGCTCGTCCACAACCTGCTTGAGGACGTTGGGGTCCATGATTTCAAGGGTGGCGTCGCGGAAGTATTCAGCCACTTCCGGTTCGTCCTTCGCCAGCGAGGCCATGTAGGGGAACACTTCGTCGCGGATGAAGTCGCGCAGGTCCGTGCCGCTCTTGAAGCGCCACTTGCTCCAGCGGTAGCGCTCGGCCTGGTCGGGATAGAGGCGGCGGCGGTTACCGTTGCCTTTGCCGCCCTCCATGCGAGCGCGCAACTCGCGGTCGTTTTCCTCCTCGTCCAGCAGCTTGAGGAAGATCAGATAGGAAATCTGCTCGATGTAGGTGACCGGGTTGGTCACGCCACCAGCCCACAGGGTGTTGGTGATGTGATCAAGCTTGCGGCGCAGTTCCTGGTTCACACGTGTTCCCGTTGCTTCAGGCCGTCAAGACGGTCTGGTTGATTTCTTCGAGCATGGTTTTGAGCCCCTGCTCGCCGAACAGTTCGATGCCGGTGTTGGCGGCGCCGAGAATGGACAGCGGCGGCGAGAACAGGTCGTCCAGTTCCACCTTGCCCTTGACGATGCCGCGGTTCTTCAACAGCGACAAATACTGGGCGTGGACGGGCGACAAGTTCTTGGCCACCAGCCAGGCGCGGAAGTTTTCCTCCACGCGCTCGTCGCGGCTCTTGAGTTTGAGCGTGCCCAGCGCGGCGCGGATGAAGTCCACCAGGTTGCCGCCGGGGTTGCGGTAGGCGCGGCGCAGGTTGTCCTCGTTGAAATAACGCTCGGGCTGGTTGAGATGACTGGCCAGCGCGGTTTCTTCCTCGTCGGTGAGTTCCTCGCCTGCCTTGATCTTGGCCAGCACGGGATCGGCAGCAGCTTTCTGGCGCACCGTCTGCTCCCAGTCGGTAACGTACTCGCGCTTGTCCACGCGTTCGCCGTCGGGGCCGACCTCGATGTAGTGCACCGCGTCGAACCATTCGTCCTCCAGTCCGAGTTCGACCAGTTCGCGCGGCGGTGGCGTCGGCCCCGGCTTGCGGCCGCCACCGCCACCCGTACCGGTGAAGATGTCGGTATCGGAATCGTTGAAGTATTCGTGATTGCCGAAGAAATCGTAGATCACGAATTTCTGCTTGCCGATGTGCGGCGCGGTCCGGGTGCCGCGGCCGCGCATCTGCTGGTACAGGATGGGGCTGCGCACGCGCCGCGCCATGACCAGGTTCAGTACCTCGCGGCAATCGAAACCCGTGTCCAGCATGCCTACGCTGACCGCCACCTGCGGATATTCCTCGCGCTTGAAGCGGCGAATCAGGGCGCTGGCGTCGGCCACGTCCGAGGTGATGACTTCGGCGTAGCGGCCCTTGTGCTCGGGGTGCAGCTCGTTGAGGTATTGCGCCAAGCGCGCAGCATGGTGCTTGGTGATGGCGAACACGACCGTCTTGCCGGGGCCGGTTTTCTGGCCGGGAGCGAGGTCCTTGTAGCTCTCCCAGGCCAGCCGGTCGAACTCCTGCATCATCAGACGATTGCTTTTCTCGTTGGTCCACTCGCGCTCGAACTTCTCCGGGTCGTAGTGCTGGTCGTCCTTGTCCGCCCCGGCCGACATCAGCGTGGTGATGCCGGTGGCGAACCTATAGGGCACCAGAAAACCGTGCTCGAAGGCTTCCTGGATGGCGTAGGCAAAATCGGGTGTCTTGTCCTTGCAGTGGTAGAAGTCGAAGGTGTTGCGTTCGATGTAGACCGCCGGCGTGGCGGTGAGGCCCACGTGCAAGGCGTCGAAATGGGTGAGTGCGGTTTGCCATGCGCCGTAGATGGAACGATGGCATTCGTCGGCCACGACCACGTCGAAATAGCCGCTGGTGAATTCCGTGTAGCGGCCGATCATGGTTTGCAGCAGGCAGACCGTGATCTGCTTTTCCTGTCGTGCGATGCCGGATTTCAGCCAATAGCTGGAATATTCGGGCAACAGGTCCTGGATGGCCTCGATGGCCTGTTTGGCGAGCTGCTCGCGATCCACCAGAAACAGCACACGCTCGGCGTGGCCAGCCTGGAACAGTCGCTTGATGTAGAGCACGACCAAGTCGGTCTTGCCGCAGCCGGTGGGCAATTCGATCAGGAAGCGGCGCTTGCCCAGTTCCACCGCATGATCCATCGCCTGCATCGCCTCCTGCTGGTAGGGACGCAGCGAACGTGCCTCGCCTTGGCGGGTGTAGGTATCCGGAATCGGGATAGTGGCAAGCAGCTGGCGGTCTGCCCGCATCTGCACCAGTCGCTCCAGATCGCGCCGCGAGTAGAACGAATCGACGATGCGGGCGTCGTCGTTCTGGTAATCCCAGAAGTAGATCAGCTCGCCGTTGGCTAGGAAGATGAAGGGCGCATCGATCTGCTTCGCGTACGGCAGCGCCTGCTGCTTGGCGACGTAGGGATTGATGGCTTGTTTCTTCGCCTCGACCACGGCGAGCGGGCGGCCGCGCTGATCGAGCAGGACGTAGTCTGATCGCCCCGGAATGGGTTTGTCGTCGGCATCGGACGTGCGTGGGAAGGCTTGGCAGTCGCCCTGGTGCGCGACGCCGGCATAGGGAGCGACGGGCACTTCGGTCCGAACTTGCGACTTGTCGGCTGGATTCCAGCCGGCAGCGCGCAACTGATCGTCGATCAGGATGCGTGCGTCTGCTTCGCTGGTGATTGCCACGGGCGCGTCCCCTTGTGTGTGACCCGACAAGTATGGCTCAAGATTGCCAACTTTCGGGCGCCGAGGACGCGAAAGGCCTCCGCACCGGTGGTGGGGAAGCCTCGAATGGTTCGCAGTTTGCAGAACTGTAGATCGCTTGTCAACGGTCACCATCAAAATCGAATGGTGAATCTCCGCCGGTAAAGGTCGTTACAGCCGCTGCGGCGCGGTCTCGATCTTGGCGTGCTTGCGCAGCACCTCGAGGAAGCCCTGCAGGTCGGCTTCGCCGAACGCGCGGGCCATCTGCTCGCGCAGGAAGGATTGCGCTTCGCTCGGCACCTTGGACGTGTCACCCGGCTTGACCGCGGACAGGGCCACCAGCGCGTAATGCCCGCCCTTGAGCGGCACCAGTGCGTGCGTGTCCGAGCCCTTGGCCGGGTGCGCCATTTCAAAGACGGCCTTCAGCAGATCGGGGTCGACGTTCTCGGCATTGCGCATCACGCCGGTTTTCTGCTGGACCTTCTGCCCGGCTGTCTGTGCGAGCGCATCCAGCTTCGCGCCACCCTCGAGCTTCGCGAACGCCGCTTCGGCGACAGTTTTGGCGGACGCATCGACGCGCTGCTGGATGATCGCCTGCTTGATCTCGCCGCTCACCTGCGCCAGCGGCTTCGGCGCGGCGGCAACGTGCTTGTCGACGTGGATCACGACCATGTGGTTGTCGCCAAGGTCGATGGGATCGGACGTGTTGCCCTGCACCAGCACGATGTCGGAGAACGCCGCTTTCACGACCTTGGGATTGGCCGCAATGCCGGTCTTTGCGCCCTCGCGCCCGAACAGCGGCGTGGTCTGGATGGTCAACCCGAGCTTCTGCGCGGCCGGCTTCAGTGAAGTCGGATCGTTGTAGATCATGTCGGTCAACTTGCCGCCGACATCGCGATAGGTATCTTCGCGCGCGCTCTTGGACGCCTCGGCGGCCAACTGGTCGCGGACTTGCGCGAAGGTTTCGACATGCCCTTCGCGCAAGTCGCGCAGATCGATGATGTGGTAGCCGTCGGAGGTCAACACCGGCGCGGAAATCTCGCCCTTCTTCATCTTGTCGAGGGCCGCCTGGAACTCGGGACCCGCGTCGCCCTTCTGCAACCAGCCAAGATCACCGCCTTGGCGCTTGGAACCCAGGTCGTCGGAATATTGTTCGGCCAGTTTGGCGAAATCGGCGCCCGGCGCCTTCGCCAGCGCGTCGACCTTCTGCGCCTGGGCCAGCGCGGCCTGCTTCTGTGCGGCG
>Ga0134126_10007087_pt1 | contig 14071 bp, 8 predicted proteins | sample KB31752_FD_96881 | JGI IMG/M metagenome (GOLD analysis project Ga0134126, IMG submission 96881) | Terrestrial soil microbial communities with excess Nitrogen fertilizer from Kellogg Biological Station, Michigan, USA - KB3-175-2 | ecosystem: Environmental > Terrestrial > Soil > Unclassified ... | reverse complement strand
TCAGAAAATATAGTCCCGCTGGTGAGTGTAAGTGAATCCCCAACCGTAGTGTTTCCGGATACCAGGGTTACCCCGCCGCTTGTGTTATCCATAATCAGGTCATTAAAAGTAATGGCAACTACCGACTGGGCCGAAGATCCGTTCAGGGTTACCTGGCCTGTGCCTGCATTGAAATGCGACCCGGTGCCTGAAATGTTCCCTGCAACACTCATATCATGCGAGCCTGCATTAAGAGGCCCGAGGGTCAATGTTAAATTCTTGCCAATAATGATGTTTCCTATCAAGGTTACCCCTGCAACATTTGAATTGTCAATCATTACACTGCCAAAGGTGTTTGCACCGATATGCTGCGCACCCGAACCATTGTATTTTACGGTAAGATTGGTTAATGTTACTGTACCCGAAAGACCATACTGTGTGCTGAAGTTATCAACCGATGCTGTCTGGTCTGTAACATCAATAGTTCCGCCACCGGTAAGATTTCCACCGGTTCCGGATATGATATTTCCGGCCTGTGGGGAAAATTCCGCACCTGCATCTACAGTGAGGGTGCCCGTAACTGAAATACTACTGGCAACGGTAGTGACGCCGCTGGCTATGGTTAAATTGTAAAAGCTGTAAATAATGTTTATAGCCTGCGAACTGCCATCAAATATAATAGTGGATGTACCCTTGGTAAAGGTATTTACTGTCATATTGCCAGAAATATAAACGACACCTCCCTGAGCGCGAAGCTCGCCCGTACCATTAATGTTTCCAGATACTATGAGTGTATCTCCTGAAGTGCCATATAGAACACCTGCGTTATTAATTGACAGGGTAGCACACGAAAGGTTGTGTGCATCCATAACCGGGTCTAAACCGAGGCCTTCATAATTTCCGTTATCAATAATAACGTTAGTTGCATTTCCCGGAACACCATTGTCCCAGTTTGAAGGATTGCTCCAGGCGCTGCTTGAAGATCCTGTCCATTTGGTTGTTGCCGCATAAGAATTGTATGCAGCAGCAAGTAGAATAAAAAGTATCAAAGACGCTTTATTCCGTATAGAAAAACCATATTTTGTTTTCATTTTTAATTAGTTAGGGTTAAAATAATAGCCGGGTTGGGCGGCATGTATAAATAACATTCCAATCATTAATCTGTTCAAAACTCCTGGAAATCTTTATATTCGCCGACAGAAACAGCCTTAGCTCTTTAAGCTAAAAAAAATTGAATACCACATTTACTATTCAGCTTTTTGTCTTTACCAAAATGCCCCTCAATTACCTTGATTTCGCATTTATAGGTGTGTTCTTCCTGATCATTATTTTTGTCTCCATCAAATATTCTTCGAGGGCCGGGGAGAGCCTGGGGGAATTTTTTCTGAGCGGGCGAAAACTGCCCTGGTACATTGCCGGTTTCAGTATGGTGGCCACAACTTTTGCAGCCGATACACCCCTTGCTGTTACTGAAATTGTAAACAAAAACGGCATCGCCGGCAACTGGCTCTGGTGGAACATGCTTATTGGCGGGATGCTTACGGTGTTTTTCTTTGCGCGCTATTGGCGAAGGGCGCATATTACTACAGATGTGGAATTTGTTGAAATAAGGTACGGTGGCAAGCCCGCTGCTTTTTTAAGAGGTTTCAAGGCTGTCTATCTGGGTGTGTTCATGAATTCCATTATCATGGGCTGGATAAATGTGGCGCTGGCCAGTATCCTGCATGTGTTTTTTGATATCCCGGTTTCCCATCTTATTTATTACGTGGCAGGCGCCATGATCTTTACAGCTATCTATGCCTCATTATCAGGGCTGTGGGGCGTGGCCATCAATGATTTCATCCAGTTTTCTATTGCAATGACAGGGGTGATTGTACTCGCAGTGGTGGTGGTGGGTTCGCCGCAGGTAGGCGGAATATCCGGCCTCAAGGCCAAACTGCCCGCCGAAAGCCTTCAGTTCCTGCCGAAAATATCATTCAATGGAGGCGAAGGAGTTGTAGGCAGGCTTTCGCTAAGTATTGCCGCATTTTTTGCTTTTGTGGGTGTACAATGGTGGGCATCCTGGTACCCAGGAGCAGAACCAGGCGGAGGAGGCTATGTAGCGCAGCGAATGATGAGCGCCAAAGATGAGAAGAATTCCTTATGGGCAACGCTGTTTTTCCAGGTGGCGCATTATTGTATCCGCCCGTGGCCATGGATACTGGTAGGATTGTCAACCATTGTCCTCTACCCTGCTCTCGGCATGGATGAAAAAAGGCTCGGTTACGTAATGGCGATGCGTGATTTTCTGCCGCCGGGATTGAAGGGGCTGTTGCTCGTTACTTTCCTGGCCGCATACATGAGCAGTATAGCATCGCAGCTTAACTGGAGCACAAGTTATTTTATCAATGACCTTTACAAACGCTTTATAAAAAAGGATGAGACCTTCGCAAATGAGGCCAAAGCACAGAAGCACTATGTATTAATGAGCCGGATTTTTACGATTGTTGTGATGTTCATTGCATTGTTTGCCTATACCCAGATAGGTTCTATATCCGGTGTATGGATTTTTGTAATAGAGTGTGGGGCCGGGCTTGGACTGGTTTTGATATTAAGATGGTACTGGTGGCGCATAAATGTCTGGAGTGAGATTACAGCCACGATAGTGCCTTTTATTGTATATGGATGCCTTAAAACAATGACTTCCATAGTGTTTCCAGATAGTTTTTTAATCACCGTGGCTATAACAACCGTATGCTGGATAGCAATGACCTTTCTTACAAAACCGGAATCATCAGAAGTACTCCAGAAATTCTATTCAAGAATACAACCCCAAGGTAATTGGAGACCTGTCAGGTTGCTCATGAATATCCCTGATACAAAGTCCACCATTCCCTACCTGGTTTTATCCTGGTTTAGCGCTGTGTTAATGACCTATTCGTTGTTATTCCTGATTGGCAGCATTATCTTTGGCGATTACAGGCAAGCTGCCATTTTATTTTGTACTGCATTAACGGGACTCCTCTTAATGCGGCTCGGAATGAAGAAGGCTGAGTTAAGATGAAGTAGGATAATGTACTGATATGCTAATATGCAAATTGGCTCACGCACAATAGTTAAACTGAAACTAATTTTTCAGATAGAGTTTAATTCCTAATTCCTAATTCTTTCACAGTATTCCACAAATGATTCAGCGCTGAAAATGGAATCCTCATCCGGGCTGCGCTTCTTACTAAAAAAATATTTAAGTGTACGCCATACTATCAGGCAGTCAAGACTGAAAGACTGGTGTTTCACATATATGCCATCGAGCCTCAGACGCTGAGGCCAGGTAAGTTTGTTGCCGCCTGAAACCTGTGAAAGCCCGATGATACCAGGGCGGATATCATGCCGGGTTTTTTGGCTCGCATTATAATAGGGCAGGTATTCTACAAGTAATGGGCGCGGCCCAATGATGGCCAGGTCTCCTTTGAGAACGTTTATGAACTGCGGCAATTCGTCGAGATGAAAATGCCTTAAAAAAGAACCAAAACCAAACTGCCTTTGGTAGTCTGGAAGCAACGCTCCTGATTCATCCCTGCTATCAAGAAGTGTTTTAAATTTCAAAACCAAAAAAGGCTTTTCGTGTAACCCAGGGCGTTTCTGAAAAAAAAAGACCTTGCCCTGGTTTTTCGCATAAAGAATAACCGCGATGGCCACGAACAGCGGCAATAACAAAATAATACCTGCCAAAGCAATCATCCATTCAACAACAGGCTTTATGAAATGAACATACATCACTAAAATACTTATCAGGATTGCTGCACTTGCTAAAGACTTTTGTTTAATAACTTTAATCCTTCACATTCCTTATAAGCATGTGTATTGACGGCATTTTTAAAATGGGGCAGCAGTTTCATATTATGGACATCAGAACCTATAAAATGCACCATCTTTTCTTTTACCAGCCACTCGGCAATCTTTTTGGATTCCTTGGAATAATAGCCAACAAAAGAAGCCAGGTTGACGGCAAACAATACATCCCTTACAAAAATATCTTTATACTTTTCAAAATCTTCATACATAAAAACATAGCGCTCCGGGTGGGCAAGCACCGGTTGGTAGCCTGCCATCCTGAGATTAAACAGGACTTCAAAAAAATTGTTGGCCGGGTTCAGGTAAGAAGTTTCCACCAAAACATACTTGTCCCCAAAGTACATCAATGTTCCTGCTTTCAATTCCTCTTCAAAATGATCGTCAAGGTAATATTCAGCGGCACATTCCACTTCTATCTCAATATTGTTCTTTTTCAATTCATGTCTCAGCTCCTCGCACAGCGCCCGGATTTCTTCGGGTGAGTTCCGGTAAAAATCTGACATGATGTGCGGGGTTGTTATAAGCTTGTTATACCCCAAAGCTCTCAAACCGTTAATTACCTCCAGGGATTCTTCAAAGCTTTTTACACCATCATCTATCCCGGGCAACAAGTGCGAGTGCATATCTGCCTTAATAAAACCTTCGCTATGTGCCTGTGCCGGGCCAGACCCGCCAAATACCTTTGAAAAAATGCCCATGTTTTGTGAATTCAGGAACAAAAATCCGCAAATATTCCTTAAATTTCAGTATTATTAAGCAACTTTGTAGAAACTGTTCGCCCTGTGAAAACAACAAACACCTGCTTTCGTTTCATCATCTGCTTATCTTTTCTCTTATTTGGGGCTAAAACAGGCCTTTATGCACAAGTTCAGTGTAATGAATGTCAGAATCCAAGTCCAACCCCTTCTTATTGCTACGACACCAGCTATCATCCTGTTTGCGGTTGTGACCAGCATACATATATAAATTTTTGCCAGTGGAGCCAGGCAGGTTTGAACTGTTTTACGGACCGCATCTGTGAAGAAATTGCAATCCCACAACTTTATCCAAACCCGGTGGGCCTGGATGCCACTCCACTGCACTACAGGATCTATCTCAAACAGCAGGAAGATGCTTTCGTGTATATATATGATGAATACGGCCGCGCCCGTTATTACCGTTTTTTTCAAAACGTATTAGACGATGCCGAAACATTAGACCCCACCAATTTCCCGCACGGCGTTTATATTATGATAGCTGTTGCCAACGGTCATTTTGCATATAAAAAATTCATCAAATATTAAGTTTGTTACTCATTTATAGTGAAAAAGACAGCCCCCGGCTGCGTTATATCACAAAAATGCTATTTGAGGTCATCCTTGGGGCGGAGTATGAAATTGTTATAATTTCTAACGGGTCCAGCGCGACAAAAGTCAAAAGCGCAGGCAACCCCTCGCTCTTCTACGGTATTAATGAGCCTGGCATGATTTCAATACCGGATGAGGGCCTTTTGTTTGAGGATGATGTCCGGGAAAAAGAAGTGAGGATTGAGGATGGGGATATTCCTAAAATTCGTTTCAGTGACCGGAGAACTGATGGATTTTCAATTGATTTTGATATTTTTTCAAGCGCATTTTACCTGGTAACCCAATACGGATATTATTATCATTCACTGTCATTTGATTCTCATGGCAGGTATAATGAGCAGGCGAACAAGGATATCCTGCCATATGGAAAACCTGCTGTTGATATGTATGCTGCCTGCCTGTGGGAACTTTTGAAAACCAGGTATCCTGGCATTAAACGGAAAGAAAACCTTTTTGATTACCAGATTACATTTGATATTGACGCGCCGTACCTGTACCGGCACAAAGGACTGTTTTTATCCCTGGCATCTCTATTCAAAAAGGTTATAAAACTCAAGTTCTTATCTGCGGTGCAAAAAATAAAAGCACTTGCCGGCGGAAAAGACCCTTATGATGTATATGATTATATCATAGACCGGGTTCCTGTTCAGAAGCTGCTGTTTTTCTTTTTGATAAACAGAAAAAGCCCTTATGACGGGTGGCATACATTTAAGAATAAAGCCTACCGTAAATTGATCAAAAAAATATCCCGTGCCAGGATCCGTGTGGGCATTCACCCTTCTTATGATAGTTTCATGGACCGCGACATGATAAAATCAGAAACCGGGGAACTGAAAAAAATCATTAAAAAGCCTGTGACATCGTCGCGGATGCACTTTTTAAAATACAGGCTTCCCCATACTTTTAGTTATTTACAACGGGCCGGCATTGAAAATGATTATACCCTTTGCCCTATCAACAGTACCGGGTTTAAGAGCTTTATTTCAAGGTCTTATTATTGGTATGATCTTAAACGCAACCAGGAAACAAATCTCATGATCCACCCAACAATGATAATGGACAGGACCCTCCAGCGCTATATGCGCCTGACACCGGCAAAGGCATTAGATGAAATAAAAAGAATGATTGACGTGACTTATAGTTACAATGGACTGTTTACCATCCTGTTTCATAACAATTCACTGAGCGAAACGGGGGAATGGAAAGGATGGAAAATGGTTTTTGAAAATACAATCCTGTATCTTTCGGCCAAAAAAGCAAAACTTGAAGGCGAGATTGCTCCATAATAGCGGAATAGATAAATCCCAATGGGACAAACTGGTATCTGAATCTCCCCAGGGATCAATTTTTGCAGAATCCGGCTATCTTGACGCTATATTGCACGGGGCATGGAGCGGTATTGAAGTATATGATGGCGATGAACTTATGGCTGTTATGCCCATTTTTATTAAACAAAAATGGGGCTTTCAATATGCTTTACAGCCTATTATGGCAAAATACTGGGGAATCGTATTTAAAAAAAAGGAATACATTGCAACCCATAAAGAATATTCCTTCAAAAAGAAAATCGTAACCGCGGTACTGGAGTGTATCCCTCCCGGCCTTGTAAACTGGAATTACAATTTCCATCCCGGTTTTGACTATCCCCTACCCTTTTCCTGGAAATCTTATAAACTCCGCGCATCATATACTTATATCCTCGATGTACGGGGAAAGCCTGGAAATGAAATATTAATTAACTACTCACCGGCATTGAGGAGCAGTATCAGAACCGCGCAAAAACATGGAATAAACATTAGAGAGGATCGTTCCGCTGATTCTTTACTTAGTATTCTTAAACAGGAACGGCAATCAGGGAAAACTATTTTTGAGCCAAAATATTATGATACCCTGGAATGTATAATAAAATATGGCCTGGGCAACGGGAAAAGTTTTGCGCTTTCGGCCATTGACGGCAGTGGAAATGCTGTTGCTTCATCTGTATATATAAAAGACAATCATACCGTTTATGCACTCATCCACATCATGGCAAGGGCTTTCAGCAAAACAGATGGATTATCGCTGCTGGTACACCATGCAGTTCTCAAAGCCGCTGTCCTGAACTGCAAATTCGATTTTCTCGGCTCCATGATACAACCTGTAGAATCTTTCAACCGGAGATTTGGCGCTGTTCCCACACCATACCTTACCATCTCAAAAAAGAGCAGGTTCTTATTTGCTTTTGGCAAGTAGTGCTATATTTGAAAAATTATACTGAACTTTACAATTTTCAAACAGGTTTGTAAGTTTGGGGATAAAAGGGTATTAAGGTATTTTAACTGGGAATGGTGGTTATAAAAATATTGAATGGCGTTATTGTATTGATTTTCAGTGGGCTGAAATTTCTTGCCGGCATAGCTTATGCTGCTGCAGTGGGCAATTTCGGTTTCTGGCCATGCGTGATACTTACCATTTCTGGCGGTATGCTCGGCGTTTACCTGTTCGCAACCCTTGATGTGAAAATCCTTAACTTCTTCAACAAACTTTTCAAAATAAAAAAGCCCACCCATGTCAGGTTCTCCAAACGTACCCGGTTTTTTGCCAGGCTTAAGTCATCTTATGGCCTTGCCGGTATTGCTTTTTTAACCCCCGTTCTTTTACAGGTTCCTATAGGTACTTTCCTGGCCATGCGGCTTATCAAGAACAAATGGAAAGTGAGCCTCTACATGCTTTGCTCATTTGCATTTTATTCTTTTACAATATGCGGATGCTATTTTTTCCTCGGCCCGCATGTCAAAGAAATGATGGATCATATTCTAAGGCATTAAATTTATTAGGCAATGAGACAATTGGGCAATGAGACAATGAGGCGTACGCTCATTTTCAAATTGTCTTATTTTCAAATTTTCAAATAATTTCTTATGCCAAATTCCTTAATTTCCGAAACCAGCCCATACCTGCTACAACACGCCCATAACCCGGTAAACTGGCTACCCTGGAGCGAAAAAGCATTTCAGATTGCTGCATCAGAAAATAAACTGGTGGTGGTGAGCATAGGGTACAGCGCCTGCCACTGGTGCCATGTTATGGAGCACGAGAGTTTTGAAGATGAACAGGTGGCACGGCTGATGAACAGCCATTTCATATGCATAAAAGTGGACCGTGAAGAGCGGCCTGATATTGACCAGTTCTTTATGGATGCCGCCCAGCTTATGATCGGGCGAGGCGGATGGCCTTTAAATGCAATTGCCCTACCTGATGGGAGACCGGTGTACGCTGGAACTTATTTTCCAAAAGCTTCCTGGATGGGATTGCTGAATGAAATAGCAGTTGGGTACAAGAGACAACCGGAAAAATACCTGGAATATGCCACTAAGCTTGTCTCCGGTATTAAGGGATTATCCATCATAAAGTTGCCCCGGGGCCCGGAAGACTTTAACCTTGCGGACCTGGACGAGGCGTATTCAGTTTTTAGCAGCCAGTTCGACCGCAAACATGGCGGAAGAGGCAGGGCGCCAAAATTCCCAATGCCAGACAACTGGCAGTTCATGTTGCGTTTTTATTATGCAACAAAAAATGAAGAAGCATTACAGCAAACCCTGCTAACCCTTGATAAAATGGCACTCGGAGGCATTTATGACCAGATCGGAGGAGGGTTCGCCCGCTATGCAACAGATGCGGAATGGAAAATCCCCCATTTTGAAAAGATGCTTTATGACAACGCTCAACTTATTTCCCTGTATTCTACAGCATATACCATTACAAAAAAAGAACTGTACAAAACCGTAGTATATGAAACCATTGAATTCATAAACAGAGAACTAAAATCTCCTTTGGGGGGCTTTTATTGCGCCATTGATGCCGATAGCGAAGGAATAGAGGGGAAATTTTATGTATGGACAGGAGAAGAAGTGGAACGCGTTATTGGATCAGAACATTTTCCGCTGGTAAAAGACTATTTCGGCATTGATAATGAGGCCCTATGGGAAAAAGGACAAAACATACTTCTTGTCGCGGCAACTCCCGAAAACCTTGCCGAAAAAAATCAATTGTCCCTTGAAGAATGTCTCTCAGTAATTGCCGATGCCAGACAAAAGTTGCTTGAAGAAAGAAACAAAAGAACCAGGCCGGAAACAGACCACAAAATATTGCTCTCATGGAATGCATTGATGATAAAAGGCCTGCTAGACGCCTGTCTGGCTTTTGAGGAACCTTCGTTTTTAGAAATGGCAACTGCCAGCCTTGATTTTTTAAGAAAGGAAATGATAATGGATGGGAAACTGTACCATAGTTATCATGAAGGGCCGCCGGGCAAGGCAGCAATCCCGGGTTTTCTTGAAGATTATGCACAATATATCAGTGCATTGCTGGCTTATTTCCAAGCTGTGCTTGACGAATCTTCCCTCCTGGAGGCCCAAAACCTGGCTGAAATTGTTAAAACAAATTTTCAGGATGAGGAAAGCGGTTTTTTCTGGTTTACTTCAAAAGACAATAATGACCTGGCGGCACGAAAAATAGAAACCGGCGATAATGTTATTTCTTCCCCTAATTCAGTTATGGCGCAAAACCTCTTCTTAGCCGGTAAATTATTTTCAGACGAAAATTACATCGCCAACTCCAAAAAAATGCTCCATGCCATGCTTCCTCAAATTGTAGAGCAGCCTGCATATTTTTCCAATTGGGCCATTTTATTGGCAAACAACCTTGCGCCTTTTTATGAAATAGTTTTTACAGGAAAAAAGGCAAAGAAAAACCTTTCAGATTTAACCCGAAACTATATCCCCAATAAAGTTGTGGCAGGAGCCGAAAGCTCAGACAGTTATTTACCGCTGCTCCAAAACAAATATATACCCGGGAAATCGCTTATATATATTTGTGAGAACTTTACCTGCCAAAAACCTGTGGAAACGGTTCACGAAGCGATATTAATCATCCTGCAAGCATAGTAGTAAACCTCTCCCCTGCATCAACTTATAAAAAACAAAAAAAGGGTACCCGATTTGGATACCCTTTTTTTATCAATTCAAATATTTTTAATTCCTACCTAATAAGGGTTACCGCGCCATTTATGGTCTTTTTCTCGCCGCCCACAAGTTCAAACTGCCATACATAGTAGTAGGTGCCTGGAGGGCAAGGCTGTTTGCTGACCTGGTCATTACCGTCCCAGGTGTTGGCTGGGTCCCTGGTCCACGCCGTATCGCTGTTTGAGCCTTTGTTCTGGAATACCATTTGTCCCCAGCGGTTGTATATCTTCAGGCTTGAAGATATCTGACCCTTAATAAAGGGCGAGAACCTGCTGTTGATGGTATCCTCGCTGTTGGGCGTAAACACATTGTAGTGGTCATATTCCCTTAGAATAGTTATCCATTGGGAAGTGTCATCCTTGCAACCACTTGAGCTCACGGTGCTAAGTGTTACCTTGAATTTTGCTATAGGCGCCTGGGGAACCCCTTCAGGAGTATTTGTGTTCCCGAGGTTCGTATAGGTATGCGTTATTTTCCAGCCGGGTTGCAGGGTATTGATAGAATCCCCGTCTCCATATCTCAGCACATAGTTCTTTACAAACTGTGAAGAATCACTGAATGTAAATGTTCCGCTGTTCTGTTGTGTAGAGTCAATACCAAACCATGCATAGCTGTCCTGTACCTTCACCTTGCGGGTAGCATAGGTAACACAGCCGGATGTATCGAGGGCCGCAGAGGGTGTATCAGATTCGGCTCTTACAAGTATGGTAAATGTCGCAATTCCGCTATCATTCACATTACCGGCTTTTTTTGCGTTTTGCCAATCCTTATGAGTGAAAAGGATGACAGTCTGAGAATCGCCATGGGTAGTTACCGCGCTATCAGGCGGCACCAGCAACCCCGGGTTTACAGCCCATTTATATGTTTTATACTCATGATACTTGCTGGTCGCCCAATAAGGCCTGGCCTGGCCCGCACAGATACTGGAATCGCCATGAATTGTTACCGTGCTGTGTGGGTACACCGTTATAAATATCTGGTCAACCGAATCAGAATCCGGCCAGGTAACGGTACAAGGAGGCTGGGCTTTGCCGGTAACATCCCTGAAGGTATCGGTTTCTGATAAGGTAAGCCTGAACCTGCCCGTGTCTGCTAAATATTTGAGCGATGCACTCGCATCGTTAGGGGGCTGGCTAAACTGTGTCTGCCTGTTGGTATCAGAAGGCAAGTCCCATGATTTCGTGGGCTTGTTGGGCCAGTCGCCGAAATTCCAGGTATGCTGGCTGGCATTTACATCATGGCTGGTAATCTGTACAAATGCCGTGAATGTATCACAGCCTGCATCCTTGCCAAGCAAGCTAAACCTTGGGCTGGGTTCAATAATGCTTACCAGGTGCGAATCCACTTTGAAGCTATTACAGCCAAATCCGGATATAATTGAAAGGCTTACATTGAGGCGGTTGGCATGTATATAATCATATACAAAACTGTCCTCGAACCCTGTCCTTGTGACCACCTGTCCGTCGCCGGGGCTCCATACCCTGTCCAAAATACTGTCCACAATATAGGTGGAATCCACAATAAGCCCGTTGCTCACAGCTTTTTCAGTGTATTTGTTTCCGACAATGGTACTGCTATCGTAGAATGCAATATTCTTAGGCGGACAATAAGTAAGGGTGTCGCCCGGTTTTTCCAGGCCGAATTTCGCCTGCGTCTCAATAACCTTCATCAGGTTTTGGCGCCTGGTATAGACTGCGCATCCCCTCCAGTCTATGGTCTTCATAGTAATGGTAAATACGCCGGCTTTTGGATAGGTATATGGCGGGGAAGTAGCCGGAAGGCTTTTATATTTGTTTGGAACATATATAAATGAAGTATCACGGTGCCCATTGGGGAGCAATTCGCCAAAATTCAGGTAAACAGCCTCAGGCTGGTAGCCCGGATGGGGAATTTGGTTCCATTTACGCAAAGGAGGTACGTTGCTGGCAGTAAGTTCATCCCGGTACAGTGTAGGGTTTAAAGAATCCCATGGGTTAAAATCTACCGTATTCGCAAGCCCGTCTATTCCTTCCATGGCGCCATTGAGGCATCCGTCAGGGATAAGCCCCAGGGGCGGTTTGGGAGGGCAATTGTGGCTCCAATACCGGACATACCAATGTACCTGTATGGGCGTCCCACGACAGATAATAGAGTCACTAACCCAGAACGTGGCGTAGTGGCCATAAATAAGAAAATAAGTTGATGATTGCTGGCATCCCTCCAGGTTGGCAGCCACAGCCGATATAGTATAGAAACCCGGATAAGGCAATGTCATTTGCGGGCCTGAGGCGGTTGCTCCCGTATCAGGGTTAGAAGTAGGTGTTTTAATAAACGAGTCTACCGCTTTAAAGCCTCCAAGCCTCAGTATCTGGCTTTGGCCTACTACTTTGAATCCGGGATCGGTATATACCTCAATATAGGGCTTGTCGCAATTTATGGTTATAAACCTTGCGCGGCGGTCATTGATGGATATGGCCACAGAATCCCGGGTAATCAAAGAATCCAATTCGCCGGTGGTATCCGTTCCGTAAATAGGGAAATTTATCAAAATCCTTTTTGGCGGCAGCCCGACATTAGAGGCCGTGGGTGGCACAATTATATAAATATGTGGCGTATCAATAAAATTTATATGCTCTTTAACCTGTGCCACCGAGTCGGTCACGTTCGTAAATGGGTTTAAGGTTGCAGAATCGGGCCAGAAGCCTATTGGCGTTCCGTGGGGGGCATAATTATAATACCATTGCCCGCCGCCATTGGTATAAGAAGGGTTATCGCCATAATTATTCCTTGTAATATTATACTTAAACGCAGTTACATCACTCTGGTTTGTATCCCTGGGGAAGAAATAAAGCCTTACCCCTTCCACGATATCATTGCCGGTGGCGCCAAAAGGGTTTGGCGCAGATTGCTGGCAAACATGGCCTACAACGTTCTCAGAGCTGTCCACAAACACCTGAGTATACCCAACCCCTGAGTCTCCCGGTATGGTAGGGCCGCCGCCGGCGCCTATACCATAGTATGGGTTTGCCTGGCTTGGACGGCTTGTATCAGGCCGAATGAGTTTAAATATGTCAAAATAAGCGTCAAGCTTGTTAAAGCATATATAATCATGATACCAGGCCGTATCAAAGCAAGTACCTACCTGCAATACGATGCCTATGGTTTTACAGCCGGTATCGCCTACATTGTACCAATACCTGGTGAACCAGGGAATGCCCTGCCAGAATGCATCGGGGGCGCCGGATGGGTAGCCGTTAAGGGCAGGGGAATAGCCGGGGCCCAGGTCGCCTGTGAACCCATAATCCTTGATACTATCACCACCGGGGCATTTTTTATATTTTGTAACGTTGGCCGAATCAAACACCGCCCACCAGTGCTCAGCGCCGCAGATAGGGATGGTTTGCGAAAAATCAATACCAAAAGGATATTCATAACCGGCGCAGGGGTTCGCCTGGTTTGTAAGCATAAAACCGATAAGCGGGGGCCCGTTAGGCCCGGGAGTTCCTTTGGGCGCCAACTGTGTCTCTTGCATTTCCCAGGTCATTTTGCAATAGGCTGCTTTGTCCCATCCTGCAACCGGCGACCCTTGCTTCAATATTAATGTAGTACTGTCCTTGCATTTTGTTACAGAGTCATAAGCGCTCAATATCACGCTCTGGCATCCGGTAACAGGCGGCCCTTTTATACCTTTATAATAGTGGTACGGCGCTGCAAGGGTTGAATAATTACAATCCCAGTTAAAAACAGTATCTAAAACATATTTTTTATGCGTGCACAGGCATGATGGGTCAAAAATCTGGAAAGCTGTACTATCAACCCATACCTGGCCATTCTTGGTCATGGCCACTTTTTTGAGACTGACATTTGTACACTGTTTTCCGCCCGGGTCGTTGAAAGACCAGTGATAAACGAGGCTGTCGCTGGCCATCG